>Ga0172367_10001218_pt1 | contig 38184 bp, 28 predicted proteins | sample Lak10m_FD_114542 | JGI IMG/M metagenome (GOLD analysis project Ga0172367, IMG submission 114542) | Freshwater microbial communities from Kabuno Bay, South-Kivu, Congo - kab_022012_10m | ecosystem: Environmental > Aquatic > Freshwater > Lake | place: Democratic Republic of the Congo: South-Kivu... | reverse complement strand
CAAGGTCTGACAGGTGCTACAGGTGCAGTTGGCCCACAGGGTCCAGCAGGTGCTGATGGAGCCACAGGCGCAGTTGGTCCACAAGGCCCACAAGGATTGACTGGAGCCACAGGAGCGGTAGGTCCACAGGGTCCAGCTGGTGCTGATGGAGCAACTGGAGCAGTTGGTCCTCAAGGTCCACAAGGTTTGACAGGTGCCACAGGTGCAGTAGGCCCGCAGGGTCCTGCAGGTGCAGATGGCGCTACTGGTGCAACAGGCGCAGTAGGTCCTCAAGGTCCACAAGGTCTGACAGGTGCTACAGGTGCAGTTGGCCCACAGGGTCCAGCAGGTGCTGATGGAGCCACAGGCGCAGTTGGTCCACAAGGCCCACAAGGTCCACAAGGTCTGACCGGAGCCACAGGCGCAGTAGGTCCACAGGGTCCAGCAGGTGCTGATGGTGCAACAGGTGCAGTAGGCCCGCAAGGTGCTGATGGTGCAACAGGTGCAGTTGGCCCACAAGGCCCGCAAGGATTGACTGGAGCCACAGGAGCGGTAGGTCCACAGGGTCCAGCAGGTGCTGATGGTGCAACAGGTGCAGTTGGCCCACAAGGCCCGCAAGGATTGACTGGAGCCACAGGTGCGGTAGGTCCACAGGGTCCAGCAGGTGCTGATGGAGCAACTGGAGCAGTTGGTCCTCAAGGTCCACAAGGTTTGACAGGTGCTACAGGTGCGGTAGGTCCACAAGGCCCACAAGGTTTGACAGGAGCTGTTGGCCCGCAAGGCCCAGCTGGTCCCGCTGGGGCGGTCGGTGCTCAAGGCCCCGCAGGTCCTGCTGGCCCACAGGGAGCTCAAGGTCCTCAAGGTCTCACAGGTGCAGTTGGCCCACAAGGCCCCGCAGGTCCTGCCGGAGCAGTTGGTGCACAAGGACCTGCTGGCCCTCAAGGAGCGCAAGGCCCACAGGGTATTCAAGGTCCAGCTGGTCCAGTTGGATGCTCTACTGCCAATATCGTTGTCAAATCAAATGGTAGTGCGGCAGTTTGTTCGCAGATTTTTGACGATGGATTGCGTGTAGGTATCAACAATACCGCGCCATCACACAAGTTGCATGTGATCGGTTCTGACAACAGCGTTCTACGTGTTCAAGGAACGGGTTCATTCGGTTCTGGAGCCCGCTTCAATTTTGGAGATGCGAACTACGTTTACATCGAAGAAGATCAGGATGATTATCTGCATTATTACTCAACTCGCAGGCACTGGTTTGACGGTTCTAACGTGGGTATTTTCACGGCTACTCCAAGTGTTCCTTTGGACGTTTTCGGAGCGGGTGTTGCTGGTAATGGCACTTACAGAGCTCGTTTCGGTTGGTATATCGGGCAAGACCCAGTTGTAGCTCCTTCCAATGATGCTTGGGGATACTGTGGAACTTCGAATGAGTCTTGGTGGTACGTCTACACTTATTTCCTCAATGTCTGGTCTGAAAGAGAAAAGAAAAGGGATATCACGATTGTAGAAGGCACACTGGCGGATATGCTTTGGGAAGATGTTGAATCGATTAACCCTTACTTATACAAGTTCAAGGCAGAAGTTGATGAGTTGACTGTTGATAATTCAGCAAAGTACCGTGAACAGTTGCACTTAGGTGTGATGGTTGATGAGGTTCCTGATTACCTGAAAGACCAAAGTTTGACCCACTTGGATCTTTATGGGTTCACTTCACTCACATTTGCCGGACTCAAACACCTTAAGAAGGAGGTTGATGAGATCAAAGGAAGCGGTAACGGAGTTGCTAAAGTAGATGACTTCGGATCTGTTGTGATGAATGGTGTAGAACTTCGTGTGGTTTACAGTTCAGAATTCACTTCCAAATTGAATGGAGCTACCCCGGTGGTTACCGTGACATCTGAAGATCCAAATGTGGTGATCGCTGTGCGTGCAAAGGATTCAAGAGGATTCACGTTGGTGGCTTCACAGAGCGTTTCAGGTTTAGGAATTGATTGGTTGGCCAATGCTAAGGTTCAAGTTGCAGCAGACTCTGAAAACGGTTCAGCAGTAGATGCCAACTTGGTTGATCAACTGTATATTCCTGCCGACAAAGCAGCGAGCATTACTGAGTTTTATAAGTCTATTACGCCAGTGGCAAACGATAAGGATTTTGTTGCCCCTGTAATTCCAAAAAAATAACTCGAAATCGATCGATAAGAAATGAAAACTGGATTTAAGTACGCATTCCCCGTACTTCTGGCCCTTAGCGCGGCAAATGCTCTGGCCCAGGATAACATGGGTGTTGGAACGGCAACACCAGACCCAAGTGCGGTGCTCGATCTGAGTGCTGGCGACAAGGGATTCCTTACACCAAGGATGACCAGTCAGCAACGTACGTTGATCTTCAACCCGGCCACAGGTCTGTTGGTTTATGACACAGATGACAACCAGTTCTGGTATTTTGATGGAACCCAATGGATCCAGGCAATCGGTCCAGTTGGTCCACAAGGAATTCAAGGCCCGATCGGCCCTGCTGGCCCTGCCGGCCCTGCAGGTGCTGCGGGAGCTGCTGGTCCTGCCGGTCCTGCCGGCCCTGCTGGTCCTGCTGGTGCTCAAGGCCCAGCTGGAGCACAAGGCCCTCAGGGTTCACAAGGCCCACAGGGTCCTGGAGGTCCACAAGGTCAGCCAGGGGTGAATGGAGCTCCTGGCGCAACTGGCCCGCAAGGTCCTGCTGGTGCGAATGGAGCAACGGGGCCTCAAGGTCCTACAGGTGCTGCTGGTGCGGTTGGCGCAACTGGTCCTCAGGGTCCTGCCGGTACGCAAGGACTTCAAGGTTTACAGGGGCCTACTGGTGCTGCTGGTCCGCAAGGAATTGCCGGTGCTGATGGCGCAACAGGCCCACAGGGTCCACAAGGGCCTCAAGGTGCTACTGGTGCTGCCGGTGCGCAAGGAGCTCAAGGTCCTGCGGGTGCTAACGGTGCCACTGGTCCACAGGGTCCTGCTGGTGCTCAAGGCCCTGCCGGTGCTCAAGGTCCTCAAGGAACGCAAGGTCCTGCTGGTCCAGCGGGAGCACAAGGTCCTGCCGGCCCAGCTGGTGCAACTGGGCCACAAGGTCCTGCTGGGGCGCAAGGCCCAGCAGGAGCACAAGGCCCACAAGGTCCTGCTGGTGCTCAAGGAGCGCAAGGTCCTGCGGGCCCTGCTGGAGCACAAGGTCCTGCTGGTCCTGCCGGTGCACAAGGCGCTGCAGGTGCTCAAGGCCCTCAAGGTCCTGCTGGTGCTCAGGGTCCTGCAGGTCCTATCGATCAGGTGGCCAACCGGGCATACAATTTTGTCTTTACACCCGGTTCAAGCGGTGCTTGGTTGAATGCAGGTTCTGTTACAGTTACCACTCACGGAAATGACGTACTTGTTTCCGCTTCTGGAAACGCGATCGTTTTCGCTGATTTCGTTGGATATCGAATCCTTCGAGATGGAGCGACTCACTTATGTGGTGCTTTGCCGGATGGTTATTTGATCTCGTTTGATCAGAATTGGTGGAATTTCTCGATATCAGGTTTGGATATCACGCCACCAGCTGGTTCACATACGTATACCTTGCAGTTCTATGTAAGTGACGTGGCTACTTCAAATCAGATCAGTGAAGGCTACCTTCAAGTTGCAGAGATCAATGAATAACCATCAAACAAGAAACAGTCAGATGAAAACTTCAATTTTAATAGTTAAGATGTTGTCGACAGCAGCCTTGTTCATGGTTCTGTCCACGGGTTTCGAAGCAATTGCCCAAACTTCAATTGATGATCAGGTCAATGTAAGATTGCTGGAGAGAAGCGTTGCTGGAGCGCAACTGGGATCGCTTATATGTGAAGACGCCAATGGAAAAATGGTGCTTTGCTCTGGTAACGTAGAGGAAACCGTTTTGGGAATTGCTACGAACGTTCCGTATGTTACCATCAATAAGCCTGCAACTCCAGACGCCAGCAAGTTCATTTTCAATGCGATGGTTTCAAATGAAAACGGAAGTATTGCGAACGGTGACAGGCTGATGGCCAGTAAGGGCGGAGTCCTTGTAAAGTGCTCTAACGAGATTGACGGTTACGCCATTGCCTTGGATGATGCCAGTGACAAAGGAACCATCCGCGTCAAACTGATCAATCGTTAATGAACCATTCAAAAGCTAATAGCATGGTACAACTTAAACGAATCGGCTTCCTTTCGCTACTTGTCGGAGGCTTTTCATTCACTTCGAACGCTCAGTTCATTGTACACAACAACGGTGCTCAGGTCACTGTTTCGCAAGGTTGCATAGTCAATATCCTTACGGGTGATCTGAATAACGCTGTAGGGACCATTGATAATGCTGGTCGTATTACCGTTGACGGTGACCTAACGAACAGTGATGAAGTGACCGGAGGCGGTACCAACACAGGCATCTTTACGGTTGCCGGTGATTGGACCAACAACGCCACTTTCACTGCTGACCAGAGCTTGGTGAACCTCAATGGCGGTAACCAAAGCATTACGGGCTCTGCATTGAGCAGTTTCTACAACCTGAATCTGGTTGGAACAGGCATCAAATCGATGACGATTAACTCTGAAGTTGGCGGTGTGCTATCATTGAACAACTTGGAGCTCAGAACCAATGCAAATACAATGCATGTTCTTAATACAGCTACTACAGCCGTCACAGAGGCAGGCGGTTTCGTCAGTTCAACTGGCGCGGGTCGATTGGCTTGGGATATGAACTCATCAAGTTCGTATCTGTTCCCGTTGGGAAGCAGCCAAGGCACACTGAGAATCCGTCCGTTGGCAATTGCACCTGCAAGCGGTTCGGCAAATACGTTTGCTGCCCGTTTTGCTAATGTGAATGCTACTACAGAAGGTTTCGATGTTGCTCAAATGGCTTCTGACCTGTGTTTCGTGAACGATGATTTCTACTATCAGATCGATCACACCGTTGGTTCAGATGCAGCAAGCATCACGCAGTATTACAATGCGGCTCAAGATGGAAACTGGTCTTCGGGTGTTCATTGGCAGAATGTTCCTCAGTGGGAAGACATGACCAACGAAGTTGCTGGAACCAGTGGTTCATACAGCACACTTACAACCTCAAACTGGACAGATTTCAACCAGCCAGCATTTGCATTGGCCAATGCATTGCCAGATGTTAGCATTGCTGCCGTTGCTCCACTTTGCGAATCTGCCGATCCAGTTACACTTTCTGCCAGCCCGGCCAACGGAGATTTCTTCGGAACAGGCGTTAGCAACGGTGTATTCACTCCAGCGTTCGCTGGTGAGGGAACGCATACCATCACTTACACCTTCACCGATGGTTTCGGTTGCACGAACACCGCTTCGATCGCTATTGAAGTGAGCAACGCTCCTGTTGTAACGATCACTTCGAGCAACAATGGTGCATTGGAGCTATGCGCTGGTGAGACCATGGATCTTACCGCTACCGCAGGATTCGCGAACTATGTTTGGAACACTTCCGCACAGACTCAGAGCATCACTGTTTCAACTGGTGGTCAGTACTCGGTTACTGCCACAGACGGAAACGGATGCGAGGGAACATCGGCAGTTGCTTTCGTAACAGTTCAGCCTGTTCCGAGCCCAATTGCTACCGCAAATGGTCCGGTGGAGTTCTGCGAGGGAGAATCTGTGATGCTTTCTACCGCTGCCAATCAGGGAACGTACGTGTGGTCTGGAACCAATTCAACCACGCCAACCACTGTTGTTGAAGAATCTGGCGATTACTTCGTAACCGTGACGAACCAATTCGGTTGCTCTGGGGTAAGTAATACGATCTCTGTGGAGGTAACTCCTATGGATGAGGCCATTATCATTGAGAACGGAAACCTGTTGACCGTTGATCCTCCCGGTGGCAACTATCAGTGGTTCTTGAATGGCGACCCGATCCCTGGTGCTACCGGAATTTCCTACAATGCCATTCAAAGTGGAAATTACCATGTAGAGTACATCGGTCCGAATGGATGTCCAACAGAAACCTATGTGTATGAATTCACTTTCCATGTTGGAGTTGACGAACACTCGATCTTCGAATCGTTGGATGTTTATCCGAACCCAGGTAAAGGAGAATTTATCATCACTGGTTCGCTTCCGTCAAGGGAAGATGTGACCATTGAGGTAACAAACATGCTTGGCCAGTCACTCATTCCAGTTATCCGTTTGGGCGACACCGACAAGTTCACCCGTACAATGGACATCAGTGGGTTTGCAAATGGTGTTTATTTCATCAGAATTCAAGCGGCTGACAGTGCTGTAACCGTGCGCTACGTGAAAAGCTGAGTGGTTTTACGATAGTTAGGAAGAGCCCCGTCAGGTATCAACTTGGCGGGGCTTATTTTTGAAGCGTGAGGAAAGAACTTATCTCGAGTGCGTTGATTCCGGCCATTCTGGTGGCGATTTTCATTTGTGTGAAGTTGGTGGAACTTGCCCTGTCCATTGATTTTGTAGAATTCGGAGTTTACCCGCGAAAAGGATCCGGACTGATTGGCATTTTACTGTTTCCTTTCATTCATGCCGATTGGAAACATGTATTCAACAACTCCACCGCCATCTTCGTACTTGGGTCGATGCTCTATTTTTTCTATCGCCCAATGGCCTCCAAAACGTTATTGTGGATCTATTTGCTCAGTGGCGTTTGGTTGTGGGTGGGTGGCCGACCTAATTATCACATAGGCGCAAGTGCTGTCGTTTACGGACTGTTCGGGTTTCTTTTCGTTAGCGGTCTCTTACGAAAGCATTTGAAATTGATGGCCCTTTCGCTTCTTGTTGTGTTCCTGTATGGAAGTCTGGTATGGGGCATTTTTCCAATAGACCACCAGATATCGTATGAAGGCCATCTTTTCGGTCTATTGGCCGGTTTCGTGGTGGCATTGGTCTATCGGCATCAGGGTCCACAGCAACCCAAATATTCGTGGGAAATGGAAGAAGAAGAAGAGGAGGTGCCCGATTGGTACCCTGACCCGGAAAGAGTTGAGAAGACCGAGAATCCCGAACAACTGAATATCAAATACATTTACCGCCCGAATGAGCGCACACCGGCAAATAGGAATTAAGGAACGAACGTTCTCGTTTGTGCTCTATGGAGGATTGGGTATTACAACGGAAGTGTTTTTCACGGCCATTGTTGACCTGATAGATGCGGCCAATTTCAATGACCTGTCGCTGACAGGGCACAGCTACATCTGGATGTTTCCGATCTACGGCATCACTTCCATTCTTTTTCCCATCGGATTCAATCTACTGAAAGAACTCAATCGACTGTTCCGATACCTTATTTATGGTTCAGTGATTCTTTTGGTGGAGTTGATCACGGGGTATCTGCTCGAACAGTTCACTGGAATGTGTCCTTGGGAATATCAGACAGGATGGCACTTCGGTGGTTATATCCGTTTCGATTATCTGCCGCTTTGGATGCTCTTCGGAGCCATGATCGAGGGGTTCCACCGATTCAATCGTAGTATCGGAATCACGGAATAAAAAAAGGCGTCCCGACTCATCGGAACGCCTTCGCTTTAAACTGTACCTGCTCAACTATTGAGCATCACTGGCATCACCAGCATCAGTAGTTGTTCGCCTTCCACCACATCTTCGCTCGGAAGTAGAATTCCAGCGCGGTTCGGCTCAGACATCTCCAGGATCACCTCATCCGTTTCAATGTTGCTCAGCATTTCCATCAGAAAGCGAGAGTTGAATCCGATGCTCATATCATCGCCTTTGTAGCTGCAAGTAAGACGCTCGTCCGCGTTGTTCGCAAAATCTGGGTCTTCGGCAGAAACATGCAGTTCGCTACCAGCCATTTTCAGGCGCACCTGATGCGTGGTTTTGTTGGAGAAGTACGAAACACGCTTCACCGAGTTGAGGAACTGGTTGCGGTTCACCGTCAGCACATTCGGGTTTTCCTTCGGAATAACGGCTTCATAGTTCGGGTAGCGCCCGTCAATCAGACGGCAAACCAACGAAGTTTCACCAAAACTGAATTTGGCATTCGTGTCGTTGTACTCAATGCTCACGTCCAACTCTTCCGTGGCCAAAACGTTCTTCAGCAAGTTGAGTGGTTTTTTCGGCATAATGAAACTGGCACCACCGCTCGATTTTGCATCGGTTCTTCTGTAACGCACCAACTTGTGAGCATCCGTTGAAACGAAGGTCAGATTGTCGCTGTTCATTTCGAAGTAAACACCTGACATCACTGGGCGCAATTCATCGTTGCCAGCCGCAAAAATGGTTTTTCCCACCGCACGTGCAAGTAGATCGGAAGGCACGACAGTAGATGCTGCTGCTTCCAATTCTGGTGCTTTCGGAAACTCGGCACCGTTCAAACCGGCCACGTTATACTCTCCATATTCTGAAGTGAATCGTACCGCGAACGTTTCTTTGTTGATTGAGAACGTTATCGGAGTATCTGGGAAACTCTTCAAAAGATCGAGAAGGATTCTTGCTGGAATTGCCACTTGACCTGATTCCTTAGAAGTGACCTCCAACGAGGTTTTCATGGTGGTTTCGAGGTCTGAACCCGAAATGGTCAACTTATTCTCTTCAATGTCGAACAGAAAGTTATCGAGAATCGGCAGGGTGTTGCTTGAACTGACCACGCCACTGATGGCCTGTAGGTTCTTGAGCAGCAACTGACTGGATACAATGAATTTCATTTGTGCTTATTACGAATGGGCTACAAATATAGACGAATGCATTTCTGTGACCCGTTCATGTTGAAAAATCGGAATTAGTTGTCGCGTCTCAGTTTTGGATCCACCATAAGCATACGATAGTCGATGGCAAGTCGATCGAAAGTGAAATATTGAATGAGTGCAATTTCATCCTCATTGCCATTGATGACGCCATGCATCCGGTCCGGATCCCACTCCATCGGTCGGTCTTCCGAATCCAGATCGTTCGGATCGGCAGGCAAGCGGTAAGAAGTGACCGAGCGCTTTTCGCCCGTAGGGCTGGTTACGGTAATGGTGAAGTACGGAGGCGAATTCACAATGCTGTCTACCCTTGCGGCATCGTACGGCTGAATGCCCTCGAAGCGCACATTGCGGTAATTGAGCATGTAACGTTTAACGAAAACCGTATCCATGTTGGCCACTTTTTCCTCTTTCGGAAACGTGCGATAAAGTTGAACTACACGCTTCGCAGAATGGGTGATCTTGAATGACCGTTCAGGCTCCTGATGAAAATCGACACGTATTTCCGCTATCTCAGGCAAGCGATAATCGAAAATTTCGGTGTCGCGCCACTCAAGCGGTCTAACCATGTAGCGACCAGATAGATACCCGTAAAACCCTGGAATGTGGCAGATGAACGGAGTGGAAGAACCTTCCATGAGCATGTAGGTTCCCATGTTGTCCTTAGTTGCATCGCCAACGTAGTAGGTCTTCACTTTTTTCGACCCTTCATAGATCTCCACCTTGATGGATTTTCCGGCCATCAACCTGACGATATTGTCATGGGCGGTTTTGGCCACCGGCTCCTTCATCTCAACCCGCAGAATGGTTTTTAGCAGCACGTCAATGGCATCTTTCCGCGCCTTGTGAGCCGAATTCACGGTCCATTCTGTTTCGCTTTTGCGGTCAAGGGTCACTTTCTCACCGAACTTGTCTGCCAGGAATATCTTGGTGACGGCAGCCGTATCCTGAACTGCAAAGTTGTGCAGTTCGGGTTTAATGGTGCCTTTTCCGCGTTCCAGATAAACATAGTAGGCAGCCGCCACTAGCAGAATAAGGATGCCGATTGCAATGAGGTTCTTCTTCATATTCGTTTGTTAGTCGTAGTTCATGGTCTGAATCCGATGACGAGGATGTCATCTATCTGTTCGTTGGTATTGCGCCAATTCCGATGTTCATTGACAACCGCTTTGTGCTGTTCGGCCATTGGCAGGTTCGATGTGCTGAGCAACAGCTCTTTGAAATTCCTGTTCAGGTACTTGCGGTTGTTCGGCCCTCCGAATTGGTCGGCATAGCCGTCTGAAAAGATGTAAAAGGCATCACCAGCTTCAATATCGATGCGGTGCTCTTCAAACTCCGCATCGAAATCGGAGAATCCGCCAATGCTTACATGGCTTCCCTTCACTTCGTGCAGCATGCCGTTGCGTACGAAGATCAACGGTCTGTGTGCACCCGCAAAATGCAGCACACGGGCAGAAAGGTCAATGCTGCAAAGCGACAGATCCATGCCATCATTGGCAGTGGCGCCCGACTCACTGTTCTGAAGCAGTCGTTTCATCTTGCGGTTCATGTCCTGAAGAATGGCAGCAGGTTCGGTCAAACCTTCCTTGTTCACCAGTTCGTTCAGAATATTGCTGCCTATCATGCTGATGAGCGCACCCGGAACGCCATGTCCGGTACAATCCACAGCTGCCACCATCAGGCGGTTGTTGCGCTGCGAAAACCAGTAGAAATCGCCACTTACAATGTCTTTCGGTTCGAAATAGATGAAGGAATCGGGCAACCAGCGGCCAAGGCCTTTTTCGGAGGGAAGCACCGCACGCTGTAGCCTTCCTGCATAGAAAATGCTGTCGGTAATGTGTCGGTTCTTGGTCTGCAGTTCCGATTTCTGACGCGATATTTCCTCGTTTGCTTGTACAAGGTCAATGTTCTTCAGTCGGTAGATCTCTTTCTCGCGTTGCGATTCGGCTATGTCGAACTTCTTCTGCAACTCGCGGGTTTTCATTTTCACGTTCTCATTCTGCAGAATGTCAGCCGTGTCGATGCGTTTCTGAAGGTGTTCGAGCGCACGTTTGAAATCGCCCACCTTCTCGTATATCTTCGAATAGTGTTCGTGTATTGTGGTCAGCGTTCCCCAATCAGTTCGTTCGTTGGCAGCCGCCATTGCTTCGTCCATGCAGCGGATGGCGTTTTCGGTGTCGTTTTCGAGCAGGTAGGCCATTCCCATGCTCTTGGTCACGCTCATTCTGAATGCAGGACTGTTCACCGTCTGCTCATTCAATTTCAACGATTCCTTAAAATACTCCAACGCCTCGGCACTGCGGTTTTCCTTGTACGAAACAATGCCAAGGCTTCCCAACATCTTCATTCGCAGCGTATCTGGCACCGGTTCAATTTCAAGGGCCAACTTCAGTTGGGTGGAAGCGTCACTCAATCGGTCCATCCAGTTGTAGCAGTTGCCCAGCGAATAATGACTTTCGGCTATCAACTGCGGGTTTGCCAATTGTTTGGCCTCATTCAGGGCCGAGATGTAATACTCAATGGCATTGGCAAACTGGAAAACACCCTGATAGAAGAACCCAAGGTCGAGTTGCGAACGAACGGTTTCCTCCTTCAGTTGCAGATCACGGAAGATATCAAGCGCTTGAAGGTAATTTTCGAGCCCATTCTCCGTGTCGGTAACCGAACTGAACAGGCTGCCCAGTTTCCGATGAATGCGGCCTTGGTCGGCTATCCGTTCTTCAGTCTGATAACGTTCGAGTGCTTCCTGAAACAGAATGACGGCATCCTTCAGTTCACCGGCAACCAGCAAGCGGTCGCCTTCTGCCTCAGGGTTTGCTATGTGAGAAAGCTGTTTCAAATTCCATCATAGTTGCTGCCACAATCAGAGTTGGTCCGAACCAAGCAATTGCCCACGCATCAGGCGTACCGTTTTCTGCGGAGGTACGCGTTTATGAGCCCGAACAGAATGATGAGCGCAATGGGCACACCAATGTTAATGGCCTGCCACTTCGTTCGTTCTGCTTCAGCTTTTTTACGGTCGAGCAACCGTATTTCCAACGCCCGAGAACGGATGGTGGTAAGGTTCACATCATCGCATAGATAGTTCAACGCATTCAGCAGAAACTTCTTATTGCCGAACTGCTGGCTGGTGTAACGGTCGAAACCGCAGGGCAGATACGTACCATCAGGGTTGATGTGATTGCGGGCAATGTCGCCATCGCTCACCACGATCATTTTGCTTGGTTTGCCTTCTTCGCGGTATTGGATCTCCTTGCTTTCCTTGAACAAGCTCGTCAAACGGTTTTTGAAAACACTTTCAAACCGACCTTCCAATAGAACAGCCACCGGCATGTGGGGCTGGTTGAACTGCTCGGGTTTCGGTTCCTGAACCATCACATCCAAACTAACTTGTGTTGGAGTGCGCAACGCACGCGAACGTTCTGAAGTGCGTAGCAGCACGGTTTTTCGGATGCCTGTCCCACCAACTGTGTCCAAACTGGATGCAAATTCCAACTTGATGCCGTTCAGATTTCTGACGATAGGGTGTTCGCTATCGGGAACGGTGATGGGGAAGAAGACCCACGGTTGAAGTGCCCACTGGAGTTGATTGCCAACATAGCCCGATGGTCCGGGAATGGCCGCGCAGCGCGCATCCTGAATGAGGTCGGTGTTTACACGCACACCGTATTTGAAAAGCATATCCTCCAAATTGGAAGATGTTGGGATGGCCAACGTGGAAGGTGCGTAACGCAGGCTGTCCATGTTGCAGAAAACCGGATCGAGAAGCCACAGCACGCGGCCACCGTACATGATGTATTGATCGATCATGAACTTGTCTTCTTCCGAAAAGGCACTGTCGGGTTTGGCAATGACGATGGCTTTGAACTTAGGGAAGATGACCGCACCGCTGTCTCCTTCTGTGCGGGTAACAAGGCTGTTGAGTTTTCCATTTACCTGAACGCGTTCCAAACGATAGTATTCAGAAAGCGATCTTGCCATGTCGGCAATCTGCCGTTCGGTCAACTCGCCATGCCCTTCAATGAATCCTACAGCTTCGGCACGTATCGATGTCAGTTTACGGATTCCGTTTGTGATCTCGTATTCCAGGTCTTCCACCGAGCTGTTGAGCATTTGCTCAGGCATGGCACCCATTTGGCTTTTCAAAAGCTGCAATGCCGCTTGCTCACCACGATAGGTCATAATGGCGCCAGGGAAAATGAGCTTCTGCTCGGCACCATCTTCGTTTTTGATCTGAATGTTGGTGGGCATCAGGCCTTCTTTGGCCAACTGACGGTAAAGCTCGTTGCGGCTTGCTTCATCCGGTTGGTCGGACGGATTGATGAATTCGTACTCGATATTGTTGTTCGAGTAAGCGCGGAACTCATCCAGCATTTCGCGGGTGCGGTCGCGGAGCCTGCGGAAACCGGCAGGCAGTTCGCCATCCAAGTAAACTTTCAGGTAAATGACATCTTCCAACCCTTCCAACAGCTCCTTGGAAGTATCCGAAAGCGTGTACCTTTTTTCGGTCGTCAGGTCGAAGCGTGTGAAGAAAAAACCGCTCAGCACGTTCAGCGCAATGACGATGCCGATGACCGTGATCAATTGAATGATATCTCGAACCGCAGGCTTTTTCACCACTTTCTACTTTCTAAAACGGTTCGTGTAAGGGCAATGAACACAGCGATCAGGCTGACCAGGTAAACCACATCGCGGGTGTCAATAACGCCACGGCTCAAACTACTGTAATGACTGTTTATGCCGATACTTAGCAAAATGTGATCCCAAGTGCCGAGAAATTGGAATGAGGCTACGGTTTCCAATCCGATCCACAACCCCCAACTGAGGAAAACTGCCAATATGAAGCTGATTATCTGATTGTTGCTTATCGCGGAGCTGAAAATGCCGATGCTGACAAATGCAGCACCAAGCAGCAACAACCCGATGTAAGAACCCCAAACGCTTCCTGTATCGATGTTGCCAACTGGGTTGCCCAATTGATAAATAGAGAAGAAATACACCAGCGTTGGGAGCAGCGAGAACACCACAAGCGCCAAACCACCGAAGTATTTGGCCAGAATGATGCTCAGATCGCTGAGCGGCCGTGTATGCAGCAATTCGATGGTTCCGCTGCTTTTTTCATCCGCAAAACTGCGCATGGTAATGGCCGGAATAAGGAATAGGAACACCCACGGAGCCACGGTAAAAAGTGTGCTGAGGTCGGCATAACCGTTGTCGATGACGTTGGCATCGGTGGGCAGAACCCACATGAAAAGCCCCACGAACAACAGGAACACGCAAATGACGATGTACCCGATGAGCGAGTTCAGAAAACTGTTTATCTCTTTTTTAAGCAGAGCCCACATTGGTGCGCGAAGTTAACGGTTCGTGCAAGACGCATCAACGCGAAACAATCATGGATTATTACTGTTCTGAGTATGATAAAACGAAAAACGGGAAAATGAAAAAAGGACCTGTGGCTTCAAGATCATTGTTGGTTAATTTCAAGATTATGAAGACCTACGTTTTATCCTTTTTCATTTTCTCCTTTTTCCTTCAGGCCCACGCTCAGGACATGGAGGTTTTCAATCAGTACAATCGCGAACTGAACACGCATTCGCGCAACGGAATGATCGCGTTGGGAAGCTGGGCAACGGGTAATCTGATTGCGGGAACGGCAGGTGCTCTGACCACCAAACCTGGCTCCATGATGTTCAGTTTTCATTTGATGAACGCCTCGTGGAATGTGGTCAATCTGGGAATTGCGCTTCCGGCCTATTTCGGTGCACGCAAGCGATTGAATAAGCAATATGACATTCCTAGAACCTTCAAACTGCAACGACAACAGGAAACGCTTTACGCCATCAACATGGGAGCCGATGTGCTTTACGTGGGCTCCGGCATTTTCCTTCAGGAATTTGGCAATCGGTACAGCAATGATAATGTGCGGAATTCCTTCAAAGGAATGGGATACTCACTTATTCTTCAGGGAGGTTTCCTGCTGATTTTCGATGCGGTAATGCTGGGCGTTCACAAAAGCCACTGGAAAAAGAACGAACGCAAAATTTGGCAGCAGTTGGAGTTCAACGGCACTTCCATCAAGTGGAATATTCCTTCGAAGAAGTAGTGAGAGAACAGTATTGAGTAGTGAGAAAAATGCACTATCACTACTCACTAATCAAGCCTCAAATCTCTATTTATTCCACAGCCAATCCATCGAATACTCCGTTCCTTCGAAAGCCCAAAACTGGCCTTTCACGTAGCGGTAACCTTTGTCGGCTGAAGCCATCAGTTGCATGTCGTCTGCAGAAAGTTTGATCTCTGTAGACTTGAAATTCTGCAATTGTCTTTCAGGATTGACGGACTTCGGAATAACAGCGGTTCCGCGTTCCATGGCCCATGCTATCATGATTTGCGCTTCGGTGCAATTGTGCTTTCGAGCCAATTCGTTGATGATAGGATGCTGAAATAGATTTGGTTCGTCAGATGCTTTCATTCCTGCACTTCTGTCGGGTGAACCGAGTGGTGAATAAGCCGTCACGTGAACGCCATTTTCCTGACAGAATTCCAATAGTTCGTTCTGATGCAACATCGGATGCAACTCCACTTGGTTCATTTCGGGTTTGATGGTCGCTTTGCCGATCAGATCGCCCAACTTGTGCTTGTTGAAGTTGCACACACCGATGTGTTTCGCCAATCCAAGCTCCACCGCTTCTTCAATTCCGCGCCATGTTTCAATATGTGGAACCTCGGCTGTTGACCACGTCTCATTGGCCTTCGTGGCTCCCATGAAATCCTTCTTAAAGACATGCGGCCAATGCACCAGATAAAGGTCCAAGTAATCGAGTTGAAGGTCGGCCAACGTTCCTTTCAATGCTGGAATGACATCTTCCCTTCGATGGCAATGGTTCCACAATTTGGAAGTGATCCAAACATCTTCGCGCTTCACATCGCCAGCGGCAAAAGCATCCGCAAAGGCTTGTCCGATCTCCTTTTCATTCATATAAATGAACGCGCAATCGAAGTGCCGGTAACCGATCCTGATGGCCGAGCGAACGGCTTCATAAACCTCACCGGGCTTCGATTTCCAAGTTCCTAATCCAAGAATATCGAGTTTGTCTCCGTTTCTGAATGTCAGTTGTTTCATTAGATAGCTGCAAGTTTCAAGTTACAAGTCGTGAGAAAATCCGCGAAAAGCTGTTCAATCCGTGTTATTCGCGTTCTAATCAAAGACGATAACTTCCCAATTGTTCGCAGGTTCGGTTGAATTCCTCTACAATTTCCGCCACAATTTCTGCGGCTGGTTTCATCGCATTGATGTAGGCGGAAATCTGTCCGATCTCCAGCTCGCCTTCATCCAAATTGCCTTCGAACATGCCTTTTTTGGCGCGAGCTCTACCGAGCAGTTCAAGCAATTCGCCACCTTCAGCACCTCGGCTTTCCAATGCCTGAACTTCCTCAAAGAACTTGTTTCGGAGCAACCGTACTGGCACTAATTTCTTCATGCTCAGTTTGGTGTCGCCTTCCTTTGCTTCGATCACGGCCTGTTTGAAGTACTCATGAGCAGAACTTTCTGGCGAAGCCACAAATCGGCTTCCGATCTGCACGCCTTCCGCACCCAGCGCAAAAGCTGCTGCCATGGTTTTTCCCGTTCCAATACCGCCAGCCGCGATGATCGGAACATTCACTGCATCAACCACTTGCGGAATTAGACACATCGTAGTGGTTTCCTCACGACCGTTGTGTCCGCCTGCCTCAAAACCTTCAGCCACAACGGCATCGCAGCCTGCATCTTCCACCTTTTTTGCCAGAACCGAACTGGCGACCACGTGCACCACAGTAATTCCGTTCTCCTTCAAGAGTGGCGTCCATTTTTTCGGACTTCCAGCTGATGAGAATACGATCGGAACTTTCTCTCGTATGATGGTCTCGATGTGCTGGTCGATATCTGGATAGAGCAACGGAATGTTCACTGCAAACGGTTTGTCGGTCGCAGCTTTGCACTTCCGGACGTGTTCTTTCAGAACGTCAGGATACATCGACCCCGAACCAATGATTCCCAGTCCGCCAGCATTGCTCACCGCGCTGGCCAATCGCCAACCGCTGCACCAGATCATTCCTGCCTGAACAATTGGATATTTTATGTTGAAAAGCTCTGTAATACGATTGTTCATTCGTCTTTTATTTGGATTTGTGACCTCTAATTTTGTGGCCGAACGAATGTAGGAATTCACAATTCTTACAACGATAAAACCGATACAATGAAACGCGACAAGGACATTTTCGACCTCATCGATAAAGAGAAACACCGCCAACTGGAAGGCATTGAATTGATCGCCTCCGAGAATTTTGTGAGCCCTCAAGTGATGGAAGCGCAGGGTTCTGTACTCACCAACAAGTACGCAGAAGGACTTCCTGGAGCAAGATATTATGGCGGTTGCGAATTTGTGGATCAGGTGGAAGACCTTGCCCGCGAACGTGCCAAGCAGCTTTTCAATTGCGAGTTTGTGAACGTACAGCCGCATTCTGGCGCTTCCGCAAATGCAGCAGTGGCGTTGGCGTGTTTGAAGCCAGGCGACAACATCCTTGGTTTCGACCTTTCGCATGGTGGTCACCTTACCCATGGTTCGCCCGTCAACTACAGTGGAATACTGTACAAGGCACATTTCTATGGCGTTGGTCGCGAGACGGGAACGGTGGATTATGATGCGATGGAAAAGACCGCCAAAGATGTGAAGCCAAAACTGATCATTGCAGGTGCATCGGCCTATAGCCGCGATTGGAATTACAAGCGCATGCGACAGATCGCAGATGAGGTTGGTGCACTGCTGATGGCAGATATTTCGCATCCCTCAGGATTGATTGCCCGCGGTTTATTGACGGATCCGATGGAAGATTGCCACATCGTTACTACAACTACGCACAAAACGCTGCGTGGGCCACGTGGCGGCATCATCATGATCGGTAAGAACTTCGACAATCCGTGGGGATTGAAAACAGCCAAAGGAAACCTGAAAAGCATGGGAATGCTGATAAACAGTGCCGTTTTTCCAGGTATGCAAGGCGGTCCGTTGGAACATGTGATCGCGGCCAAGGCGGTAGCATTCGGAGAAGCGCTTTCTGACGAATACATGAACTATTGTGTGCAAGTGGTGAAGAACGCCAAAGTGATGGCGAGCGAGTTTGTTGACCGTGGTTACAAGATCATTTCCGGTGGTACGGACAACCATTGCATGCTCATCGATCTTCGTTCTAAGAACGTGACCGGAAAAGAGGCAGATGCCGCTTTGGGCAAGGCCGATATTACGGTAAACAAGAACATGGTTCCATTTGATGAGCAGCCACCGATGATCACTTCGGGCATCCGTGTAGGCACACCGGCAATTACAACCCGCGGGTTGAAAGAACAAGACGTGAAAACGATTGTTGACCTGATGGATCGCGTCATTACCAATCAGAATAACGATGCCGTGATCACAGAAGTGAAAAATCAAGTGAATGAACTTATGGGCGGTCGACCGCTCTTCAATTGAGATTTCAGATGGGAGATGTCAGAATTCATAGATCAACTGATTATTTTGACATCTGAAGTCTGATATCTGAAATCCGAACTGATAAAATGGAAGATTTTCAAGCGAGCGTTGACGTACAGTTGCGCTTCAGAGACACCGATGCACTCGGTCATGTGAACAATGCGGTTTATTTGAGTTGGATGGAATTGGGAAGGATGGCGTTCACGGATGCCGTATTACCTGCCATCGATTGGACCAAGGTTGGGTTTATACTTGCCCACGTTTCCATTGATTACCTCGAACCTGTTTTTCTAGGCGACAAGGTGAAAGTGTATATGAAGGCGGGTAAGATAGGAGGGAAGAGCGTGGTGCTCGAATGCCTCATCACAAAAACCGACAAGAAGGGCGAACGCCCAACGGCCAAAGGCACAAACATCATCGTGGCGTTCGATTATCAGACCAACCGATCGGTTGAAATTCCTGAGGAGTGGAAGATTGCAATGGGTGGTTAGTTCAATGTTCGAAGTTTAACATTCAAAGTCAGGTATTCAGTCAGCAAAAGATGCTTTTTTGAACCTTAAACCTTGAACTCTGAACATCTAGCCGTGAATCTTCTCTTCCGTTCCGAGCCCTTTCATCACCTCGGCTTCGAACGTGAGTAGTTCCTGCCATTCCTTGTCCACTTTTTCGCGGCCACCGTACTGGCGGGCAAATTTGAGGAACATGGTATAGTGATTGGCTTCGCTCACCATCAGGTTTCGGTAGAATTCCGCTAATTCCTTATCCTCGATATTCTCAGACAAAACACGGAACCGTTCGCAACTGCGCGCTTCGATCAGTGCTGCTATCATCAACTCTCTTGAGAGGCGTTCCATTCTTTCACCACCAGCGGGGAAATAGGTCATCAATTGCTTTACGTATTCGTCCTTGCGTGGCTTGCCAAGTGTCAATCCTCGGGCAACGATGCGTTCGTGAACCATTTGAAAATGCTCCATTTCCTCTCGGCTCAGGGCAGCCATTGCTTCCACCAATTCGCTTTTCTCTGGGTAAATGATGATGAATGAAATGGCACTGGAAGCGGCTTTCTGCTCGCAGTAAGCATGATCCGTCAAGATCTCCTCGATGTTCTTTTCGGCAATATTGGCCCAACGTGGGTCGGTGGGTAGTTTCAGTCCAAGCATGAGAGTTACGAGTTTCGAGCTGCAAGTTACGAGCAAAGAACTTTGCGACTAATGGCTTGCGTCTCGCTGCTGGAAATGAAAAACCGCTCCCGTCCAAGGACGAAAGCGGTTCGTAATTCCCGATCGGAAATGCTTATTTCTTTTTGCCAGTGTTCTGAGCAGGAGCCTGCTGAGCTGGTGCTGGTTGGCCTTCGGGAGCGCCTTCCAATTTGATTCCAAGCTCATCAACCACCTGACGGGTAACGTTGGCGTTCTCTGGGCCCCAAAGCATGATGGAAGTGCCCGAACCGTCAACTGAATTCAACACATATTCGTATGCACCTTTTTTAGCAACAGCTTCCATCGCTTTGCGGATCCTTTCCAATACTGGTTGTAGAAGTTCACCTCGCTTTTGACCCAATTGCTGTTCTGCCTGCTGCAACGCCTGCTGAAGTTGTTTGTCGGCTTCCATTGCTTTTTCTTGAATGCCGATGGCCTTTGCCGTGTCTTTAGCGGCCAATGCAGATTCGAAAGCTTTGGCCATACCGTCCAACTGGGCTTTCATGTCATCCAAACGCTTCTGAAGACCAGTTGCGTAGATCTGAAGGTCTTCATTGATCTTTTCGTTCTCTGGCATTACGCTAAGAATGGCGTTCACATCAGCAAAGGCGATCTTCTGGGCGAAAGTGGCAGCAGGCGCAGCCATCAATAATGAAAGTGCAAGTATCAGATTCTTCATTCGATTGAGAATTGGTTTTGGGTGGCAAAGAACGTCAACGACCTTGGTTCAACCAAATAAAGGTTCTTATAAAAGACAAAATCCTGTTGCAATTTCCCGAATCTCAGATCACTGGGACTATGGATTCAACTGAAACTGTTGCGGATATATGATGATAAGGTTGTTCTGCGCACATGACTTTTCCATTCTTTGCGGTAGACTTTCGAAACTCGGATGATGGGAAACGGAGCCTTTGCGGGCCGAGATGATTATCAGCAGATCGGAGTTGGTATGTGGCTCTTGGTCAATCTCATCGAACGAAGTGGTAGGAACATGATCGAGGTTTGCGTTTATCTGCCGGTCAGAAATGATCTTTCTTACCGATTCGGCAACGTTCATGGAGCTGTGCAACAACAGCGGGACCGACAATTCTCTACTGAGCAATGCCACCTTTGACACCCAAAGTTCGAAGCCGTGCTCGCGTTCGGTGAAACTTGGGGCATGAACTATCAATCGCTTGCAAAGGATGAGCGGTTTGATGATGCGACATACGAAAATGGTTCGGTCTATGTTTGACAGGATGCTATCGACCTTTTCTCCTATTATCTTGTCGATGAAGCCGGATCTCTGTGGCCAACCAATCATGATGAGTTGACAACCCACCTCTTTGGCGATCCGGGAAATTCCACTGGCCGCGTTGTGATCGATGGTGGTGATGACGTTGACATTGGTCTCTGATGCCGATCCCTGCTTCACGAATTTTTCCAGCTTGTTCCTTGCATTTACAATGTTCATTTCTGCCTCATGGTCGTTGGAGACGACCGAGAGGACCGAGATGGGCGATTTCGAATGCTTATCCTTGATGAGGACCGTAAGATCGAGCAGTGAGCCGAAGTTCTCTACATTGGCAATGGGGATGAGGATCTTTTCGTTCTGCATCGGATTCCGATCGGAGTGTGCAGTTGGCTCGTAGACCTCCTTCAACAGTCTTTTTGATGCTCGTTCGGTAGTGAATGAGGCCACTACGCAGGTTATCAGGATCAGTATGACTGTTCCATTGAGTACGTTCTCGTCCAGTATCCCCGCGTTGAATCCGACCAGGATGACGGCAAGCGTGGCTGCCGCATGTGCGCTGCTCAGGCCGAAGATGAGTTGACGTTGCGCTACGGAGTACCCGAAAAAGGTCTGTGTTGCCAATGCGGCCAGCCACTTGCCCAATAAGGCTACAGTGGTCAACGTCAGGGCTATGATCAGTGCATCCATCCCGGTCAGTACCACCCTAAGGTCTACCAGCATGCCAACGCTTACCAGAAAGAACGGAATGAAAAGGGAGTTGCCTATGAACTCTATCCGGTTCATCAAAGCAGATGAATGGGGAATGAGCCTGTTCAGCGCCAAGCCTGACACGAATGCCCCAATGATGGGTTCAACGCCTGCCATCTCGGCAAGGAAAGCTGCAAAGAATACTATGGAAAGCACAAATATGTAATGCGAGTGCTTTTCGCTTTCCAGTCTGCTGAAGAACCATTTGGCCAACCGTGGGACCAGTGCGAACATGATAACCGAGAACACCGAAAGTGAGATGCCCATCCTCAACCAGAAATCGTATGTAAGTTGACCTTTGCTTCCTCCGATGACGATGGCAAGGATCAACAGCACGGCCGTGTCGGTAAGGATGGTGCCTCCTACAGTAATGGCAACCGCCTGATTCTTTGAAACGCCCAGTTTGCTTACTATGGGGTAGGAAACCAATGTATGGGTTGCAAACATGCTGGCGATCAGAAAACTGGCACTCGAATCGTAACCTAACAGGTACTTACAGATCGGATAACCGATAAGCAATGGCAGTGCGAAGGTGAACAGGCCGAATACCAGACTTTTGCTCCGGTTAAGTTTGAATTCGTGCATATCAAGCTCCAGACCGGCAATGAACATGATGTATAGGAGCCCGATGGTGGAGAAAAGTTCAACCGCGGAATTCTTCTCAAGCACATTGAGCCCGTTAGGACCGATGATGACCCCGGAAATGATCAGACCTATGATGCCAGGAACATTGAGCTTGCGCAGAAGGATCGGGGCAAGTAGGATGATGAAGAGAATGAGAGAGAAGACCAGTACAGGATTCTGCAGTGGCAGCTCGAAATGATGTAGTATGGTCTGTAGCGGTCCGGACAATTGTCATCAGATTTTCGGGTCAGAACCCTGAAAGCATTCCGATCGGACCCCAAAACACGGAACGCAACGGTTCCGATTCGCCCGCGATCGATGGCATCCTCGTCAGATGGGTCTGAGCCCTATCAAGGGATCACTTCATCTTCGGTGGTTCGGCAGGGGTGCCGGTTGGGGCAAAATCGATGTTCTGCGCCACACCATCTTTGAAGAACCCTTCGTAACGTGCATTGGTCATAAGGTCGCCTGGCAAACTCCAATGGAAATGGCCACGACCGTTCATTTTGCCGGCCTTCCATTCGCCAATATACTTGTTGCCGTTGTTGTAGGTGTACGTGCCTCTTCCGTCCATAAGACCATTAAGGAAGTTCCCTTTATAAATGTCTCCATTTGCAAACTCATACACGCCATAGCCACTTGGCAGTCCTTTGCGCCATTGACCATTGTAGTTGTCACCGTTCTCAAACTGAAAGGTGCCATTGCCTTCATAGCAGTTTCCTGTGGTGCACTGAGCATTAGCAAACGTGGCAAGGGTTACGAATAGAAGAAACAGAATCGACTTTTTCATTTTTTCCCGGTAGTGAATGTTGTAGAAAAGGGTTAACGAGATTCGAGACAAGGTTACGGAATTTTTGAAATTGTTCATCTCATTGGGTTTGATGCGTTCGCCACTTGGCTTTTGAGCGATGAGATCGCTACTGAAAACAAAACCTTGCCGTGTTCTGGCAAGGTTTTTACCGGTCGGGGTGACTGGATTCGAACCAGCGACCACACGCCCCCCAGACGTGTACTCTAACCGGGCTGAGCTACACCCCGAATGGGCTGCAAAAGTAAAACTTTTGAATTGCCGTGGTTGATAAACAAGCTTCGTCACCTGTTCAGATGGTGTTCGGCTGTCATGGCCGAACCTCCCGCTGTCACAGCCGAGCGTCCCGCTGTCAAAGCCGAACGTCCCGCTGTCAAAGCCGAACGTCCCGCTGTCATTGCCGAACCTCCCGCTGTCACAGCCGAGCGTCCCGCTGTCAAAGCGGAAGCTTCTGCTGAATTGGCCGCTCCGCAAATACGCACCGTTGACGTTCCACATTAATTGATTGATTTTTTGGGTCTTTAGTCACAACAATTCCTACCAAGGTAGGTTACTTTTGCACCTCCAATTTCGGGTTCCAAGATCACAGCGCTTACATTGAAACACGTGTTCACAAACTTCCTGTCGGTTGCCCTGCTACTGCTTACGAGCGTGGCGGTTGCGCAGAACAAGTACACCATCAGCGGCACGGTTACCGATGGTTCAAACGGTGAAACCATGATCGGCACCAACGTATTCGTTGAGCCATCGATGAAAGGTGCCACCACCAATGTTTACGGTTTCTACTCGCTGACGCTGCCCGAAGGCGAATACGTGCTCAAAGCATCGTTTCTCGGCTACGAAACCTTCAGTCAGACCATTAAACTGAACAAGGATCAGCTGGTTGACATTGAACTGAAAGAGTCTGCCTACACCAAACAGGAAGTGGTGGTTTCCGGAGAGAAGAAGGATGAGAATACCACCAGCACCAAAATGAGCACGGTCGAAATTCCGATACAGCAGGTGAAGGAACTTCCTGCGCTGATGGGCGAGGTGGACATCATAAAGACCATTCAGTTGATGCCGGGTGTGCAATCGGGTTCTGAAGGAAATGCGGGTTTGTACGTTCGTGGCGGTGGCCCCGATCAGAACCTTGTACTGTTGGATGAGGCCGTGGTTTACAACGCGGCCCACCTTTTCGGTTTCCTCTCTGTGTTCAATGCCGATGCAATTAAAGGCATGGAGTTGGTGAAAGGAGGCATGCCGGCCAAGTATGGCGGCCGTTTGGCCTCGGTGCTCGACATCAGCATGAAGGAGGGCAACAACAAGAAGTTTGAGGTTGAAGGCGGCATCGGCATCATCAACTCGCGGCTCACGGTCCAAGGCCCCATTGTGAAGGACAAAGGTTCGTTCATCTTCTCGGGCCGATTTGCCTATGCAGGGCTTTTGGGCGGTGCCATTGCCAACGCTGCCACCAGCGACAACGACAACGAAAGTGGTGGAGGTTTCTTTGCCGGTGCCACCTACTATTTCTTCGACCTGAACGGAAAAATGAACTACACGCTGGGGCAGAAAGACCGCCTGTTTGCCAGTGGTTATTTCGGGCGCGATGTGTTCGGTTTCAAAAGTCAGGACGATTTCAAGGCCAACATCGGTTGGGGAAATGCCACTGCTTCCATACGTTGGAATCACATTTTCAACCCGAAACTGTTCATGAACACCTCATTCATTTTCAGCGATTACACCTTTGAGTTCGGGGCAGGGCAGCAGGAGTTCGACCTTGCGCTGAAGTCAGGCATCAGAGACTACAACCTGAAATTGGATCTGAGCTGGTTACCGGATGTGCGCCACAACATTCAGTTCGGTGGCAATTACATCTACCACACCTTTACGCCAAGCAGCGTTTCTGCCCGCACGGGCGACACGGAACTTGATCTTGGAGGCGTCATCAAATATCACGGCCACGAGGCGGCCATTTACATTCAGGACGATTGGGATATTTCCGACCGTTTCCGTGTGAATGTGGGTATTCGTGGTTCGTTGTTCGCGCACACGGGGCCGTTCGACAGATTTGTTCTGAACGAGGTTGGTCAAGTGGTTGACACCATCAGATACGGTACGTTGCAGAATGTGAAGACCTACGCGTATCCCGAACCTCGCATCTCGGGCCGCGTCAAGTTGGGCAAGCACAACTCTATCAAGGCCAGCTACGCCATGAACTTCCAGTACATTCACTTGGCAAGTTTGGCGTCCATCAGTTTCCCAACAGACCTTTGGGTGCCCAGCACCGATGTGGTCAAACCCACCGAAGGTCACCAATGGGCGTTGGGTTACTTTCACAATTTCTTTGACGACAGGCTCGAAATCAGCGTAGAAGGGTACTACAAGCTGATGTACAACCTGATCGAGTACAGAGACGGTTTCAGCCCCGATCAGAACATTCGCAACAACCCCGACAACAACTTCGTTTTCGGCAAAGGAAATTCCTATGGCGTGGAGTTCTTCATACGGAAGAACGGCAAGAAATTCACCGGTTGGATCGGTTACACACTGGCCTGGACCAATCGGAAATTCCCCGATCTGAATCAGGGAAATTGGTTCCCGGCCACGTACGACAGGCGCCACGACCTTTCCATTGTAGGTTCGTATCGCATCAACGAACGTTGGTCGGTCTCCACCATTTTCGTTTACGGAACGGGCAGCGCCATGACGGTGCCGGCTTCGCGTTACTTCATCAACGGAAATATTGTGACCGAATATGGCGATCGCAACTCGTTCCGAATGCCCGACTACCACCGGTTGGACCTTGGTGCCACGTTGCATCCCAATGCGAAGAAGAACAAACGCTTCAAGAGCACGTGGAACTTCGGTATCTACAACGTTTACAGCAGGCAGAACCCATACTTCATCTACTTTGCACAGAAGGTGGATGACACCAACCAGACCATAACCATTGAGGCCCGTCAGGTTTCGGTTTTCCCGATTCTGCCAAGCGTCACCTGGAACTTCAAATTCTAAGCAATGGCAAGAGCACTCATCATCATTTCAATGGCCATTGCCACACTTGTCGGAATGGCATCATGCGAGAAGGTACTTGATATTGAACTGCCCGATGCGGTCAACGGCATCGTGTTCGAAGGCTATATCGAAAGCGGTTCGTTCCCGTACCTCATCATCAGCCGTAGCGAGAATTATTTCGCGCCCATCAACACCGCTGCCGAGGCCATTGCCAATTCGTTGGTAACGGCCGATAGCGTGTTCATTACCGTTGATGGCGTGCGCGATACGCTTCACGAAACGTGCTTGCTCAGCCTTCCGCCCGAACTACAGGAAGTGGCGCTCGATTTCCTCGGTATCCCTTCATTGCCAGCGGGCATTGACATTTGCATCTATCTCAATCTGAACATCATTGGCCAAGTAGGGAAAACCTACGAGCTGACCGCCTACGTTGAGGGAAAACGCTACACTGCCACAACCGCCATTACTCCATTGGTCGAATTGGACAGCCTATGGTACAAGGATGAACTACCGGCAGATAGCTTCGGCTCCATTTGGTTGCGATTGCCCGATCCGGCAGCCACTACCGACTACTATTATATGTGGAGCCAGAACTTGACACAGGACAGACCGATGCGCCCCATTGACGGTGGCCCAAGTTTCGGAGACCGGCTTTTCAATGGCGAAAGTGTCGAATTCAGCATTTATCAGGGATCGAATCTCGCCAACGATAACGGTTCGGGCGAACAGTTCTGGTGGTTCCGCGAAGGCGATACCGTCATTGTAAAGCTTGGAACTATTGACAAAGGGGTGTACGATTTCTGGGAATCGGTCGATGCGGCTTCGAACCTCAACCCGTTCAGTTCACCGACCCCCGTGTTCTCAAATTTTGACAATGGCGGCAGGGGCGTTTGGGCCGGTTACGCCACTACGGTCGATACGTTCGTGTGTAAACTCATTCAATAATCAGAACCGCAAGGTTCAAATACAGATAGAAAATGGCAGAAGAAATGGAAAGAAGGAAATGTGTGATCATCGGTTCAGGACCCGCTGGATACACGGCAGCGATCTACGCGGCCCGTGCCGACCTGAAACCGCTGATGATCTCTGGGTTGCAGCCCGGTGGTCAGCTTACGATCACTACAGAAGTGGAGAACTATCCGGGATACCCAGAAGGCGTGCACGGCCCCGAAATGATGGAGGATTTCCGAAAGCAGGCCGAACGTTTCGGCACAGAGATCAGATACGAACTGGTTACTGCGGTTGATTTTACAGGTCCGGTTCACAAGGTGATGATCAGCGACAAGACCATTTTGGCCGACACGGTCATTATTGCCACAGGCGCTTCGGCCAAGTGGTTGGGATTGGAATCGGAGCAACGCCTCAATGGCTTCGGGGTTTCGGCCTGTGCCGTTTGCGATGGGTTCTTCTATCGTGGTCAGGAAGTAGTGATAGTTGGGGCTGGAGATACCGCTGCCGAGGAAGCATCGTACTTGGCCAAACTGTGCACAAAAGTGACCATGTTGGTGCGCAAAGGCGATATGCGTGCGTCAAAGGCTATGCAGCATCGCGTGTTGAATACACCGAACATTGAAGTGCTTTTCAACCACGAAACAGTGGAAGTTGTAGGCACAAAGACCGTAGAGGGAGTGAAGGTGTTGAACAACTCAACCAATGAAACATACACCATTCCGGCAACCGGATTCTTCGTTGCTATCGGTCACCAACCGAACACGGATATCTTTAAAGGTTGGCTCGATATGGATGAAGTTGGCTACCTGAAAGTGGTTCCCGGAACATCAAAAACCAAGATAGAAGGTGTGTTTGCCAGTGGCGATGCGGCCGATAAGGTTTACCGTCAGGCAGTGACCGCTGCGGGTACTGGCTGCATGGCCGCGTTGGATGCCGAAAGGTATCTGACTGAGAAGGGAATTCATTGAAAAACCTTTTGATAACTGATCGGAAAGGTGCTCATAACGTGGGCACCTTTTTTGTTTCTTGGAGTTGTAGTTGACGCAACATGAAGTTCAGAACAGAGATCGATATTGAAAGACCGGTGAACGAGTTGATCGGCCTTTTACAAGACCCTGATGTCACAATGAAATGGCTCGATGGCTTACGCTCCGTCAAGCACGTTTCAGGCGATTTCAGACGGCCGGGATGCGTAAGCCGCGTGGTGTTCGACTCTCCGGCCGGAAGAATGCTGATCACGGAAACAGTTATCAGCAACGAACTGCCCGAGGAGTACATAATTCGCTACGATGGTCAAGGATATGTCAGCTACTCGAACTACAGTTTTGAGGAACTTTCGTCAGACTCCACCAAGTTCATTATTGTGCAGCATGTAGAACTGAAAGGTGCTTTCAAGCTGGCGGGCGGCTTACTCAAAGGCACCATGGACCGCCAACTGAACAAAAGTGCGGAAAGCTTCAAGCGCTACGCTGAAAATCAGTAGTACGTGGGTTCGTTACCCACCTTCCATTTGATGTTGCAACCCAAACTTGGCCTCTGATCTTGAGGCACGGTTTTGCCATCTTTCATCAGATCTAACACATGTCGTAGATCTTTTCCGTTAACTGGATCTTGGTTGCTTGGGCGGCTATCGTCCAACTGACCGCGATAAACGCAAATTTCGTTCGCGTCAAAAACACTGATGTCTGGTGTACATGCGGCCGTGTAGGCTTTGGCCACCTCTTGCGATTCGTCATACAAATACGGGAATGGAAAACCTTTCGCCAGAGCCAGTTCCTTCATTTTTTCTGGCGAATCATCGGGGTAATTGACCACATCATTCGAACTGATCGCCACAAAACCAAAGCCCTTTTCACGGTATTCTCTTCCAATGGCGATCAGCTGATCCATCACATGCACAACAAACGGACAGTGGTTGCAAATGAACATGACCACGGTTCCGTTCTGGCCGCGAACGTTCTCATACGTGAGGCTGCTTCCGCTAACCACATCGGGTAAGTTGAACTTTGGGGCTTTGTAGCCCAATGGAATTTGAAATGTCGGTGTTCTTGCCATGGCGTGAAAATAAAAAGGGCGGACAAAAGCCCGCCCTTCATTAACATACGTTGTGCGTTACTGAATCACCAGTTTGCGCGTCATCGAATCGTTTCCGGCTTCCAGTCTGACGAAGTAAACGCCTTTGGCAAGGTCGCCCAGATCGATCTGCTTGCGCAGTCCGTTTCTGATCTCGCTCAACGTTTCGGTATAAACCAGTTTGCCGTGCATATCAACTACTGTGAACACAAGACCTTCGCTGTCTCCGCTCACATCCAACACGATCTGTCCATTGCTTGGGTTCGGGTAAATGCTGACGCCAAGTCCAGCAAATTCGGTTACACCCAAACATGCATCAACGGTCACCGTGAAGCTGTTGCTGATCCCTGTGCAGCCATCTTGGTCAACAGTGACCTGAATTTCGTGGTCTCCAAGGCCAAGGATGTTTCCGAACAATTGGATGCTTTGCGTATTGTGACCAGTGCTCCACAGGTACGAATCGTACGTTTCGGTGATGCCGACTGCTAGAACCTGATTCAGACAAATGACCGTGTCGGGCATTTCCAACTCTGGCATCGGGCTATTGTCAACAAATGCCATCGACCAGCTGTGAAGAATGCCGTCATCGCCACCAAACACGTCTTGAATGAATAGCGTCCAAGCACCGTTCGGGTCTTGACCAGAATAAAGTGATGTGAAACCATCTGGATCCTGCGGCATGTACGTGCCAGGTTGAATATCGGTGGTTTGAAGCGTGATATCATCCGTAGCATCAGCCGTGAAGGTCACGTTCGACATGTTGTCACCAGAACCTCCATTGTTTGCGGTCAACAGAAGCGAATCGCCAGCGGGTGAAACCAGTGTAATGATGAGGTCTGACAACCACGTGTGGCTGATGGAGTCGATGGTAATGTAAGCGATCTCAATACATCCGTCCAAACTTGGAGGTAGGCCACAGAAGAACATTTCACTTGATGTGCCTTGCAAGATCGTGCTGCTGATGGCCGAACCGGGTGTTTCGGTCTGCACAAATGGCGTTGACTCACCAAAGTTCATCACGATATTGTCGGAAAGCGTATCGCTGTCAGTGTATTCATCTCCAACTAGACCAGTGAACACATCGATGCTGTGCGAACCTGCAGCAGAAAGATCGGCCAACTCAGTTAGGAACGTGTATGAGACCGTATCGCCCTGAGCTACTTGCCCCGTGTATGTTTCGGTTTGAGCTGTGCCGCCATCAACACGGAAGCCAACAGGGAAGTTGGAAACCGTTTGCAGGCCTTTGTTCCAGAATGTGAATGACACCGGTTCATCGCCCAATGAACAACCATCAGATGGTCCATTGAATTCGAGAACCACAAGGTCGAGTTGTGCTTGCGGATGAATGCTTATATCATCGATGGCAAATCCTTCGTAGAAGTTGACGGATGCATCTGAACTGAACACGAAACGCACTTTAACATCAGCCTCACCGGCAACACCGTCAAGAATATGTTCAGCAATTACCCAATCAACGTTGGCGCCTGAGTTTCCGGTCCAACCTTGTTCAATGAACGCGTTGAAGAAACCGTTGCTGGTGTACCAGTTTTCACCTTCGCCCAAATTGCCCACGGTGTTCCATGTGGTACCACCATCGGTGCTTACTTCCAGCCATGTTCCATCCCAGTTCATTTCCGCTGAATGAATGATGGCGAAGCTGATCATCGGGTCATCCGTCATTGCAGAGAAATCGAAACATGGAGATTGAAGTACAGAGATCTCGCTGTTCTCGTAGTTGAACGTATTCAAGTTCGTTGCCCATGCGTTCACACCGCTGTAAGCTGTGTCGATCTCCGTTCCTTCGGGGTCGCCAAGTTGCCATGGAGTGAACACACCGACAGAGGTCCAGCCGCCTGTCCCGTTCTCAAAATCCTCGAAGTATGGAACGGTGCTGATGGTAGGAATACTTGTTACCGTGGCGGTCATGGTGTCGTTCGACATATCGCCATCTCCAACTGTTTCGGTCCAAACAGAAAGGCTGTAATCTGCGTAGTTGCTCAGATTCAATGAAGCGGAGAAGGTGAAGTTAGCACCTTGACCAACTGCCAATGGCTGATTGAACACTTGCGTTACGATCGATCCGTTATCCAATGAGTACGAAACGACAACGGAATCCATTGGCGTGGAACCCAAGTTCGAAACCGCAACAGTAACCGATTCGGTATCAGTAAGTCCGCATGATGAAACCGGAGAAACGATGGCCGTGACGGCTGAATTCACCGCAGGCTGTTCCGTAATGTTGATGTCATCCACGGCAAATCCTTCGTAGCCGTTCACGGAAAGGTCAGAAGTGAATACGAAACGAACGATAACATCTGATTCTCCGGCAACTCCGTCCAATAGGTGTTCAGCATTGATCCAACCTGTTGTGGTTCCATCCCACCAATCCTCATCGAAGTTGATGCCGTGCTGATCTTCATTATTGTACCAGTTTTCGCCCTCGTCTGCACTGCCGACTGTGCTCCAAGTAGAACCTGCATCCGTAGAAACTTCAAGCCACATGCCGTCAAAGAATGTTTCCGAATCGCTGATGAATGCGAAATTCAGAATTGGGTCGATGACAAGGTTCGAGAAGTCGAAGCAAGGTGAGATGAGGTATGAAAGCTGTCCGTTGGCATAGTTCAGCGTGTTGAGGTTTGTTGCCCAAGCATTCACACCGCTGTTGGCTGTGTCAATGAATGCACCTTCAGGGTCACCAAGTTCCCAAATACCTTCTTCACCAGTTGAATACCAGCCGCCCGATCCGTTCTCAAAGTCTTGAGAATATGGAAGTGTTGAGACCACAGGGGCACTCGTTACGTTACTGAAAAGCGTGTCATTCAGTAGGTCGCCATCGCCAGTAACTTCTGTCCAAGCAGCAAAGTCGTAATCGCCTGAAACTGAAAGGTCAACTGTAGCAGCGAAGGTGAATGTGTCTGTGGATGCGGCAAGTAGCGTTTCCGAATACAATTCGGTCACAACCCCGTTTCCTGCATCGTAGCCGATGTTGAAGTTCGAAAGGTCGGAATCGCCAAAGTTCTCGATAACCACTGTCACGTTCTCGGCACCAAGACCGCAGCCAGTAATTGGCGAAATGATCTCGATAACGCCAGCATTGATCGATGGTTGTTCGAATATCTGAACATCATCAAATCCAAAACCTTCAAAGTCAGAAATGCTTCCGTCTGAACTGAAGAATACGCGTACTTTAACGGAAGACGAACCGGCAGCGCCATCAAGCAAATGTGTGGCAGTGGTCCAAACGCCTGCGGCAGCGTACGGAGCGTCCCACCAGTCTTCATCCACGTTGGCTCCATGCTCATCGGCATTGTTATACCAGTTTGTTCCTTCGCCAACTGCACCCACTGTTGACCACGTTGTGCCGGCATCTGTTGAAACGGCTACCCAAGCACCATCCCAGCCTACTTCAGAATTACAAATGAAATTGAAGCGGAAAACGGGGTCAACGATCAACCCCGAAAGGTCGAAGCAAGGCGATTCAACGTAAGCTAAAGTTCCGTCCACGTAATCTCCGTCCAGATTGGTGACCCATGCATTGGTTTCTGACGCTGCACCGTTGATGAAAGTGCCAACGGGAACTCCCAACTCCCAAGGGTTATTTGTACCACCACTGACCCAACCACCAGCACCGTTCTCAAAATCTTCGGAATAAGGCAGTGCTCCGATCAAAGGAATGCTCTCTATAGTGAATTCGATGGTGTCGTTGCTTGCATCAGCGTCCTCGTTCAGATCAACCCATGCCGTGAAATCGTAGGAACCGGGAGTTGACAGGTCTACTGGCGTTGCGAAGGTGATGGTTACCGAACTGGCTGACGCAATGGTAACGCTGAATGATTCCGTTACTACGTTTCCGTTGAGGTCGTAGCTGGCATCGAAACTGTTTATAACGTCAGAACCGTTGTTGTAAACGGTAAGGGAAACCGTTTCTGTGCCCAATCCGCAACCGTTCAATGGAGATACCACTGCTTCCATTGCTGCATCGTTGGTCGGTGGCACATAAATGGCAATGTTGTCAATGCCCACATACCACTGCCAGCCGTTTCCATCTGCATAGGTGAATTTCATTTTGAAATCGCTGATCATGTACTCAGCCGTCATCGGAATTTCTGCCTGACGTGCTGAACAATCAGGGTAGAAACCAAAACATCCCGGGTCTGAGTTCTCTGTGAAAACAGTGGTCCATGTAGTCCCATTGAAGAAAGCCACAGAGAAGAAGGACGCTCCAAGGTCTTCGAATATATAATCGAATTTCAGAACGGCTGTGTCAAGGTTTGAATTGTCTATGGCAGCCGACTCAAGTTCCATGACAACTTCCGGATAGGCGCCACCCAGGTCGTCATCATGAACATAGGCCATACACGTGCCATCAACGCTGCCACCGGGGCTTCCGAGGGCGTTGTCACCGATCACCCAAACGGTGTCTCCAACAATGGCTGTGTTTACCCAGCCGACAGGCAAGGCACAGCTATTAAAATCTTCGAAATACACGTTCTGAGCGGTTGACGCAACGCTCAGAATTGACAACAGCAATACAGCAGATAACGATCTCTTCATTCGGTTCGGGTTTAGATTGATGGAAACGCAAATGTAAGTTCGATCCGTTTAACCAAACGGAAACGGACGCTTAACAATTAGGTGAAAGGTCGGGCTATAGACCAAACCGGGCCATCATTCCTCAGAATCGTTCTTGGGAGTCCGTTTCTTGGTCTTTTCCTTCTTCCCCTTCGGAATCAACGGTTTAGCGTTGAAGAAGTACTTGACATCAAACGTAAAATAGGTGCCTTTAAGTTGAATGAGCTGAACTTCCGAGTTGTAGTCGTCCTGCACGTACTGGAATTTGCTTCGGTAGATGTCGGCAAATGGAATGTGGTACGTGGCCCCAAGGTAGAAGTAGCCTGCCTTTTTGGTTCTGTATTCCATTCCCAGGTTGGCTATTCCACCCATGTGAAAGAAACCGTCCTCACCTGATTGTCCATCTAAGCCGAGTCGGATGCCCGAATGTTTGAAATGCTGGTCGTTGGGCCTTGAATCCTCATCGGTTGTGAAGATGTCGGACGGGTAGAACGTGAACTGAAAACCACCAGCGGCATTCATATAAAGCTTCTCCGCAAGTCGAACAAATACCAACAGTTTTATGGGGTGTTCGTAACCGATGATGGTGAAATCGGTATTGCTGCTATAATCGGGGCGTGGCGTAATGCCAGAAATGCCGAATACGGAATCGCGCTTTATGTCAAGGTCGTATTTACGCTGCACGAAGTTCAGACCTGTTTCCAGTGCCAATCTTTTGTGAAACGCATAGCGGACAACCATTCCTGCAGAGAACCCGAATTTGGGGTTCACGGAAACGCTGTATTCAGAATTCTGGGTCGATTGACTGCCAGTTCCCAAGAATGATGCAGGGAAGATCGGGCTGAACTGCGCACCTGCGGTGATGCTTTGATAATTGTCGACCATTTGAGCCGAAACGCGGTCAAACATCAACAGCAAAAGCCCCAAGATCACAATTCTTCGCATGCCCAAAGGTAGTTTCTGTGCTTACAAGTTCCTCAAACTGAAATAGGGCTTCGGATATTGTGCAACATCCGTTCGAATACGCCATTCTTTCGGAAAAAACGTGTTACACCTGTTGCCAAGTGATTTGACGAAACCCAACGGGACACCGCTGTGAGCCACCACGCGCCATCCCGCAGGAATAAGTTGATTTACACTTCCTCTGGACAGGAACTCCAATGCTTCCTCTGTATCAAGTTCAACTTTGGAAACAGCATCGCTGAGCAGAATTGAATTGGCCAACGCCTGTGCGGGTCTGAAATCGTTTCCTTTTACCGTTCCCAGTTCAGTGCCGATGCTCAATGCGCGAAGTTTTTGCAATGAAGCATGTAGTTCCATCAACTTGTCCGAAACAAGGTAGTGCGTCCCGGCCACGTCAACAATGGAATGTGATGTCGGCTGTAAATATGAGCTGGCAGGACTTTTCTTAATAGTTGCAATCTTGCCTTTTATCGGTTTTTCAGAAAGGCCGCCCCCGGTTTTTCGGAAAGCGCACAGAAAGAAACCCTCGCCCAATGAACGGTCGGGGAGAAAACGGTAACCGAAAATGCCATCTGTTTCAGTTTCCAGGATGGAGGGGTCGCTGAACGGTATCCGAAGCGGAACAGCCTCTTCCGTTTGTTTCAGCCATAGCATGTTCTCCTCATTCTCTGCTCTGTTGAAGGTACATGTTGAATATATCAGTACGCCATTTTCACGCAATGCGGGCCAAACATCGGCCAGAATTCTACGCTGACGTAGTGCGCACAGGTGCACGTTTTCTTCCGACCATTCTTCAATGGCCTTCCGGTCTTTCCTGAACAATCCTTCGCCCGAACACGGGGCATCAACAACCATCAGGTCGAAACCAATTCCTGATTGGCCAATGAACTTCGGGTCAGAATGTATGACCGCAACATCTGGATGGCCCCACTTCGTCAGGTTTTCGAGAAGTATGCTCGCTCTTGGCCTTATCACTTCGTTGCTGATAAGCGTGGAGCCTTCGGGTAGTATCGAGCGTAGGTGCGTGGATTTTCCTCCGGGTGCCGCACATAGATCCAGGGCGGTTATTGGTTCATCTTCAGGGATGAGATGTTTGACGACCTGCTCCAGAAACATGGAACTTGCCTCTTGTACATAATAGGCACCACCATGAAAGAGCGGGTCAGTAACGAACAGCGGGCGTTCCGGCAAGAAATACCCTGTTTCGCACCACGACACGCATTCCAACTTGGGTTCGTGTGTCCATTTATTCGTGTTGATGCGGATGCTGGTTCTGCCAGGCGCATCAAAACTGTGCACGATCTCAGCCTGTGGTTTTCCCGTTAGGGCAACCAATTGGTCTATTACCTGTTTCGGAATGGACATCGAGTGATGGTTGTCACGTTGTGCAACGGCCGAAAGTACGTATTTCGCGTTCTGAGATGTTCAAAATGAATTGGTTCATATTCGCTGGCGTGGTGCTTTTTCTGTCGTGGGTTTCTGCCAACTACCATCGTAGAAGAGGGTACTTTTTCTGGCGGACATTCATCATGGCCTTAATGGGTTTCAGTGGTTTGGGCCTGCTTTTCTACCAGTGGTTCGTCATACGATAAGCAGGTTGTGAATAAACCTGTGGACAGTTAACGCTTTTTATATCGATTTATAACTGAACTTGGGATAAATTGCGCCATCCCAATTTCAACCATGAGCAGACTTATTTTTTCTATCACATTCCTATTCATCTTCTCGCATTCATTTTCTCAACAGACCACAGGTTTATTCCAATATGACTGGGGCACTGAGGATGGTTATGTGCTTTGGTCGCCATTGTTGAATGGCCACAGTATTTATTTGATGAACAATTGTGGCGAAGTGGTTCACACTTGGAGCAGTGCGAATACAGTGCCGGCCAACTCATTGTATCTGATGGATGATGGAACGTTGCTTTACCCGGCAAAAGCAGATTCTGCCAACAACAGCCCCATACAGGGTGGTGGAGCAGGCGAGCGCATCCGCAGGATCGATTGGGATGGAAATGTGCTTTGGGATTACATCTATTACGACAACGAAAAAAGGCTTCATCATGATATAGAACCGATGCCGAACGGAAACGTGTTGGCCATTGCTTGGGTTAGAGTGGATTCCGCAACCTGTGTTGCAGCCGGCAGAAACCCTGAGTACATCACACAGGACGAACTTTGGTCTGAGCGGATCATTGAAGTGCAACCTACAGGGCCCAATTCAGGAACCATTGTTTGGCAATGGGATCTGACGGATCACTTGGTGCAGGATTATGACCAGGGAAAACCCAACTACGGTGTGGTGGCCGATCATCCGGAATTGCTCGATTTCAATTACGTCAATACAACACTTTCGAATCCGGGGCAGAACGATTGGGTTCATTTGAACTCAATTGCTTACAATGAAGAGCTGGATCAAATTGTGTTGAGTAATCAGATCTTCAGCGAGATCTGGATCATCGATCACAGCACAACCACCGAAGAAGCATCAGGCCACACAGGTGGAACTTATGGCAAGGGAGGCGATTTTCTATATCGATACGGAAATCCGCAGGTTTACGACCGCGGAACGGCCGATGATCAAGTGCTTTGGCGTCAGCATGATGCGCATTGGATAGCTGATGGCTTGGCCGATGCCGGCTCCATCATGATATTCAATAATGGATTGGACCGTCCTGTTTCGTTCTCAGAAATTGATGTCATCTCACCTCCGCAAGATTCACCTGGGGTTTATTCCATTGGGTCGGGAGAGGCTTATGGACCAACAGATAAGACGTGGAATTATCATGCTGAAGATTCGACCAGTTTCTATTCATTTTTCATTTCAGGAGCGCGCAGATCGCCCAATGGAAATACCATGATCTGTTCGGGTCAAACAGGTCGCTTATTTGAGGTGACATACGAAGGCGATATCGTTTGGGAATACGTTAGTCCTGTCATACAAGGTTCGGTGCTTGCATCTTCTGATATCATTCCGAGCACGCAGTTCGGTTCGTTGCAGAACATTGTCTTCCGAGCAGAGCGCTACTTGCCCAATCATCCTGCATTGGTAGGTCATGATCTGAGCAACGGTGCGCAATTGGAGGTCGATCCGGTAATGGCCAACTGCATTGTCAGCGTTGATGAGATGTTGGAATCTACTTCGTATCAAGTATATCCTAACCCGACTGATGGCACCATAACGATCGTAGTTGCCGGAGCCGCTGATGTGACCGTGGTGGACATGACCGGTCGCGCTGTTGGTGCATTCCGAGTTGACGCTGGTCAGAATCAACTCGATCTTGCGTGGTTACCGCAGGGCCTGTACCTGTTGCAAGTGCAAGGTCAACACCATTCGATGGTACAACGGTTGGTTGTCAAGTGATCGTTTCATTCAGGTACGGTTCAACACAATTGTTTCTGTGATGATCTGTTGCCAATGAAGTAGGCTTATCAGCGTGTTCGGTTGTTGTCAAAATTTCCGTATTTCGTTGGCAAACTACAGCCCCACAATGTTCAGGACATTCGTCTTTATTTTTCTTCTTGCAATTGCTTCCATTGCCAATGCACAGAACTCGGTAGTAAATTGGAGTACCACCTTCCATCAACAGAATGGGTTCGTTCGAGATGAGGGACAATTCGACCATTTCGCACGGCAGCAAGATGTGCGGTATGCGTTGGACGAAGGAAATATGGTCATTCTGTTCACCGATGAAGGTCTAACGTATCGCTTCTCTGAAAAACAGAAGAATAAAAGCAGAAGAAAGGGCGATAGGAGCGAGGCCAAGTACTTCGAACGAAAAGAATACGTTCAAGTGCAGTGGGTGGGCACTGCTGCCAACGCCACGTTG
>Ga0172367_10001216_pt1 | contig 38254 bp, 39 predicted proteins | sample Lak10m_FD_114542 | JGI IMG/M metagenome (GOLD analysis project Ga0172367, IMG submission 114542) | Freshwater microbial communities from Kabuno Bay, South-Kivu, Congo - kab_022012_10m | ecosystem: Environmental > Aquatic > Freshwater > Lake | place: Democratic Republic of the Congo: South-Kivu... | reverse complement strand
GTTGCATAGTATGTCGCCTACTGATCTAGTCGTGATAGCGCAAACTTTACGCATCTGCTATTTGCGGTTAAAATCTAGGCTATGGACGATAAGCAAATACTTCTAATCGGAGCAGGGGTAACTCTACTGGTGTTAGCTTTGAATTTTCTTGGTTTTATATCGCTACCACTGATTATGCGGGGCATGCTTAAGCCGAAGCCTATTAAGGAAGCTAGCCCAGAGGCTTAATTCAGCTCAATTGACCGGTATTGACAAAATTGCATTGCTTCTGTTATTATCTTGGTGATGCGTTTGGATAAGAATCATATCACTGCGGCTGCTCAAAGTTTAGTTGTGATTGAGTGCGCTAATTTGGCTCAATGGGTACTGCATGTGAGGGGGGGGGGGAGCTTCTAATGCTCAGAGTACAGCCCAGATTGAAACTGCAAGTCGAGGCATTGCTAATAGATTAGCCAGACCTTCAGGAGGCTCATTTCAAAAATTTAATCGTAGAGAGCTATCTAGGTTATTAATTGATTTTGGTTTTAGAGAAGAAGAGAAGAATGGAGGCTCTCACTCCGCATTTAAAGCACCTGAGTCTGGCGCGCGCGTGACTCAGGTGCATTCCATTTCCGAAAGAAGTCTAGAAGCAGATTTTGTGACTATAGTTTCAGCAGTTATTAGAGAGGAAGCTTTTAAGATTGTTATGGCTGCTCTTGATGAGCAGATACGACGCAAAAGAGCAGCACCCTAGGTGCTGCTCTCTGATTTGGTTAGCGGGACAAAGCTTAACCAAAATTGGCTTAGTGAAGTATAGTATAAGGATCGTAGCTAGTGAAATCACCGCTTAGAGCCAAACTATCGTTGCTTAGTGGGTGCGAATAACCGATAGAAAGACCATCAGTAGCACCTTTTACTGTACCTGTTACAGCACCTGTAGTTAGACCTAGACCAAAACCAACTGGTAGACCAATTACAGTTCCGATTAAACCACCACCTAATGTATCACTAGTAGTGTGGCTCACTTCGATGGCTTTAGAAAAACCACCTCTAACTAGACCCATAGTTGCACCAACTGGTACACCTACTGTTACACCTACGATGTGACTGATGATGTTAGTAGCTTGAGCTTGCATAGATACTAACTGCGTTGTAAGTATCGCTGCGATTGACAATGTTGTAAGAATACGTTTCATAACTCCCCCTTTTTGTATGTTCCGTATAGACAGATTATTCCACTTAATATTTTTTAGATAACATTAAGTTACTTGGCTTGTTCTTATCTCAGCTTAGAACTCAGTGCTAGAGCCCATAATCAGAATAGTTAAATTTGCCTGCGCGCGGGATTATGGCTAAGGTTAGCTAGGGGTTTTCGCTGGGTAGAATACTTAAGTATGAAAATTGCAATTATAGTTTCGCAGACTCCAGACACCACTACCAAAATTAAAATCGCTGATAGTGGCATAGCTATCGATGAGGCTGGTATCACCTGGATACTTAATCCTTATGCTGAGTTCGCTATCGAAAAAGCTCTTAGACTTAAAGAAGCTGGCGCGCCAGTTGATGAGATCATCTTAGTCGCTATGGGGCCAGAACGCAGTGCTGAAGCGCTTCGGCAAGGGCTAGCGATGGGTGCTGATAGAGCGGTGTTAATTAAATCAGCGGTGCTGAATACTCAAGTTCTCGCTGAGAAAATCAAATCCTTAGGCGCTGACCTTATACTAGGTGGCAAAAAATCTATAGATAATGAAGCGGCTTGGGCTGAAGCTGGCACAGCTGCGCATCTTAATGTGCCCTATGTTCATGTCGCAAATAAATTAGTTTGGGATAACGGAACGCTAGTAGCTTCACGTGAGAATGCTGGTGAGAAACAAAGCTATGAAGTGACGTTGCCTGCAGTTATTACTTGCGATAAAGGTGATGACGAGCCACGTTACGCATCGGTAGTAAATATAATGAAGGCGAAGAAAAAACCTCTTGATATAGAAGAGAGCAGTGCTGCTGACTCTACTGGGCTAGCTATGGTTTCAGCGAGTCTGCCGGCTGCGCGCTCTGATGTAAAACTGTTTCAAGGTGAGCCTAAAGATGTCGCTCTGCAGCTGCTTAAGGCGCTGAGAGAAGATGCTAAGGTATTATAATTAGCTCTTGGTGAGCTTTTTTGCAACTCTACTAAATAAATTCTCTTCAGCGACCAAGCTTGAAGATCTAATCACTGAAGCTGATATAGCTCAAATAGAAGAAGCTCTTATCAGCTCTGATCTGGGTCCTGAGCTGGCTATGGATTTTACTGAGTATTTGCGCAAGCAAATCAAAGGTATTATGGCTAAGAAAATCAGCCGTAATGACATACCTAAATTGTTTAGTGAATTTGTTGTTGGAGATATTAAAGGTCTAAATACTAAGCTTGAATTAAGTAAGACTCAGCTAAATATTATTACTCTGGTCGGCGTTAATGGTGTCGGCAAAACCACTAGCGCTGCGAAGATTGCATATAAATATAAACAAGAAGGATATAAGGTTCTATTGGTAGCTGCGGATACTTTTAGAGCGGCGGCGGTGGAGCAACTCAAGCATTGGGCTGAGAGGGCTGGCGTAGATATAGAACTAGCTGGAGATAAAGACAAGCCTAGTGCTGTTGTTTACCGGGCCTTGGTGCGGGCTGCTGGTTATAATATTGTTATAATAGATACTGCAGGGCGCTTGCAGACTAAGGTTGATCTAATGCAAGAGCTTAGTAAACTCTCTTCAGTAATAGAGAAGAATGCTGGTGATGCTTGTAAAGAGACTTTGCTGGTTTTAGATGCCAGCACCGGACAGAATGCGCTATCGCAAGCTGAACTCTTCAATGCGGCTTGCTCGCTGACAGGAATAGTGCTTACTAAATACGATAGCTCAGCGCGTGCTGGAGTGGTGCTTAATCTATTGCGCAAATATAAACTCGCTGTGAAGCTAGTTGGTACTGGTGAGGGGATAGCTGATTTAAGCGAGTTTGTGCTTGATGATTTTATTAAAGAACTTACTCAGGCTTAGATTTCAAAAATTATTCTAGCTGCTGTGGTTGAGCTGAGACTTGAGTCGTCAGAGCGCTGAACTCCAGTGCCTAATTGTAAGCTGACTTTCTTGCTGACAGGAAGATGTATCTGTGGCATCAAGAGGAAATAATTGCCGCGAGCACTATTGCCATATACGTAGTTGGCTTCAAGCCCAAGAGTAAATTTATCTGTTTGATAAAAGAGAGTATTATTCAAGATCCCGCTTACAGTTAATTTGTCATCATCTTTGGATAAGCGAAGCCCTTTCATTAGCATGTCACTAATGCGTCGATTGAATCTGTAGCCTGCAATATAGAGATTGTCGTAAGTTTGTCTCTGTTCATTTAGGTCATATCTAAACAAGCTCTGCATGCCATGTATATAGTGGTTGTCAAAATTAGTACCAAAAGTTTTTTGGGCTGCAATTTTAAAACTCTCAAGTTCATTGTTCTTAATGGGCAGTTCTATTTCTAGTCCCAAGCCATCACCAATCATATACTCAAGCTCTGGTGAATACTCGAAGTTTTCATCTAATCTAATAAGTGAATTGATTTCAAGTTCACCCTTGGCTGCGCCCAATGGTCTTACAAGATCGTAAACCATAGGCTCTGGAATATCAGGATTTATTTCTTCTTGATATAATTCTGTTGCTTCGTTAAGCTCCTCTTGTATATCCTCGCTATCAAAGCTGTTGATAGCGGAAATGGGCTCTATTGATAAATGTAAGCAGATAAGTATCGCTAAAATCTTGTGCATGATTATTTTAGTTGACGTTAGATACTGTAACTATATTCATCTTCTTGAGTCCCAATCCAGCCGCCGCATCCATGGCGCCAACGACGAATTTTTGTTTAGTCTCTGAGTCAGCAATGATATTAACAGGAGCTTCTTTATAAGCTTCATCAGCGATAATCTCGCGCAGGCGCGCTGTTACCTGAGGCTCTACTTGCTCTGGCAAGAGAGGCTCCTCGGCTAGCTTCTTGCCGTTGATTGCAATTAGCCCTTCTTCTGATATCTCTAGATTAATAACTTTGTTTTTGGCAGAGGCTGCTGCTTGACCGTGCTTGGCAATAGGAGGATTAATCTTAAGTGCGCTTTCGCGAAGCATAGGAGCTATCACTATCATGATCAAAAACAAGATCAAGAACACGTCTGTAAGTGGCGTGATATTTATTTCTGAGAACTCATCGCTAGCGCCGCCGCCAAATGCCATATAATTTTTACCTTAGGAACTCCGGATAGGGACTGCGTTTGCCGCCGCCATTATTATTATCACCCCCTGCTGGCTCCGAGAAGCGCGCCGAGTCTTGAACTTTGAACTCGACATGCGCAAAGCTCATGAAGAGTAGCTTAAGCAGCATGAAATCATCGACATAGCGTTTAACTATATTCGAGAAGATGTTGTTCGAGACAACAGCGATAATCGCTATTGCAAGACCATAGCCAGTTGCGATAAGTGCGTTAGAGATCTCGCCTACCATGCCCATTGAAGCGCCTTCAGCACCTTGGGACATATGGAACAACGCCTTAATAACACCAGATACTGTACCGAATAGACCCAAGAAAGGAGCGATAGCGCCAATGGTGCCAAGTATAGGCAAGTAGCGTTGCAGTTTGCGCGTGACTATATTAACAGTGATGTCATAAGCCCTAGCGAAATCTTCTTTCTGAACAGCTAGAAGTCTTACTCCTTCTTCAGCAACTTCACCAGTAACGCTATCTAGTTGAGTGCAGAGTAGTTGTGCTGACTCTAGATCACCGCGCTCTAGTTGATGTTGAAGATTGTGGATGAACTTAGATATGTCGCGGTTGTTTTTGTTGTAGAACATTACGCGTTCTATAACTACCGCTATCACGAGGAACGAACAGATAGTAATAGGAATAGAAGAGATGGCATCATTCTGAAAATACTGCCAAAACGATGCAAAGAAATCGTAATCAGGCACTACGCTATCTGGGCTTAAGCCCGCTGCGTCTGCCAGTCCTAGATCTTCATTGCCGTATGTTTCTGTTGATTGCTCGTCCATAGTTCTTATTATATATCCTTACCAGCGTTCCCGCTTGAAGACATTATAGTCAAAAGTAAACTCTATATCTACGGTCGCTGGTGAGCCTGCTGGCAGCGGATCAAATGGTGCCGCGCGTTTGACGGCATCAAGAGCGGCTGCGTTTGCGCTTTGGTCTCTAGATGGACTTGTTAGTTCTATATTCTGCAAATAACCGTTTTTGTTAATAGTAAATATAACTACTATGCGATTAGACTCTGTGCCGCGTGGTGGTTTCCATGCCATTTTAATTTTGCGCTGCAGGGCTGACATATAAGGACCGAACTCGACATCAGCTCTTGCTGCCATAGAAGCTGGACCATCTGGATTATTGTTGGCTTCTGGGTTCGAAGGACCGCCATAAGCACCGCCTCCACCCATGCTTGGTGCTCTAGGAATACTAGCGATGCGCGCTACTAGATTAGAACTCTCACCAGCACTACCACTATCGAACTTGGGGCTAGGGCTCGTGCCTGAGCCTGTCGCGCTAGAGCCGGTACCTCCCGTAGAAGAATAAGTCTTGGGTGCAGGCAATGAACTGGCATTAGGATTAATTCGTGCTTGTTGTAGAGCTTCGCGTGGTAGAGCTTGCGGGCTTACTTGCGGCTTGGGGCTGGGTGGAGTAAAAGTATTAGGTGTAAAAGTGGTTTGCTTTGGGCTAGGAGCAGTTTGCTTAGGAGCCGGTGCTGGACTTGGTTGCGGCTTTGCCATTTGCGGCTTAGGGCTAACAGGCTGCGGCGTTACTGGTTTAGGCTGTGCTTGTTTTTGTACTGGCTCAGCTTTGGTTTCTTGTTTGGGGCTAGGTGCGACTTTAGGTTTGCCAGCTGCTTGGGTTACTGGAGTTACTGGTTTTTTAGGATCGTGCTTGCCAGCATTGACTGATTGTTTCTCTGCTTTGCGTTTGGTTGGTGGCGGGGTTTTGCGTGATTCGATTTGAGTTGGGATAAACTCTATCTCAGTGATATTAATTTTGGGTTTGGGGTGATAGTTGAGAAAAGAACTTATAAGTATCAGTAGTAGTAGAAGAATGTGAATAGCGTATGAAATATCACTCGATTCATTAAAATAGCTTCTATCTATTTGCTTAGCGGCAGCTTTGTGTTTGCGCTGCAAATCGATCACAGCATAAGTTGCATAAGCAGCCATGGCGCTTACTATGATTATGGTTATAGGTTTTGCGAACTTTAGATCTTCGACTAATCTTGTCGAGAACTTTATATCCAGAAAGGGTATTTTTTGTACTAGCTCTGTCAGCCCTGCGATTTCACTTGGGCCAAGTTGATTTAACGTGAAGATAAACAGCAGCAGTACTAAGCTGCTGACAGCTGATACTGTATGCAGAAAAAACCTAGTGCCAGCACTTGGATCTACTGGATCTAGACCAAGTCTTTTGGTCTTGGGCGCTTCTGGCTCTTGGGTTAATTTTGAGTAGCGAGAGAAGGGCATCTAGAACTATTGTATGTCAATTATGCTTAGGGGTCATCTCTGCCGTAAACTCTGTCGAAGGGACCGGCTATTACTCTACTGTCTTTATACCAATTGTCATCTCTGGTTTGTCTTGCGCTGGGGTGGAGGTGTTCGTAAGTATAGTAGTAAGCTTCTCCGTCATCGTTTAGCTTAATATTTTTTAGTAATACCTCAAGGTCAAATAATTTATGGGCTTTAGCTATAGCGCATAAGCTATTGCGGACATGGTTTGAGCTGTTTTGGTTAAATTTTTCTGGTCTAATTAACCCTAGATTAGAAGCTCCAGCTAATATTATGCCAAGCTCTCTTACCTCCTCGGGGGGGGTAGATAGTGCATAATGCCTGGGGCCAGCTTTAAGCCTAGCTGCAAGCTTGGCGACGCTGGTATAGACATTAGTTAGGCTGAGCTTAATGGTTCCACCCATAATATTTAGAGCAATATAATACCCCGTATAATACAATAGCATTTATGCCCGTACAAGCCAAAATCGAAATCTACACTTGGGATCACTGCCCTTATTGCCGCAAAGCTCTAGGGCTGCTCGTGGCTAAGGGTCTTAAATATACGCAAATTAAACTTGATGGTGATGAGCCGGCCCGTGAGGCTCTAGCTCTTAAGACTAAAGGCAATCGTAAATCAGTGCCGCAGATTTTTATTGATGGCGTTAGCGTCGGTGGTTGTGATGATCTTCACGCGCTAGAGGCTAGTGGTGAATTAGATAAGTTGGTGTCGCTTGGCTAAAAAACCCAATGGTTTTCACGATCCAAATTTAGTAGAGCGCGCAAAATTATTTCGCAAACAAAAAGCTCTAGGTCAATGCTTCTTAGTAAGCTCAATGGTGCTTGAAGATATAGTGAGCTTCACTGTTAGTCCGGGTGACGAGCCGCAAGAAAATGGTGATCTAGTCTTCGAGATAGGTGCTGGTATTGGTTTTCTAACTGAGAAGCTCTTGCCTTGCGTGCGCCGGCTCTATGCTGTCGAGCTGGATGCTAGCTGCATGCCTGCTCTTAAAATACTCGCTGCAGCTAATGAGCATCTAGTTTTGAAGCGTGCTGATGTTTTGCAGACTGAGCTTGAAGAGCTTATAGGTACTGAGCTTGCGACTAGGATACGCAGCGGCGAAGAAGAGAAGCTCAAGGTTATAGCGAATATTCCCTATCAGATATCTAGCCGTATCATCACTCATCTACTGGGCGAGATTGGTGAAGATCTAGAGGGGCGCAAGCATAATAGAGATTTGATATCCGAAATTAATATTCTGGTGCAGAGAGAATTTGCGGATAGGATTTGCGCGCAGCCGGGCACTAAGGATTTCGGTTCGCTCACTCTGCTGGTGAATTATTGGGCTGAAGCTGAGAAGCTTTTCGATGTGCCGCGCACTATGTTTATGCCTGAGCCGGAAGTTGAATCGACGCTAATAAGTATTAAGCTGCGTGATAAACCTATGGTGAATTTATCGCAGCTCGGTATAGAAAAACCAGCAGCTAAACTAAGAAGACTTATTAAAACTATTTATAACAATAGGCGTAAAACTATGAACAACGCACTTAAAGCCGGTGGCTATGATCAAGACTTAATTAAACAGCTTGAGCTTGGTAATCTGCGCGGCGAGACTATGGATCTTCAACAGCTTTGCGATCTGCTAATAAGACTTGATAGATAATAGCGGGGTGAAAATATGCACTAGGCTTGGCTTTTGCGCCTTGGTTAGCCCAGAGCCTAGCTGTGGAATAATATAAATATATGCGTTTTACGCAGAGTTTTTCTTATGGCTAATTCCAGTTCAGACTTGCTTGCCAAGTTTTTATTTGCTGATAATAAAAGCCTTGACCCAAGTCGTAGATATTTTTTGATTTTTGATATTGATGGCACCTTAAGACCGGATATGGTCGAAGCTTTGGATCATCGTCATCCCAAGATAGCAGCTAAGACAGCTAAACAGCTTAGTGAACTTAATACGGTTCCCGGGCTCGAGATTATTATTCTCACTGCGCGCAGTCCTATAGATCTATTCAGGTCGAATTTCCCGCGCAATGTGCGTAAATACTGTGGTTGCGGCAGGCAGATGATAGACAATGACGTGCTTACTTATGCGCGCGAAGAGTTCTCGCGATCTTATGATGAGACGGTGATATTTATAGATCTGCTTAAAGATATATTGGGGCGCGAAGTGGTTTCGGATATAGATTTTCTTGTGACTCCCGGTGATTTTGCGCTCTACTTCGACACTGAAGATTACACTAAGGTCAAGCAAGAGGCTTTGGCTAAGATTAATTTCCTCTTGGAGAAATCTAATCGCTGGCAGGTTTCTGACTTCGGCAAAGAACTGATCTTTCTCGATACCAAATACAAATACGATAAGGGTGATGCTATCTGGGATATCCTTGCTCACAAGGATCTAGACTCAGTCTCTACTCAAGTGTTTATGTTCGGTGACTCACCAGCGGACCATCAGGCGATGAAGGGGCTTAGAGCTTACCAAAAACACTACCCGAATAAGAAAATGAAAGTAGCTAATATTTCTGTGGGTCCTAAGCTTAATGCGGTGACTAATGATATAGACCTTAGGTTTCCGTCTTATACTGAAACACTCGATTTTATTGATAAGTTGCATAGTGCATTGTTCTAGGACGGCGGTATTCGCAATGACGGAGCTGCTGCTCGCAATGACGGCGTATGGGTGTAAAATAAATTTGTATGGAATCCAAAATCGCAGGCTTCTGGCAAAGACTAGCCGCTAGCTATCTTAGTTTGTTTATTTATCTATTGCTTGCTTATGCAATATATAGTGCGGCGCAGCTTAAAGAAATTAAAATACTTATAATAGTAGCTGTTCTAATAAGTTTTATCGATACTCTGGCGCTAGCTTATAGTGGCTATAACTTAGCTGGCGCGTTATTGGGTATTAGGCAGCTTACGGCTTATGAGCATAAGCCGATGTTACTTAAACGCGGTTTGATACATTATTTGTTTTCTTGGTTTTCGCTATTAATATTAGGGCTTGGTTATATAGCAGGTTTCTTTAATCAAAGCAGCCGCAATCTTCAGGATATAGTTAGTGACTCAGTCGCTGTTGAAGCGCCGCTAATTCCTTATATCACTAGACCGCTATCAGCGACTTTTAGCCTGATTGGGTTTTTGCTGACACTTGCTATTCCTGCTTCTCTTGCTCTGTTGCTGATATTGTTACTCAAATCTGGTTTACTATTATCCAATAGCCCATATTATTCAAGCCCGCTCTGGGAGACGGACTCAGCTAAGACACTTAAGATAGATCTTGCGGCGAATAAGGTTATTGCACTTACTCGCCTGCATCCTAGTGATATAAGTTATATACCTTATAAACTAGATCAGCGTTTGGAGCGCAGTACTATCAACGCTGCTAAACTTAAAGAACTAGATCTTAATATCTTCGATTACGTTTATAAGCTATCTAATATTCCGCCTGATATATTGGCTGCAAGTATAGAAGACATTACTAAGATCAAACTTAATAAGCAGGTTTTAGCTCAAGAGCTTATTATGCAAGATCATGGCGATATCGTGGTTCATGATTTGTTGATGGATGTCACGGATAGTTCTATTCTTGGGCGTGATGTTTTGGATATGTTTAAGACTACTATTAAAGACTCTTCGCTAGAACTTGCTTTGCATAATTCTGATGCTGAAATTTATGCTGATACGGAGTTGGAAGCTGCTTATAGAGAAGCGCTACTACGTAATCTGGCGCTCTTGCATTATCGCTGGCAGCAACAGCTAGCTGCCATGCCAGCCAGGCTCACTGAAGAGCTGACTCTTAAGCCTCAAGAACTAAGTAACCCGATAGAGCTTAGTGTTGAAGCTGGTACCGGGTTCATCGTGGGTATGGTGATACTAGAACCGACTAAGTCTGATTTGTATAATCAATTTTGCAAGAATTTTATTAGCTCGATGAAGAGACTTAAACCTATACCTCATAGTCTCGCTGATCGTTATCCACAGATTTATAATCTTAGATTTGACCTAAAACGGGAAGCTCAAGTTCTTTAATTCTGCGCTGGCGAATAAGCTGATAGATATTGTCTCTTGCTTCATCGTAACTAATATCGTAGCCGGGCACTATTTTATCTACTATAAATATATGTAAGCCGGTTTTAGTTTCGATGATAGGGCTTATGTAGCCACTGGCTTTGCCGATGATTGCAGTTTTGATGCTCTTATCATAGAGCTTGGAGCTGGCTTGCAGCGGTTCAATAAGTTTAGTAGTTTTAGCCAAAGCATCTTCGCTGGCTGCATTTAGCGCGGCTAGTTGTTTGGTCATATTGGCTCTCTGCTCGCCAAGCTTAGCTGGATTCTTAGCTTCATAAATATGACGCAGATAATATTTATCTTCAATGTGATAGTCGCTATTTTTGCGGTTGTTATAGTGATCTTTAATCTCAGCTTCTATGCTCTCGAGGTAAGCAGGATCTTGTTTAAGCTTGGACTCATAGAGCTGCTCTTGGATAATTGGCAGAATAAAATCACTTTTGGTGAAATAAAATATATCAGAGATACTTAGATAATTATCGGCAAGGTATTTCTCGAAGGCTTTTTGTCCACCGAACTCTTCAACCGTATTGAAGAAGCTGTATTTAAGGGCTTCAGACTCATAGCTGATATTATGCTCTTCAGCATAATCTAGTATGGCGCCGCGTGCACGCAAATCCTCTCTAATTCTAGGTTCCACAGAGTTTTTGAAATACTTTAGTAGCACTAGATTATCTTCAAATCTAGCTTTAACATCGGCTTCATTGAGGTAGCCTTCTTTGAGTTTGGCGTCGAAATTAGCGCGGTTGCCGAATTTGGAGCTGATGTAGTAGTTCCATGCGGCGTCGTTGTGTTCATTGCCCGATGGATTGCTTCGTCGCGGCTCTGCCGCTCCTCGCAATGACGTGTCGGGGGATTGCTTCGCTTCGCTCGCAATGACGGTGGAGTTTACATAATCAAGTATCTCAGCTCTAAGCGCTAGATTAGATCTAAGCTCAGCTGGCGTTGCAAAAATGCTAGATGAAATAATATCGCTAAAACGTTTTTTGTAATCGAAGACTATTTTATCTTCGTCAATAGGCAATTCGGCTCCAGCCACTAGGCAGCTAGCGGCAAGAACTATTAGGCTTTTAGTTAGAGCTTTCACCTGACTCTTTTAATTTTAATACCACTTGCTTAATTGCGTCCAAAATTGCCTCAGTGTTCATATGGCTGATATTAATACTTATATACGATTCTTGATTGCGCGAGCCATAAGTGCCGGGTTTGAAGCTAGTTTTGGCTTGCAGCTCTGGGCTAAGGCTACGCTGCAGTGGTATCCATTTGCCTAGGCGCATATCATTATTAATCTTAATTAGGTTGCCTTCTTGATTGATATTGGAGATTTTGGCAGCTTTAGCCAGTAGTTTGAGGCGCACTAGCTCTATTAGATTAGTGGTCTCAGTCGGTAGCTTGCCGAAGCGATCGTTCCACTCGGTAATTAGAGCTTCTATAGCTTTATCATCTTTAATAAGAGCCAGCCTGCGATATTCATTCATGCGTTGCTTAGGATCGCTGAGCCAGTTCTCTGGGAAGAAAGCACTGATCTTGATATCGATACTGGTCTCGCGCTCAAGATCATCGATATCGAGATTACCCTTCATCTCTTCAATGGTGTCAGATAGTATCTTGCAATATAGATCGAAGCCCACTGAGAGCATATGTCCGTGCTGCTCAGCACCGAAGACATTACCGACCCCGCGTATCTCCATATCGCGCATGGCGACTTGGTAGCCGGCACCAAGATTAGTCAGTTCGCGTATGGCTTTGAGTCTATGGCGCGCGGTGTCAGAGAGATCAGCGTCTGGTTTATACATTAGGTGGGCATAAGCCTGCACGTCAGATCTACCGACTCTGCCTCTTAGCTGATAGAGCTGGGAGAGACCGAAGGCATTAGCATCATTGATGATAATAGTGTTAGCGTTAGAAATATCAAGTCCGGTCTCGATGATAGTGGTGCAGACTAGAATATCGAACTCGTGATTAACGAAGGAGAACATTACATCCTCGAGCTGACCCTCAGCCATTTTGCCGTGAGCCGTACGTACAGTAGCTTCTGGCACTAGCTCTTGGATAATGGTCGCCATAGTATCTATATTCTCGATGCGATTATGCACGAAGAATATTTGTCCACCACGCTCAAGCTCATGTAGTATAGCGGTGCGTATTACTGAGTTCTTGTATTCGCCGACATAGGTTTTAACTGGCATCCTGTTGATCGGTGCTGTTGAGATTAGGCTTATATCCTTAATCCCTGATATAGACATATGCAAAGTGCGCGGTATCGGTGTAGCTGACATCGAGATGATATCAAGATCTTTGCGCATGGCTTTGAGTTTTTCTTTGTGTGCAACACCGAAACGCTGCTCCTCGTCTATCACCAAGAGACCCAGATTAGCGAATTGAATATCTTTCTGTAATAGTCTATGCGTGCCGATAACAAGATCGCACTCGCCGATTTTAAGTCTATCTACTACGTCTTTTTGTTCGCGCTGAGTTCTAAATCTGCAGAGTAGCCCTATCTTAATCGGGTAGGCTGCGTACCTGTCTCTAAATACATTGTAATGCTGCTGGGCAAGTACAGTGGTAGGCACTAGTATAGCTACTTGCTTGCCGTCCATAATAGCTTTGAAGACTGCTCTTAATATGACTTCAGTTTTGCCAAAACCAGCATCACCGCAAATAAGCCTATCCATAAGCTTGGCTGTTTCCATGTCGGTTTTGACTTCATTAATAGCTTTAAGCTGATCGGTGGTTTCAGTGTAAGGAAAAGCATCTTCCATTTCTATTTGCCACGGCGTGTCTGGCGGATAGCAGTAGCCAGACTGCTTGGCTCTTGCTGCGTAGAGATTGATTAGATCTTGCGCGATTTTGCGTACGGATTTTTTGACTTTCTTCTTGGTGCGTTCCCACTCGGTGCCGCCAAGCTTAGATAGGCGTGGTTTGCTGTCTTCAGAGGTGTTGAAGCGTGATAGTAGGTGTACCTGATCTACAGGTATAAGCACTCTAGCTTCGCCGGCATATTCTATGACTATATATTCTTGCCTAAATGAGCCTTTATCGAGTTCGATAAACTCGGTGCCACGATATATACCTATACCGTGCTTGTAGTGCACCACGTAGTCACCGAACTTAAGCTCAGCGATACTACTATAGATGTCTTGGCGTTTGCTCTCTGTGGCGCTGCGCTTCTGGCGGGCGACTGCTTGGCGGCTACGTCCGAAGAGTTCTCTATCGGTAAGCACCAGCAGCTTCTCGTCTTCTAGCTTGAACCCTTCTTCGGTGCCGTCTCTTAGGACACAGGTGCCAGAATCGAGTTCGTAAATATTATTCTTGTAGCTAGCATTAATATCCCATTCTTTGAGTATGCCAAGTACCCGCTGCGGCTGTTCACTAAAAACGACTATCTTGTATCCTTCGCGAATATGTTTGCGTATATATTCGATAAAATCTTCTATCTTGCTGGCGAAACGTTCTGCTGGATAGCTTCGTATCTCGGTAGCACCTTCACTACCTTCTTCTGGAAGGGTTTGCAAATATAATCTATGGTTATAGCTTTTGAATGAATTGGTTATAGTGTTAAAAGCTAGGTGTAATCTGCTTTCGCGCTCCGGGCTTATATCTGATATTGGGATAACTTTGCCAGCTGCAATATTATCCTTGTATTGGGATAATATATTCTCTTCCCATCTTATCCCGGAGTTGAGTAAGTCCTGCCATTCATCAAATATTATTTGTGCTTTGGCGGGGATATAGTCAAACAGGCTACTAGACTGGGTTTTAAGCAGTGGTCTAAAATACTCAACACCCTCCCAGTATAAATTATCGGCTGAGTTCTCGATATCGGATTGGAGCATTAGCTCTAGTGACTCGCGCGCTTCAGCGCTAAGCCTAGACGAGTAATTCTTCACTAGTTCTCTAATCTGGTTCTCGAGCCCATCGCTGGAATTACGCTCGATAGAATAGCGCGGTTCTATAACAGCAGTATCTATGCTCTTAATAGAGCGCTGCGTCGATATAGAAAAAGTCCTAAGACTATCTATGTTGTCACCGAAGAACTCAAGTCTAATAGGGTCGCCAGAGAGCGGGTAGATATCAGCTATATCACCGCGCACGCTAAACTGTCCGCGTGCTTCTACTATGGCTTCGCGGTAGTAGCCGAGTTTGATTAGTTCCTCAGATAGCTTAAGGGGATCTATCTCAAGCTTCTTGGTGATGGTTATAGATCTTGCGGCGAGCTGTTCTTTAGCTATATAGAGCTGAGCGAAAGCTTTGAAGGGGATTACTATTAATGATGGTTTCTTGTCCTGCCAAAGTCTGAAGATTTCATATTCACGTGCGACTACATCTATATCTGAGTTGATCTGGTCGTAAGGTGATACTTCTTGGCATGAGAAGCTGGTCACCGGCTTAAACTGGCTGAGGTTGCTTATTTCACGAGCGTAAATTTGCGCTTCATGGTGATTGGCGACGACAAATACTATAGGGGTCTCGCTTTCATTGAGCAGGCGAGCGAGCAGGTAGCTTTTGGCTGAATTGGTTAGACCGTATACAAGCTGATTGGGTTTAAGTAGCTGCTCGACAAGGCTTTGCATTAGACTTCAGTTGCGAACACTACCACCACTGGCTTTTTGCCGATTTGTTGTTTGATGACTTTGTTCATGTACTCCCTTACTACTTGCTGATAATTCTCTAGATCAGCTTTAGCGTTGTTCTTGGTCAGTGTATCTATGGTGTTAATTATCTCTGGCGTATTGAGAAGACAAAACACTTTCCATTCTTTATTGGTAGAAAATGTACAAGCTCTTGCAGTGAACACTGGTCCAGAGACTAGGCGTTTTTTCTTGTTGATACTAAAACTTACTGTAACTACGCCTTCTAGAGCAATAGTCTCGCGCTCTTTAATAATCTTATCGTCGAGATGGAAGTCTTGACGGTGATTAACTAATATCTCGCCGGTCTCAAGTTTACCTACAACTCTAACTTCTCTATTGTAGATTTCGATCAGATCCCCATTCTCTATCATTACTATAGCTGCTGGATCGAAGCCAGTATCCACGGCGAGCTTGGCATGGCGAGCAAGCTGCCTCGCTTCACCAATAACAGGGCTAAAATATTTAGACCTAGTTAAGTTGAACATAAATTTCATCTCTTCAGCGAAGGCGTGGGTTGGTGAGTGCACCCCAGCATTACGACCGCCTATAAGCTTGACTTTCTTCAAGAATAACTGATCGGCTATCTGAGCCATGATACGAATGGTGCCGGGAGGTGCATCAGCGCTGTTGACAACTAAGTCACCTTCTTTAAGTTCCATCTCTAAGCTCTTAGCGTAAGCTATGGTTTCAAGCTCTCTAAGTGCGTGACCTTCTGGAGCGCTGGTGATAATCAGTATCTTAGAGTCATCATGATTGTTAATGTCTTTAATGCTAATGATGTTCTTCGCCTCATCCTCATAGAGCCCAGCAGCGATGATGGCTTCATAGGCTTCTTTGATTTCTTGACCATGAAAAGCAACTAGACGCTTAGTCTCTTGAGCTGCCTGTAATAGCAGTAGTAATCTAACGCTGTTAGAACTGTAAGTGTTGATGATTACTCTGCCTTCTTCGCTCTTGAGTATGGAGCGGCAGCGTTGATAGACCTCAAGCTCAGATGGAGTGTAGCCATCATTCTCAACAGCAGCTGAGCAGCCTAGATATAGATCTATGGGTCCAGCTTCTTGGCTATCAGCTTCTAAGGTGGAGGCGCTATAAGCAAGCAAACCGGGGATGTCGGTTTTATTATTATCCATGCGGGTTTGATCTATCTTATAGCTACCACTATAGAGAGCAGTGTTGGAGCCGGCTTGCACTACTACAGCATATGACTCAAGCGATGAGCTGGTCATATGAAATGGAGTGATAGTAAACTTACCGATGTTAATCGGCTCGCGGCTACTAAAATACTGCCAAGTGATTTCACTAGCATTATCAACTCTCGGTTTAACTTGCTCTATTGCAAGCCTAGAACCAACGACTCGTTTGATATTGTATTTTTTGATCAGGTGATGTGCGCCGCCAGAATGTGCTTCATGAACACTAGTTAGCACCAAAGCTTGTACTTGCTTCTTCTCAAGGAACTTGCATTCAGGCACTATATAATCTACGCCCGGTGCATCATGTCCCGGGTAGCTATTGCCGGCATCTACTATTAAGTATTCTGCGCTTTTGTCTTCTGCTGGCTTAGGCTCATCTTCAGTCGGGATAGCATGTGGCTTTTCGCTAGCTATATATAACCACATATTGCGCCCGATTTCATTGAGCCCGCCAAGCGCCGCTAGGCGCAATCTTATACTTGTGTCTGCTTTGCTTACTTGGTTCATAGCAAAAATTATTTATCAGGCGGATGCTTGGCTCCCAGAGCTGCAGCACTTGGATAAAGTGCTCAAAGCATATATACTATATTATGTTTGCTCCAGCCCTATTTGGCAAGGGATATATATTTATTAATGCTTAAGCTAAGTAATTTAAACCTAATATTCCCCGAGACTGGTTTTCAGGCTCTCTATGATATCTCCTTCTCTATAGCTAGGGGTGAGGTGCTGGCGCTAGTCGGAGAGAGTGGTAGTGGTAAATCACTAACTGCTCTAAGTATTATGGGTTTGCAGCCGCATGCGGCAAGATTAAGTGGTGATATTGTCATTGAGTCTCCCGTCATTGCGAGCGAAGCGAAGCAATCCCCCGGCTACGAAACAATAGTAAGTAACGGCATCTCCAGCCCCTCACTGCGCAAATACCGCGGCAAGCGCATTGCATATATTCCGCAAGATCCTCTGAGTAGTCTTAATCCGGTTTATACTATCGGTGCTCAGTTGCGCGAAGCGATAGAAGTGCATGAGCCTGATGGTTATTCGCGTGCGCGAATTATTGATGCTCTTAGCGCTGTCGGTATCTCAGATCCTGAGCGCTGCTACTCGGCGTACCCGCATGAACTCTCTGGTGGTATGCGCCAGCGAGTGATGATAGCTATGGCGATAATTAATAACCCAGATCTGCTTATCGCTGATGAGCCGACTACGGCATTAGATGTGACCGTGCAGGCGGTGATACTTAAGCTCTTGAAATCACTCGGTAAAACGATTCTGTTTATCACTCACGATCTTGGTGTGGTCGCTGAAATCGCTGATAGGGTGATAGTCTTGCAGCACGGGCGCATAGTCGAAGAGGGCTCAGTCTATGATATCTTCGAGAAGCCGGAAGCTAGTTATACTAAGGAGCTGCTAGCGGCGGTGCCGCGGATTTAAACTAAGCTGATATTTTTTTAGGTTCAGGGTTAGAACTGACTCTAATATCTGTTCTACCTATAACTTTTCCATTATCTACAATTTCTATTGGATAGTTCCAATGTGTAGTAATTGGGAATCCTTGAACCTTTACTGAATCGGGTATAGGACCAGTTGAAGTTAGATCTTTTGTAGTTGCGTCTGGATTTCCGGTAAGCATAGCCATAGCAAAACGATGACTCCCATCAGATAAACGTCCATCTGGACCAATATAATTTCGCAAGATTGGTATTTGCTTGCCTAGTCTTGCCAACATATTCATGTTTAACCATTACACCATACTTGTGATACCTGTTGATTGTGGCATTGAGGCAAATAAATTGTCTATTTGGCTCAAAAATAGGGTATAATTGAGCCAAATAGGATATTTAATCGGCTCAAATTAAGGATGTTTGTGAGCCGAATAGATAAGCTAATCAGCTCATGAAATATAACTGGCAACTCAAAGACTGGACTCATTTCCGTTATGACTTAGCGGAAATTCAAGAGAGCTTATTAGACTGCGTTTCTAAGATTGGTCTTTTTGCTGGAGGCTTGGCTGCTTTGGGGGTTGACGTAAAGCAAGAAAGCATAATTCATTTTATGGTTGCTGAAGCACTCAAGACTTCAGCGATAGAAGGCGAGGTGCTAAGCAGGGAGGATGTATTTTCTTCCATACGCAATCAGTTTGGTCTAAATGATGAAAAATCTAAAGACGTCAAAGATTATAGAGCTGTCGGTATTAGCAGGGTGATGGTAGATGCTTACAATAGTTTTGAGAAGCCATTATCAAAAAGGCAACTTAATGAATGGCATGCAATGCTATTCAAAGAATCTGTGTACATGGGCTGCATTGGTGAGTACCGAAAGCATGCTGAGCCAATGCAAGTAGTTGCTGGTCCTATTGAGAAGCGTAAGGTGCATTTTGAGGCGCCGCCTTCTAGTTCTGTGGCTAAAGAAATGTCTGCTTTTATTAAGTGGTTCAATGATACTGCTCCGGGTGGAGTGTCTGAGATAAAGATTGCGCCAGTAAGAGCTGGAATCGCACATTTATATTTCGAGTCTATTCATCCATATGAAGATGGTAATGGTCGCATAGGAAGAGCGATAGCTGAGAAGGCTTTGGCTCAGGGGCTTGGGCGTCCAGCACTGCTCTGTATCTCGCAAGAAATAGAAGCTCATAGGAAGCTGTACTATTCGGCTTTGCAGGAAGCGCAAAAATCTAATGAAATAACTGAATGGCTTAGATATTTTATAGAGATGCTAACAGCAGCTTCTATTAGAAGTTCCAATCAAATAGAATTTATTGTTCGCAAATCTAAGTTCTTCGATAGATTTGCAGCCAAGTTAAACGCTAGGCAAAAGAAAGTTATCAGCCGAATGCTGGAAGAAGGTGCTGATGGTTTTGAGGGCGGAATTAACGCTAGGAAATACGGTTCTATATCTAAGTGCTCTAAAGCCACGGCGACAAGAGATTTAACCGAGATGCTTGAGATGAAAGTCTTAAAACTTCGTCCGGGTGGCGGGCGTAGTGTTAGTTATGATTTAGCGCTTGCCTCGCCTTGTTCTTAACCCCGCGTAATCTGGTGTGCACTAGCTTAAGCCTAAGTTCACCTGTCTTGAGTCTCTCTAATATAGTGTAAGCGCAAGGATAAATACTAAGAGGCGCATTGTTGATTTGTTTAGCGTTGATACTGAACTTGTGTGCTGCGCTACTGAAATACGCAGCGATGTTTATATCAGGATATTTGGCGATAAGTTCTTGGCTGGCAGTATCTAGTGGGTAGTAACTAAATATATAAAGTTCAGCCTTCTTGCTGTTGAGATCTTTTAAGGTCTTAAGCAGCCAGATGTACTGCTCGCTAGCTTCCTCTGGAAGCCTCTCAGGGATTAGCTTTTCGCTAGCATTGTCTAAGACAAGTAGGTTGATGTTGTTAAGCTCAAGTAGATAAAATGGTTTTTTGATAAGCTCGCGTGCGGGTTTCGCGCCAGTAGTCTCGCCGTAACCTATCATGCCGTAGTAATCTAGCCCGTATTTAGTCAGGTCATAGCTGATATCCTCGAAAAGCTGATAGTGCTCTTGGTTAGCTACCATGCTGCCAGTGAATAGCACTAGGTTATAGCTATTAATGCTAGTAAGTATGTCTTTGATGCTTTCTTGTAGTAGTACTTGGCTTTCACGGTACATGATGCCTATTTTGCTAGTCGGTGGCTGAGCGAAGCTTTCCGTGGTCGCTGGCACCGGGTAGAGAAATACGTCTGAAACTAGAACTATTCTTGTGTCTTTATCGCTGGGTTTAAGATTCTTAGTAATGCTGTAGCTCTCAGTGATTGGTTTAGAGCTAGTGAAGGGCCAGAAGGCGCTGCATGGCAGCATGAGCAGTAATAGGGCTAAAAGTTTTATTACTCTATTTGTTAGCATCTATTGATTGTTTAAGTTCAGTTGCTATTTGAATTTCTAGGGGATTGTAATTTTTGGCATCTGCTGCTCTAATTGCTTCAATATATGCCTCTCTGTTTGAGGATCTGTTGGAGTAGCTTATTAAAGGATAGCCCAGTCTAATTAGTATATAGTTGCTGAGCATTCTGCCCATTCTGCCATTGGTATTGGTATAGGGGTGTATGACTATGTATTTATGCTCGAACCAAGCAAGCAGCTTGACTACCGAGCTTAAGTCGTCAGCGTTGATCTCTTTGATTCTGTAATTTAGGTCTTCGAATAAGTTGTGAGTAAGCTCTCTGATTAAATGTGGTGCTGGTGGCTCAATGTTACCAACTAAGGGTGTTGTAGTGCGATATTTACCTGCCCAAGTGTAGAGGAAGTCGAAGCCATATTTGTGCGCATCGTTTATTAATTGAGCGTTTAAGTTTTCGTCTTGATGTTTGATTAGGTAATCCCATGTTCTGGTTAGTCCCACTGCTTCTTGCTCACTGAGATCATTGTGGTTAAGTATGCCAAGTTTGGTTTCGTTGCTAGCTGGCGTTTGGTTCATCGATTAGTTTTAAAAACCTGTGTTTAACGATTTCCTGTCCCTCAATCTTCATATTGTTAAGTATCATCTCGATTACAAGATGACGATTCTTTTTTAAGTCAAAAGAACCTCTTTTGTATTTAGATTGCATGCCCGCAAATATTTCTGATAGCGACGGGGTTTGCTTGTCGTTTGGGCTGGACATAACGGTAATTATAGCAAAAATATGGATTGCTTCGCCCTCCTCGCAATGACATGTTAACTAAGCGCTGCCAGTAATTCATCTAATGAGCAAGCTGCAGTTCCGTATTTGCGCACGACTATGCTAGCTGCAAGATTGCCTATAAGCGCCGAGTCATGGCTGCTAGCAGCAGAGGCTAGACCAAGTGAGTAACTAGCAGCGACAGTGTCGCCGGCGCCAGTGACATCGAAGACTTCTACTATATTGAAGGCTGGTATTAGTTCTGGTTTAGCAGAGCGCTTGAATAATGCCATGCCTTTAGCGCCGCGAGTAAGTAGTATCTCTTCGCTACCTATCTTCTCTAGTAATTCTTGACCAGCTTTAATCAGCTCATCTTCTGATCTAATGCTGTAGCCAAGCATAGTCTCAGCGTCTGGTTGATTAGGAGTCATAGAGTATGCGCCTTTGAACTTAGTAAAATCACCTGTGCTATCTACTATCACGCGTTTATTCTCGGCGCGTGCAATCTCGATGATCTTAGCGCTGCTGCTGGGACTAAGCACGCCGCTATTATAGTCTGAGATTAGCACTATGTCTGCTGCGCCAACTAATCGCTTGAAGCTCATAGTAAGTTCTTGCTCAACGTCGCTAGTGATAGCAAAACGATCTTGCCTATCTAGTCTTAGTACTTGTTGTTTAACTCTAGTGCCGCTATCTGGGTTCTGGTTGGAAGTGGAGATGACGCGAGTTTTAATAGTAGTTCTGCGTTTAGGGTCGCTAACTAGTTCTAGAGCTATATGCATCTGCTCAGCGAGCTTGCGTATCTCATCAGCGCCGTTATCCTCGCCAGCTATGCCAAGCAGAGTGACATTACCACCGAGCGCAGCTATGTTAGCAGCCGCGTTACCAGCACCACCGAGAGCGTAGTCTGAACCGACGTGATTAAGTATGATCACCGGCGCTTCTCTGGAGATGCGCTCTGGGCTACCTAAAAGATACTCATCGAGAATAATATCGCCAACTACTAGTATTCTTGCTTTTTTGAAAGCTTTAACTGTGTCTTTGAGTTTTTGTTTGTGACTGCTATCTAGCATTAGTGCTCGAATACTCCTTGGTAGCCTTGTATATCAAGCTCAGTAAATATCTCTATATGCTCCATGCAGCGCTTAGCTAGATCGGTTTTGCCTTCGCGGCTAAGCATCTCGGTGAGCTTAGTGTAGATTTCTATTAGGTGTATTACGTCAGTCGCTGCGTATTTTTTCTGTTCGTTGTTAAGTTCTGCTGATCCCCAGTCACTGCTTTGTTGGTTCTTGTTAAGTTCTTTGCCGGTGATTTCTTTGCAGATGTCTTTAAGACCGTGCTTGTCAGTGTAGGTGCGCGCTAGTTTGCTGGCGACCTTAGTGCAGAAATAATTATTAGTCTTAATACCCAGCCAGTATTTAAGCCAAGTAACATCGGTGCGGGCATAGTGAAAAACCTTAAGAGGGGTTTGGCTTTCCATGAGTTTCTTGAGGTTGGGTGCGGATTTCTGGTTAAGCTCTATCTGTACTAGTACTACTCTGCCGTTAGGATCGCAAATCTGCACTAAGCAGAGTCTATCGCGTACTATATTAAGTCCCATCATCTCGCCATCGATAGCGATAAGATCGCAAGCCAAAAAATGCTTGAGAAGATCTTCGCTGAGGTCGTTTTTGACTAGTCTAATATCACTCATCGCAGCTTATTCTAGCAGTTTTATGGTGGTGCTGCTTTGCTGGGATCGTTACGCCGCTATCGCGGCTAACGATGACGGAATATCAAAGTATAATGATGAACTGTGACTCATGTCTTGGAACAGCTTGCCATAATCTCAGCTCGTCTCGCTGCTGGGCTTACTGCTGTCTCTACAGACACAAGAACTATTAAATCTGGTGATGTCTTTATTGCAATTAAAGGTGCTAATCATGACGGTCATGATCATATAGATGCTGCGCTTAAAGCTGGCGCTTCACTAGTTATTGCTGAGCGTTATGCCGGTGGCAGCGCGAAAATCTTAATCGTCGAGAATAGCATCGCTGCATATCAACTACTTGCAAAAACCTATCGCAGACTTATAAACCCTATAGTAGTGGCAATCACTGGTAGCTCAGGTAAAACCACCACCAAAGAAATGATGCGCCATGTTCTGTCGCAGCGCTATCGCGTACATTACACTAGCGCTAACCTTAATAACGAAATTGGCGTACCCCAAACCATCGTCTCTATGCCAGCTGATACTCAGGTCTTAGTCGTGGAGATGGGTATGCGTGGGCTGGGACAAATTCAAGAATTGAGTGACTGTGCTGAACCGAATATCTCTATGATTACTAATGTAGGATCAGCTCATATAGAGCTACTCGGCTCAGTAGAAAATATTCGCAAAGCTAAACTTGAAATAGTCTCGGGCGTGGTGGCGCGGCATGGTCTGTCGCCGCTCTTAGTGGTGGACGGGGTTCATTACACTAAGCTCGTCGCTGAACCGGATTTACTCAAGCCTCATGTCGAGCATAAAGGGCGTGACTGGAAACTTAATGTCATCGGCTTTGATGATGCGAGACGATATAAAATTAATGGACTCGCTGGTGCTGCTATACATAGTGATGCTAATGCTGTAGCTGTGGTTGCTCAAGCCTTAGGTTTGACTGAAGTTGAAATTCAGGCTGGACTGTCGCAATATAGTCCGGGGCGCGGGCGTGGTAGCTATCACTACGATAGTGCTGGTAATTTATTTATCGATGATAGTTATAACGCTAATCCAGATTCTCTTAGGGCGAGCGTGGATGCGGTTTGCGAGCAGTTTGTTGAAGAGCGTAAAATACTGGTTTTGGGTGAACTCAAAGAATCACTGCCAGAGCTTGTTGATGAAGTTGTGGCTTATGTGCGTTCGCGGATGATGGTGATAGATGCGCGCGGGCGTGAGATCGCTGATGTGGTCGCTGAACTGCGCACTCAGCTAAGCGGTGACGCTGTGGTGCTAGTGAAGGGGTCTAGGGCTTCGCAGCTGGAGCGGGTGCTTGATGCGCTGCTGTGACAGGTTTATGTATGCCTAATATTTTTGCTCTTAGCTCTTCTGCTGTGTATTTTATGTCTTTTGTTTTGATACCTGCCGTAAATGCAGCAGTTGCTATAGAGAGTAGTGCTAGAAAGTCGACTATTCCATATCTTGGTATTCTAGGGTTAATTCTATGGGTTGGCATATGCTTAAACTAAGATGATGACAATCTTATGTTCATCTTAGCATATATTTTCTTAATATTTATGCGGAATATCAGCAATCAGTAATAACTTATCGTCATAACGCCAATAGCGATTGCGCAAGAAGTAACCATGCTCTATAAGCTTGCTCTTGAGGTAGTTAGGCGGCAGTGCGCGTAGTGGACGCTTAAAATTATCAGGCGCGTTATTAAAAATCAAACGCCATTTATTAGCTTCAGTACATAAATTAGTCGCAACGATAATTAGTTTGCCGGGTCTGATGATTAGCGGAGCTACTCTGGTTAAAAAACTATCTAAATCATCTAGCTCAGCGAGGTCGGCGTCGGCTATAACATAAGTAAATGCTTTAGAGTTTTTGTTGCAGCGATTAATAGCATCATCTAGGCTAGTTGTTTTGAGTAGCATGTTACCAAGCTCAAGCTGTCTGTCGATTTCGTCATGCTTGTCACTAAGATGCAGTATCGATTGGCTGCTGCCGATTTCGAGTCTGATTTTTTTTAATAACAATTTGTGCATTTGTCATTGTGCGAAGCATGGGGATTGCTTACATTGACGAGTCTAGCATGGGGATTGCTTCGTCGCTACGCTCCTCGCAATGACGAGTTGCTTACATTGACGAGTCTAGCATGGGGATTGCTTCGTCGCTACGCTCCTCGCAATGACGATGCTTCGCGCGATGACGGCTATGATGACAGGCGTTCTTCCGCCGCCCGCGCATGCGCCTCTAGTTCTTCGGCGCGCGCCATTATTGCTGTATCTTTAAGCAAGCGCTGGAACTTAGAATTATTACGTTTGATATTAGAGAAATCTACGACAGATGTCTTCTTCATAAAATCCATACACTGCAAGCCTGAGCTGAAACGCGCACTACCAGCTGTAGGCAAACAGTGACTTGGTCCAGCTATATAATCGCCAAGACTCTCGCAGGAATTAGCGCCGATGAAAATCGCACCAGCGTGTCTAATAAGAGGCAGTAGTTCTTTGGGTTTAGAGATTTGCAGTTCTAAATGCTCGGGAGCGTAGACGTTGATCAGCTCTGCTATCTCGTCATTAGTGTTAGCGACTAAGATAGCGCTATGTTTAGCCCAGCTGTTTTTGATAGTGATGATTTGCTCAGAGGTTTTATTAAGCGCTGTGATTTGTTTTTCGACTTCGCTGCGCACAGCATCAGCTAGCGCTGCGCTAGTGACTACTGTAAGCGTAGATTCTAGTCCAGAACCGTGTTCTAGTTGACTCAATAGGTCTGCTGCTATCTCGGCGGGGCGCGCACTAGAGTCCGCTACTATCATAAGTTCGCTGGGTCCATAGATACCATCGATGCCGACCTTGCCGAAGACTTGTTTTTTGGCTGTGCTGACATAGATATTGCCGGGACCGACTATTTTATCGACAGCAGCTATGCTCTCGGTGCCATATGCTACTGCAGCTATAGCTTGCGCGCCGCCTACTGCGTAGATCTCAGTAACGCCGGCTATCTTAGCTGCGGCAAGCACAGCCGGGTGAATGCCAGAGCTGCGCGGCGGGCTAACTAGCACTATGCGTTTCACTCCAGCGACTCGTGCTGGAATAGCGGTCATTAGTACTGTTGAGAGTAGAGCGGCTTTGCCACCGGGGATATAGATGGCTACGGAGTCTAGGGGTTTGTAGCTTGCGCCTAGCACTTCGCCCATAGCACCTTTGAGTAGCCAAGATCTGATATGTTTCATCTCTTCTTGGTGAAAGCGTGTGATGCGGCTAGCAGCATGTTCTATAGCTGATATAAGTTCTGCTGCGACTTCAGTGCCGCCACTAACTCTAAGTGCGCCGCTATAATTATCGAACTTAGAATTATATTCTAGTAGTGCCGCGTCGCCGCGCTTGCGCACTTCAGAGATAATGCCACGCACGGTATCTTCAACGCCAGCTAAATTCTCTTCAGCGTATCGTTTATTAAGTTCTTGAATTTTAGCGAGGTTCTCTGACATCAATTAATCGAATACTATAGTGCGTCCTTGGTAGCTAATGATTTTGTCTTCAGCGTGAGCGCAGAGTGCTTTGGTAAAAACCATACGCTCAATATCTCTGCCTTTAGCGATGTAGTCATCGACTGTATCCCTGTGCCCGACAGGGATTACACCCTGCTCTATGATAGGTCCCATATCTAGGTCCTCTGTTGCGTAGTGAGCAGTAGCGCCGATGATCTTGACGCCTTTATCGTAGGCTTGGTGATATGGCTTGGCGCCTTTGAAGGCGGGCAAGAAACCATGGTGCACATTAATAATGCGATGCTTATAGGCGCTAGTGAACTCTGGCGTAAGTATTTGCATGTAGCGTGCCATCGCGATGAAATCTATATTGTGTGACTCGAGTAGATTTATAACCTGTTTCTCTTGTGCGCGCTTATCGCCGGTGATAGGCAAGTAGGCGTAAGTTACGCCGAACATCTTAGCTACTGGTTCAAGATCAGGGTGATTACTAATAATGATAGGAATCTCAACGTCTAGTTCTTGGTATTGTTTCTTCAGCAGCACCTCATATAGACAGTGATCGTACTTCGAGACTAGTACCGCCATGCGCTTATGTCCGCGGCTGAATTTATAATCCATGTCGTAGCGCAGTGCTATGGGTTTGAATAATTCCTCTAAGTTGGGTATTCCTGCGGCGAATTTACCAACTGGCTCTATAACTAAGCGCATAAAAAAATGCGCATCTAGCCCAAGCGAATACTGCTGCGAGTCGATGATATTGCCGCCGTTAGACGCGATAAAGCCGCTAACCGCCTGGACTATGCCGGGCTGGTCGGGGCAGCTGATAAGTAGCCTGGTGGTCTGAGGCATGGGCTTAATGGTAACATGTATTGCTGGGGTTCAGGATTTAGGGTAAAGCCCTAGAGCTAAGCCAATTGCGGTCGCCCGAATGGTTCTCAGAGTTTGAGATTATAATAAAGTTATTATAAGATTATTACGGTTGGCTAGTTTATCTTGACAGATGGGTGTGCGAGATAGTATATTTACGTATTGTGACTAATGTTTCACTATCTTCACTTGCAGGTTCAGGATTAGACCTGAGCAGAGATGCTTCGCTTAAACCACTTCTTTCTGTTGATGGCGTTGGTCAGTTTACTTATGATACTGATGGCAGAATTTATAAACCTGATGGCAGACTCCTTGAAAATTATACCGGTTCTTTCGATGCAAGAGGCAAACTAGATATAAGAAATGTTGGTGGGCAGCGGCTTAGAGAAGGTGCTTTTGTTAGCCTAATGCAAAATACGCATAGATCTGAGCAGAAGGCTTCTAAGGCAGCTGAAGCTAAAGCACGAGCTGATGAACGGGCGCGTGTAAGAAGAGAAAAGTCCGAAGCAGAGCGGGTCAGAGCTGAAGCGGCTGCTGCTCTGGCTAGAGCGCATGATGAAGCAACTCTTGATTTAAGTTCTGTAAATGAAATGATAAGACGGTTCACTCTTACTGAAAACAAATCACTAAGAACCAATGTGCTGCTTGCATTTTGGCAAGATCTTAAGGGTGAGCTTGAGTCTAGGCGTAAGCTTGTAAAGGCTGTAGTTTATGCTAATGAGAGTGCTATTAAGACATCTGTAAGTCACTTAGAATCTTTGCAGCGCAGTGCTAGAGAGGCTTTGTCTAAAGCTAAGTCATCAATTGATGTTTATCAGGTTATAGAAGAGTATAGTCGAGAATCAAGAAATGTTTTACTGCTTAATAGTTCAGGGTTTTGCTCTTACGGAACTGCGGATTGCAACGCGGTAGCTGAAGGTCATATCAAAGAACTTGTAGAAAGGCAGAACAAGGAGTTTATGGCTTCGTTGCAGCGCAGAGCTGAAGAGTTTGAGAGGGCTGAGGGGCGCGTGCAACGCAAAGCAGAGTTCCTGGAGCAAGCTAAGCGTAAGGGTAAGATTACTTTTGCTACGGCTGCGGTTGGATTTTTAGGTTTATTGGGTTTGGATCAATATGGTCAGCAAATTGTGAAGGGTAGTAATATGCAAGTTCTTGCTGCTGAAGATGTTGTGAATGCAGGGCTTGCAGGCAGTAGGTTAAAAGTTTATGGTCAAGAGTATGAAAAGCTTCTTGCTAGGTGGGCTAAGTTTAACGAATATAAATTTGCTACTTTTGGTACTAATGCAATTCCCCGACCTCATTTTTATTCGTTTAACTTTTATCGGGGGGAGGGTATCGAGGTTTATGCGACTAGTGTTATTGATCAATTGATGGGTAATAAACGCCCTAAAGTTGGTCAAGGTTTAGTTCAAATACCTGGTGGTGTTATGGTTCAGGCGTATCAAGTTTTATGTGAAGCTTCTTTGAACTTGAACAATTCTTGTTCTTTGGCTTTTAATAATAGTAGCGGTGAGCTGAATCTCCTGCTTAAGGTTCCCGGTGGTCCTAAGCTTGTCTCGGGAATTATCGCGGCACCAGCAGCAGGTGGCATAGCTTCTAATATTTATCTGCAGGCAGATACTGCCCTGATGAGTCATTTTACTATTATTGATAGTCCAGAGGAGCTTGCCAAGTTTAGTGGTTTGATTGAAGCGGTAAGGGTGTTGAAAAATCCATCAGTTGATGCAGCTAAACTTAGGAAATTTGTTCTTGAATCTAAGAGACAAGGTGTTGATGGTCCTTTTGCTACTTTGCTTGAAGCTTCAGCTGATTTTGCTGAGGGTAAATATACAGCGGCTGAAGAGAAATATAGTTCTGTTGTTAAGCTTTTTCCTAAGCACGCATATTTTGTCTATAAAGATCTTATGACTTTAAGCTCAGCATTGGGTAATTTAAAGCCTGAGTATTTATCAGGGTTTCTTGAGTCAATGCCGGCTAAATACAAATCTGACTTTAGTCAACGCTCGCCGCTTTATTATGCAATGTATGAGGTAGCTCATAGTGCTTATAGTGAGGAGTCTAAGCACAAGCTTGCAAATGCTGTTATTGATTTTATAAGCAAGAACAAACTTAACTTTATTAAGTCTGAAGACAAGGCTTTGTTTTTTAGAAGCTTAGCTGCCTGTGATATTAAGCTTGGCACTAAAATCGGACATAGTTCTGCTGAACTCTATGCTTATGATAAATCTAATATAAGAGCAGATAGTGCAGATCTTATAGAAGCTAGAGCTATGGCTATGTATGCAAATGGCGACTGGTTTAAGGCTGCGGAGTTGATCAAAGCTTTGGGTCCTTCAGCGCCAGCTGAGCTGCGAGAAGCGATCTCGGCTTCGGTGATGTATATTAGACCTGAGATATTCTTGAAGGGGCTTCCTCAACCTGTTCTTCCATATTAATAGCCCATCCTCTCTCTAAGAAACTGCTCAAGGCTAGAACAAGTCATATAAGGATTAGTTTTTTTCTGTTGTTCTAGGCTATCGCAGTGTAGATGATGATAGTTGTGTCCGGGATAAATTACAGTCTCGTTAGGCAGTTTCATCAGCTTATGATAGAGAGTGTCGTACATGATTTCTGCATCGCCGCCGGGTAGATCGCAGCGTCCGCAACCATCGAGGAAGAGAGTGTCGCCAGCGACTAGATTGCCGTGAACATGGAAGCACTGGGAGCCGGGGGTATGTCCGGGTGTGTGCATAAAGTTGATTTTTACGTCATCAAGTTCAAGCGAGAAGTTGTTATCAACGCCGCGGATATTTTCGCCGACTGGTTTGTAGAAATAAGCTTCATGCTCAGAGACATAGATCGGGATATCGTGAGTGCTTAGTAGCTCATTAATACCATTGGTGTGATCTGGGTGCCCGTGGGTAATAAGTGCTGCTGTTATGGAGTAGCCTTTGGTTTCTGCATGCTTGCGAATGGCATTTACGTCCCAGGCTGGGTCTACTACCACTACTTCTTTAGTATTACTGTTGCCTATTAGATAGATGTAGTTAGCCATGGGGCCCAGTTCCATTTGTTCTATCACTAGTGGGGAGTTTTGCATTAGTGTTTATTCTAGCCTGTTGTGGATTGCTTCGTCGCCTACGGCTCCTCGCAATGACGCGATGCGTGGGGATTGCTTCGTCGCCTACGGCTCCTCGCAATGACGCAGCGTATGGGGGTCCTTCGCTTCACTCAGGATGACGCTTTGCGTCACTTCGTCGCTTCGCTTGCAATGACGTGGCATTATGGGGGTTGCTCCGCTTCGCTTGCAATGACGCGGCGTATGGGGATTGCTTCGTCGCCTACGGCTCCTCGCAATGACATAATATATTTAGTGCCTCACAAATCCAAACTCCAATCTAAAGCCGAAACAGTCTGCAAGCTACTTAAAAAGCGCTACGGACATATTGATGGTTTTTTGCATCACCGTAATGTTTTTGAACTTCTATGTGCGGTTTGTCTCTCGGCGCAGTGCACAGATGAGCGGGTGAATATGACTACACCTGCTTTGTTTGGTAAATATCCAAATCCTGAGAAGCTGGCTGCAGCGAAGCAAGCTGATGTCGAGAAAATTATCAAGTCTTGCGGTTTCTACAAAAACAAGGCTAAAAATTTAATTCTGATGGCGCAGCGTCTGGTCTCACATCACAATTCTGAAGTACCGAAAAGCATAGAAGAGATGACGGCGTTAGCTGGTGTTGGCCGTAAAACAGCTAATGTAGTTTTGGGGCAGTACTTCGGCACGAGCGCAGGCGTGGTGGTGGATACTCATGTTAAACGCATCACAAACTTGTTAGGACTTGCCAAAGCCAGTGATCCCGAGAAAATAGAATTAGAATTAAATAAAATAGTGCCGCGCAAATATTGGGATCAGTTTTCTTTATGGCTTATTTCGCTGGGCAGGGAGACTTGCGTGGCGAGGCGACCGCGCTGCTCAGAGTGTTTATTGAGAATAAGTTGCAGCTATGGCTCTGCTAAATCTTGAGTTGAATTTCAAGTAATGGATTGCTTCGCCTTCGGCTCGCAATGACGGCAGCTTGGGGATTGCATCGCCTTTGGCTCGTAATGACGGCAGCTTGGGGATTGCTTCGCCTTTGGCTCGCAATGACGTGGCGGCATGGGGATTGCTTCGCTTCGCTCGCAATGACGTGGCGTATGGGGATTGCCACGCCCACTTCGTGGGCTCGCAATGACAAACTTGCATATATAATGTAGTCAGTGCTAGTTTACTTCGGAACCTCACTACCCAATAAAATCGCTAACCCGCTAGCGGCTAAAATCCGTTTTTGCGATCCGTCTGAATTGGCTAGGGTCAAAATTTCTCATGATGAATACGAAAGTTTTCTCAACAACATTAAAGAACTTAGTTTCGTTCGTGAAGTGATGCTGATATCTACTTGTAACCGTTTTGAGGTGATAGTAGATGTAGTAGATTCTCGGGCTAACGAACAAAGTTACTTAGAAATAGCTGAAAAGATAGCTTACGAGACTAATTCAGGTTTTTTGCTGGCGCATTTAGCAGGAGCTGAGGCGCGCTTGCAGATACTTAGAACATACTGCGGGCTTAATAGTGGTCTTGTTGGTGAGGATGAGATTTGCATACAATTTAATACTGCTTTTGGGCAAGGATTAGGTATGGGCTATCTTGGGCATATGGGAGCTGAGTTGCTAGCAGAAGCACAGCAGCTTAGAAGTCGCTTCAATGTGGAGATCTATGGTGAGCATCCTTCGTATTGTGATATCGCTCTAAGAGTAAGTTGTAATCTACTTAAAGTCGCTACTCATAAGTTGTCTAAAGTAGTAGTTTTCGGTTCTGGTAATACTGCTTATAAATCAGCACTCTCGCTTGTTGAACAAGGTGTGCACCCTGAGAATATATTTATAGTGCATAGAGTTAGCTGTTCATCGGTGCAGATGGAAACTTTGCGTCAAGATCCTAAGCTGGGTAGCGTGCAGCTGGTGCGTGCTAAAGATGGCTATCATATTCCTAAAGTTAGAGCTTTGATTAATGGGGCTGACTTGCTAGTGTTCGGTTTGGATTCTAAACATCCAGTTCTAGAATTGCCATATGATTGTCCTTTGAGTCGCAGTCATAAAGGTCATGAGCTGAAGGTTATAGACTTCAACTCTAAGTCTTCTATAGTGATGCAGCCGGGTTATAAGCGCCAGAATTATATCGACAACATTGAGTTAGATGCTTTTGTGCGTGCTTATGCTGAGCAGCAACTTAAAAACCCCAATTTCCTCTTGAGAGTCGCGCAGGGTGAGGCGCTATTGCGCGAGCATCTGGGTATTAGCGGCAGCGCTCGAGTTCTTGTTTAAGTTTACGTTTTTTATGATCGAGTTCGTTCCAGACTTGGTCTTTGTCGCTTGCTAGGTAATTAGACAGTCCGTTTATTTCTTGATTAACTAGATCTAGTTCTAATCTTAGTTTCTCGCGATTTAGTCTGCGCACTGCATCGCTGAATCTTAGCTCGGCACTAGGTTTGCGCGCTTCGTCATCTAGAGACATGCCGATATCACTTAGTATTTTGCTGAGTTCTTGTCTCTCGCTTAGTTTGGTTTGCAACTCGCGAAACTTGGTGTCAGTATCATTAAGCTCAGGGTTCTCGAAGCTAATATCTGTTAGCGCCTCTATTATGCTCTGAGCTTCAGCGCTCACTAGTGTGTGTCCAGCACTGAGAAACTCCTCAAGTAGACTGCGATTGACTATGCACAGGTTGATCAGCTCGCGCTCACTAGCAGCAAGACTAGTGGGTAGCTGTATCATATGTTTGCGCTTGGGCGCGGCAGCTTGTACTTGTTGTTTATAGGGATTAGCGTCCATCTCTATACCGAGCTGCTCTCTAAGTGCGCGCTCGTCAGCGATATCGAGCTTGGCTGCTATTATTCTTATATATTCAGATTGTTCGATTTTGTTTTTGAGGTAACTTAGGTATTTAGCTAGCTTAGTTATGCAGCGGCTTTTGGTCTGCGGGCTAGAGTCGCGCGCTTCACCGATGATACGGTTAATCTGATAGTCGAAGAGTAGCGGCGCTGCTGTGATCAGCTGCTGGAAGGCATCTGCTCCTTCGTTGCGAATTAAATCATCAGGATCTTTGCCGCCACTTACTCTTATGATGCGGATCTCAGCGCCAGAACTGGCTTGCATAATAGTCTCGATGGCACGCTCAGTCGCTTCTTCACCGGCTCTATCGGTGTCGAAGCAGAGATAAATACGTTTAGAGTCTGTATGTTTGCAGAGTAATCTTGCCTGACGCTGAGTTAGAGCCGTACCTTGATTGGCGACTACATTAGTGATACCGGCTTGATGCAGTGAGATAGCATCGAAGTAACCTTCTACTACTATCGCAGCGTCTTGTTTGCGTATAGTATCGCGCGCGAGATCTAGTCCATAGAGGTTGTCGCCTTTGGTGTAGATAGGACTATCAGCAGAATTAAGATACTTGGGGCTAGGCTCAGTGCCGGTCTCAGGGTTCACTAGTGCGCGCGCGCCGAAGGCTATAGTATGCCCGCGCTCATCTCTTATAGCTATCATCAGCCTGCCTCTGAACCTATCATAGTAAACGGGTTTGAGCGGATCTTTATCACTGCGGCTAGTGAGCCCGGCGTCGTAGCATTGCTCGTCAGTGACTTTAAGTTTGTCTTTGATGTAAGTCGTGAGTTTAGCCCAGTCTTGTTTATCAGCGGGCGAATAGCCTAGTTTGAATTTATGTATGGTCTCTGTTGTGATGCCACGCTCGCTTAGATATTTGCGGCAGTGCTCGGCTTCTTGCGATCCTAGTAACTTCTCTGTGTAGTAATCAGCAGCAAGCTCATGCATTTTGATCGCAAGACTAGTGCGCTCACTCTGAGCTTTAGACTCGGCGCTGTATTCTAGTGGGATACCATATCTGCGTGCTAGATCTTGTATGCTCTCGGTGAAAGATTTTTTGTGATATTCAGACCAGAACTTAAGCACATCGCCGCCAGTATCACAGCTGAAGCATTTGAAGATTTGCTTCGATGGACTTACATACATCGAGGGTTTGCTGTCCTTGTGAAAAGGACAAATGCCGAGGTAATTAGCTCCGCTGCGTTTAAGCGGTACATGCTCTGATATGAGCTCTACTATGTCAGCGGCGTTTTTGATTTTGGGGATTATGTCTGACACTGCTATTGATTATATCTTTATAGGTCTAATGTTATAATGAACCTTATGAACACTAGCCAAGAACTATCCCGCACTAATGCGGCTATAGCTAATTCACAGGCTCGAAGCGCTGAGCTTGATCAAACCACGCAGCAATCTATATTAGGGCATGGTCACGATGATATTCAGGCTAAAGCTGCTGAGTTTATCTTGAGGGTGATGCTCAGAAACTACGAGCAAGCGCTGTTAATAGAGGCAGAAGAAGAATTGAAGGCACGCAAGGCCTTAGCAACTGCCTAATAGTGGTATATAGTAGAAGAAGTTCTTAACCTTCTTAACCATTATTCATGAGCGTCAAAATACTACTTGTAGATGATGAGGTCAATTTAGTTGATCCTATGTCTTATACCTTAACCCAAAAAGGTTTCGATACTATTGTTGCCTATAACGGTAGAGATGCACTTAATATGATTATCTCTGATGCACCGGATTTAATTCTACTCGATTGGAGTATGCCAGAGCTATCTGGAATTGATGTGCTTAAGAAGTTGCGCGCTGATGGTAATTATTTGCCGGTGCTGATGATAACTGGTAAAAGCGCGAAGGAAGATATAGTCGAGGGACTTGAAGCTGGTGCTGATGATTACATCACCAAACCTTTTAGCTGGGATGAGTTGATGGCGCGAATTAACTCTGTGCTACGTCGCGCGCAGCTGCGTGGTGGCGGTGAGATTAAGCGTGTGCGCTTCGGGGATTTAGTCTGCGATACTACTTCACATCGTGCGTGGATGGGTGATAAAGAAATTAATCTATCGCCGCGTGAATACGCGATGCTCGAATTATTCGTTACTAATCCTAAGCGCGTCTATTCGCGTGATGAGCTTATAGAGAAGGTTTGGGGTTTAGATTTCGATGGTGATACTAAGACAGTGGACGTGCATATTTGTTGGATACGCCAGAAGATAGAAAAAGATCCCTCTAAACCTAAAATTCTACAAACGGTTAGGGGCTTTGGTTATAGACTAGGTGGCTAAAGTCGTTTTGACTAGAGCACTTGAAGATTCTAGAGCTTATGCTGCTGAGCTTGGACTTGATGATCTGCTGATATTTCCGGCGCTAGAGTTCTTGGCGCCTGCTGATAATTATGCTGCGCTTGATGCAGCGATACGCCGTAACCCTGATTATAGCTGGATTGTATTTTTGAGTCAGAAGGCAGCAGAGATTTTTTTCGAGAGGTTAATTGCAATCGGCGGACATACGTTTCATCTGCACCCGGGGCTGAAGATCGCTTGCATCGGTGAAGTGACTAGGCGCTATATAGAGACGGAGATAGGTTTTCCTGTGGACTTCTCGCCGAGTGAATTTAACTCTGATGTCTTTGTTGAGGAGTTCCCCTCAGGGATTGGTTTTACAGAGATGCGAATATTAGTGCCGCGCACAGCTATGGTTAGTGATGATTTTGCGCGCAGGCTTAGTCAGCGCGCGCTGATGGCTGTAGATATAGTCGAAGCTTATACTACTCGCTGCCCTGATACAGCTCCAGTAACAGAGCTTGAGCAGGCGCTGCGTCAGGGTGCTCTAGTTAGCTTCACTAGCTCGCAGATAGTGAGGAACTTCATGCAGCTAAGTGGCTCGCTGCCGCGTGACTTGCTCGCTAGCGCCCGTGCAATAAGTCTAGGACCTAAGACCACTAAGACACTAATGGAATATCAAGTCTTCTCTAGTATTATCGAAGCTAAGCCCTCTACGCTAGATGCCATGGCTGCTGTGATAAAATCTACTATTGATGAACAGTCTAAGACAAGACCCTAGAAAACCTATAACACGCGCATCAGCGAAGAACAACTCTAAAATACTCGCTCTTGAATATCATGATATCCGCGAGCGTATAGTTGAAGAGCTGGCGCTTAGATCTTGCTTCGAGCGAGATTTGATTATGCCATCGGGACGCATAGTTAATCATGATATAGATGTAGCGGCTTCGCTCTTGAATGCTGAAGTCGGGCTACTAGCTTCACTTGCTATTTTGCATAATATGCATGAGAGCGTCGAGTGTGTTGGTGGTAATGATTATACGGCTAGGCTCTTAGCTCCTGCGCTTTCTCAGGTGGCTTTTCTTAGAGGTAGAGATTTAGATGCTTTCTTCGTGCGCTCAGAGCCTAAGCAGTATGGTCAGCACAAATGGCTAGATGGTCAGCTGCCAGAGCAGTCTAGAGTTTGCATAGTGCAAGACATAGTGGTAGATGGAGTGCAACTTATAGAAACCATACGCCGCCTGCAAGAAGAATTAAGAGTAGAGATAGTACAAGCCATAGCTGTAGTAGATAGGCTCGACGGTTCGCGCGATCGTCTGAGAGATCTGGGTATAGATTTCACTGCTATTTGTACTATGGATGAGGTGCTGCGTAAGTACCAGCATAATCGTAGGTCTGGGAGATAAGCGCGCGTCATCGTGATGAAGCGAAACGTAATGTCGAACCGCCATCTTTGTCATCCTGAGCGAAGCGAAGGATCCCTAGGTCTTAGCATGGGGATTGCCACGGCAGCTTCGCTGCCTCGCAATGACAGGCATAGATTAGTATCTGATTATCATAATCACCCTCAAGCTCACAGAACTGACTTGTATTATAGTCCTGAAGTCCTGCAGCCTTGGGCTACTAAGGCTCGAGAATTGGGTTTGCGGGATCTAGCTTTAACAGATCATGATCGTTATAAAGCTGGGGTGGACTTCGGTGAGATCGATAGGCTGCGCGAGCGTAATCCTGATATTAATATTCGAGCTGGCATAGAGCTTGATAATGATCCTGAGACTAGCGCTGATGGTAGGCGCTGGGTGGAAGCGAATTGGGATAAGTTAGATTTTGTTCTTGGTTCGGTGCATTTCGTTGAGGGCTTTCCTTTTGATCATCCTAACTATATCTCTGAGTACGCTAAGCATGATATTAATAAGTTGCATCACAGTTACTATAAGCTTATTCAAGATACAGCTAAGTCTGGTCTCGTCGATGGCATTGGGCATTTGGATTTAATTGATATTTTTAAATATTTTGCGACTGAAGATTTATCGGCTTTATACGAAGAGACTTTAGATGTGATCAAAGCTAGTGATGTGTGCATGGAGATCAACACTGCTGGCTTCCGCAAGCCAATAGGCAGGCAGTATCCAGACATAGATATCATTCGCAGAGCTATCGCTAAGAAAATCCCGCTGACTATCAGTAGTGACGCGCACGCTGCGAAAGATCTAAATCATAACTACGATAAGCTAGCTGAGATTGTACGCGAGCTGGGGGTTACTGAGGTGGCGGTGTTTCACAAGCACAAGCGGACTATGGTGCCAGTGTTCACCTGATCGTCATCGCGAGCCTTCGAAGAAGGCGTGGCAATCCCATTGTGGCAGCCTGGGGATTGCTTCGTCGCTTTGCTCCTCGCAATGACGTTTATTTATTGACGAAACTGGGTCCTACTTTGCAAGTCTTAATCTCGATGCGATCTGTATCCCAGACCCCGTTAATAATATAGGGCTCGATCTTAAGGTAGTTATCGAGCTCGGCAGCGCTCATATCAAGAGTGATAATCGAGCCTATCATCTGGCCCATGTCATTGGTCAGAGCTGCGCCCATAAGTGCTTTACCCTCGGCTCTGAGCTTATCGATTAGGGCTATATGTTCAGCGCGGCAGGACATGCGCCTATCAAGTGAGTTAGCTTGGTCGTAGGCGATAAGGACGTATTGGCTTGGGAGCATGGATTTAATTCTAGCGCTTGGTTCTTGACGGTTGCAAAGGAGGTCTGTTGCCTACTGCTAATCTATTGTTGGGCTGTATTATAATAAAGTTATAATTTTATTCATATGGTAGATTTTGTCAGACGTATAGACGTATAATTTGATACAGGTATTAACTTAATGCCTAGTACAATCACGCCTAATTTAGCTGCTCCTCGAGCTGCAGCCGCTGCTGTGCTGGCTAGGCCTATGGATAGTAATAAGGTGACTGATGTCACGTTATTAGGTTC
>Ga0172367_10001214_pt1 | contig 38284 bp, 43 predicted proteins | sample Lak10m_FD_114542 | JGI IMG/M metagenome (GOLD analysis project Ga0172367, IMG submission 114542) | Freshwater microbial communities from Kabuno Bay, South-Kivu, Congo - kab_022012_10m | ecosystem: Environmental > Aquatic > Freshwater > Lake | place: Democratic Republic of the Congo: South-Kivu... | reverse complement strand
GTAATTCCTCAGCGAGATCATCTGTTTGCGCGAATCCTGGTTTGAGTTGAACAAAACAAGTGATCGCCTGGCCTTTAACCTCGTGGGGCAGGCCGATGGCGGCGGATTCCGCCACGGCTTCGTAGGTGATCAAGGCGGATTCGATCTCCGCGGTGCCTAAGCGGTGCCCAGAAACTTTAATAACATCATCCACCCTGCCGATGATCCAGAAATAACCATCCGCGTCCCTGCGGGCGCTATCCCCGGTCATATACTTTCCCGGGAATTTGGACCAATAGGATTGAACATAGCGATCGGGATCTTTATAGATGGTGCGCAGCATGGCTGGCCACGGGTTGTTTAGCACTAAAAAGCCTTCTTGACCGTCCGCTACAGGGTTGCCTTCTTCATCTAAAATACTGGCGCTTTGACCAAAAAAAGGGCGGGTGCCGGACCCCGGTTTTAGTGGAACGACGGGGGTAGGCGTGATCATGAACGCGCCGGTTTCAGTTTGCCACCAAGTATCAATGATCGGGCAGCGCGACTTTCCGATAACAGTGTAGAACCACTTCCAAGCCTCAGGGTTGATCGGCTCACCAACCGACCCTAACAGCCGCAAAGAACTTAGGTCGTGCTTGTTTGGCCATGCGTCGCCAAAGCGCATCAAGGCGCGGATGGCTGTTGGCGCGGTATAAAAAATGGTTACACCGTAACGCTCAATGAGCTGCCACCAACGGTTTGGGTAGGGGAAGGTTGGCCCGCCTTCGAACATGAAGATCGTGGCGCCGTTGATCAATGGGCCATAAACAATGTAGCTATGGCCGGTAACCCAGCCCGGATCCGCTGAGCACCAAAAACGGTCCTCGTCTTTAACATCGAAGGCGTACTTCATGGTTGAGTAGGTGCCTACCATCTCAACGGTGGGGCAGTGGCGAAGGCTTGGTTGGTGGGGTAGCTGGTTTGTTGTTTGGGTTTGGTTTGTACTATGTCCCCGACAAAATTTTGCCGTATATTAAACCTTTGGGGGCTCACAGCTTCAGATTTTGCCGTATATAAAACCTTTGACAGCTTCACGTGTTCACGGCTCGCGGTTTAGCGGTTTTGACGGTTTGCTTATCTGGGTGATATAATAGGTGAAAAACGGAGGGTTGTATGGCGCTTTCGAATGCTAAGAACGGTAAGATAATTGATCCTTCTCTTCGGTTGGATGGTAAGCCGAGGAGTATTCCCACGATTGTAGAGGAGTGGGAGAATGAGGATGGTGAGAAGATGGTCAGGTATAAGAGTGGGATTATACGGAATGAGACGAAGAAGCAATTAGTGAAGGCGGCGGATGTGCCGTATTTCAATAGTGAGAGCTCTAAAGAGATAGCGCGGTTCAGGGTTGAGAAGACGGCGGCGGCGATACGGGATGAGATAGTGCGTGTCGCCAACATAAATGGTTTGGCTATATCTACGCCTGCTGAGGCGTTTGCTTACGCTGCTGGCATGTTATGGCAGGATGTTGTGTTGAACAAAGAGGAATCGGGTAAGACGAGGGTTGAGTCCTGGTCCACGTTAGGGAAGCATGCCAAGTTATTGGAAGATTTGAGAATGAAACGGGATGATGAGGTTGAGGGTGTTAAGCTGGAGGTTGGGAGGGAGAACGCTAAGCTTATCATTGAGAAGTTGAGTGGGCATTTTACGAAAGATGAATAGGGATAAATGAGGGAGTTCATATTGGAAGAGCGTGGTCCCATGTGCGAGAATTGTGGTACACGGAGGTGGAGCGAGTTGCATCACTGTTTGGTGCATGACAATAAGAAGTCGCATAAGGCTGTCACGGTAGCGGTGAATTTGATGGCGGTTTGTAGGAGGTGTCATTCTATGCTGAATGGGCATGAGACGAGAATGAAGTTCGCGTTGAGGCAGATTGAGCGTGGATATGATGTGAAGAGATGGTACAATGAGCTGGGCTTGCAGACAAAGGAATACTGGCTGGAGCATATAGGAGAGTAAAGCTGGACATCGACCGTATTGACAAATTGGATGAGGATGAGAAGTTAGCCCTTTACAGGATGGCGAGGGCGGAGTGGGCTCGTGATAATGATAACGCCGAGGGATTCGCTCATTTTTTCTGGTGCGTTTTTGATAAAGAGCTTCCGAAGCACGCTAAGGAGTGGGCTGCCTCAATTTATGACGCCAAACTGTTCAAGAACAAGGGAAGGGTTATTGAGGCTTTCAGAGGGTCAGCTAAGACCACAATCATTACGATTGGATTTACTTTGTTTAGAATTGGTCATGACCCGTCTAAAAGTAATTTGTTGATACAGGTAGGGGATGATACGGCGAATACAAACACGAAGCAAATTGCTGATATCATCGAACATAATCCGGGCTGGAAATTCGTTTTTCCGCATATCGTCCCGGACAATGAGCTGGGCTGGTCAGCTTCCGGGTATCAGATTAAAGACACACGCTATGAGTATGGCGAGTGGAGAAAGATGAACGCCGATAGGAAAGACCCAACACTGTTGGGATTCGGGTACAGGTCAGGAAGCCTGATTGGTAAACGCCCAACGGGCGTATTGGTAATAGATGACATCAATGACATTAATAATACATCGTCCCCGAAGGAAAGCCAGGCGACTATCAACGTACTTACGTCTACGATTTTCCCGGCAAGAACGCCTACATCGTGGACGATTTTCATCGGAACGCCGTGGACAAATAACGACGTTCTCTCGTATGTGAAAGCGACAGGGGAATTCGTCGCTACAAAAACACCGATTCTCAACGATGAGGGGGAAAGCGTTTGGGAATCAAGATTTACGGCGGAAGATATAGAAAGCCAAAAGAAGGTTTCCGGAAGCATTGAATTCGCAAGAATGTATATGCTTGATTTGACGGCGGCTGCGGGCGCTCACCTCAAAACTGAATGGTTGCACAAGTACCCGTATGAAAAAATCGACCCGTCATGGCAATGCTATTTCGGCGTAGACTATGCCTCAGCTACAGCGGGGCAAATTAATAGAGATTACTTTACGATAGCGGTCGGTAGACTGATTCCTGGGGGAGCTATCGTTTTAGTAGATGGATTCCGTGATAGGCTAAGTCAGGGCGAAGCTGAACAAAAATTAAAAGCTTACGCACAGCTATATTCCCCTGCGCTAATCGGAATCGAAAACATCGGTAAGGGCGAAGAGTTTTATGGTCTGATGCTCAGAACAAGCTCCTTGCCCCTTATGCCATGCCATACAGGCAGAAAATCTAAGGGCGAAAGATTCGAGAAGCATATGGCGCCACTATTCGAGTTTTCACGAGTATGGGTAAGCGACGCTCAAACCCCATTCTTGCAAGCGTTCGAGAGGGAATGGACAATGTTCCCCAACGACGACCACGACGATACGCTCGACGCCGTGTATTGGATGCTTCACGTAGCCCAACATAGTATTGTGCCATTAGAAAATGACTCTTTTGTGTATAGAAAAAACAAATCGCAGTCATTATTTCAGTTTGGGAGGTTTTAATGTATTCAAACGATGAATATGAAGACATAGCGGAAGAAATGATCGCCAATGATAGGTTGCGCGATTTGAAGTTCGAGAAGATTGACAAGATGCATAACGTAGAATGGAATATGCCAAAATCATGGGAGAATACAGCGTGGATCCGCAAGTACCCATCTACTAAACCGGCTGACGCGTTGGACGCCGCCGTGCGAGCTTTGAGCACCAAAGAACCAGTTATGAATATAATGCCAATTTTACAGACAGACGCTACACGCAATAGCTTTGATGTTCTTGAAAGAGGCTTTATGTGGATGTGGAAACAGATGGGCAGACGGTCGCAATTCAACCCAACAAGAGCAATCGTAGCCTCATCGCTCAAATATGACGAAATCACGGCTCAGTTAGTGCACCTGCCAAGCCATAACAAAGCGGTAAAAACGCTTGGGAAACAGGCGAGAAAACAATATGGCAACTTCGCTCTTATTGTGCATAACCCAAAAAATGTGCACGTCCAATATTCAGATAGCGGATTCGAAAGAGTTCTCTTATGCAAAAGAGAAAAGGCGCACAAGGTTATAGACTTTTGGGGAAGCGCCGCCAATGACGTAAAAGCGGCAATCGAAGGCGGAAAGAAAACAGCGCTTACCGACATGGTCGACGTATATGATTATTGGGATAAAGATGTTCGTTATGTCTGGGTAAAAATGGCGGAGGGCGGTGGCGGAAAATACGACCTGCTCGGACCAATAAAACACGAACTCGGATTTATTCCCTGGGCTTGCCGTATAGGCGGGAGCGCTTTGGAAATAGAGCCGGACAAACAGCGCAGACCATTGCTCAACTCAATTATCAACGGCGATTTATGGGAAACATCAAACCTGTTTAGAACACTGATGCTTAGCCTTACTATGGCAAGAGCGGCTCAGCCAGTTCTAAAATCATTTACGCCTACCGGAGATGGGGTAGATGTCGAAGCGGACGAAGCCATCGGTCAGATAAAACTACGACATGGGGAAGATATTCAAGCTTTACCACCGGCGGAAATCGGACAGTCATTACAAGGCATGTACCAACTACTCGGCGGAGAAATGGAAACCTCATCGGGAATAAATTTGCTACAGATGAATTCCGTTCCGGCTGGAATAGCCTTCGCCACTTATAATGCCGCTCTTCAAACGGCTATGGCTTCAATCAACCCACATAAACAAGTAGCCGAACAAGCAATAGCCGATATTTTCTGCATAATGGCAGACTGGATGCGATATTCTGGCGAGTCAATTATTACCTATGATGACAGAAAAGACTTCTTGCGTGAGGGCGTATCCACTTACGGAACCCCAGAACTTCTTAGCCCGGATAACCTGCCAAGCCCAGAGGATTTTAACCCGTCCGTAAAACTTACGGAATACATCCCGTCCGATGAGCTATCTAAAATAAACGCCGTCGTGATGATGGCCACCCAATTGAATTACCCAATTACACGAGCCCTCGAGGCGGTTGATGTTCACGACCCAAAATCTATGCTACAAGAATGGGCGGAGGAACAAAAAACAAAAGCCCTTGTCATGGAAGATGTAAAAGATATTCAATTCTCCTATGAGTTGGAAAGACAGCAACGACAACAGAAATTCGCGCAACAAATGCAACAGCAACAAATGCAACAGCAACAAATGCAACAGCAACAAATGCAACAAGGTTCGGAAACGCTTCCGAATCAAATGGGCGGTGCCTTTGATAATACGCAGGGTATCGGATATGCCCCAAATTTTGGTGGAACACAAGCGCTTAGCGCCGCTCCGGATATGACCGGTGTTGGATTACCACAGATTGAGGTAGAAGATTTAAGAAGGCTTAGAATCCCAAGACCGCCTCAATAAGGAGAGAAAATGCCACAGCAAGGAAACCAATTTGTAGTATCTGGCGGAGATAATTTATTCTCAATCGCCGAAAAAGTTTACAACGACCAGCGCATGTTTGCTGAAATCATGCGCTTGAATAAACTCAGTTCCGGCGTCATCCGCCCAGGAATGGTTCTCACTCTTCCACGACAAAAACCATCATCGCAAATCGTTATCAATCGTGATACGATGAATTATCTGAAAACAGAAAATAAGATTTTGCAAGATACCGGTCGTGTTCCAACAACTCAAGAAGTGCAGTTGTCGACACAACAGGGAACGTTTGGCGCTCCCGGGCAACCAACTTTCGGGGATGCCGGTTATGGACTCATTAAAACAGGTCCTAATCGCTCTGAACAACAAATAAGAATGAACGACATGGCGCAAAGAGGATATACGTATGGAACGCAACGCCCGCCATATATTTCAACATCTGATATTCTGCGTGAGCAAACCGTACCGGGTTCACAACTAAAAAATCAACCTGCCCCGATATCAAGGGAAGAATACTTGGCTGGAATTGTGAACCCAATGCGCAGGGAAGTTAACCCTGAAGCACAGAAACAAATCCTTAACAAGGCTGGGGACATGCTCGGAGCGACAGCCTATGGCTTTTTAGCGGGGTCGGCGGTTGGCGCTCCGTTTGCCGGTCCCGGTGGTCTTATCGGTGCCGGAGTAGGTTTAGCCGGTAGTCTCTTGTATGACCCAATGGCAAAAGCATGGAAAAACTACATGGGGCAAATGGTAGACCCAAATACGGGGCGGCCGATTCAAAAAACTGCCCCGACAACCGCTCCACTAACTGCTCCGCCAGTTACGGCAAAACCATTTGTTCCCAAACCGCCGACGGTTGATACATCTGAATATTTTGTTAGCTCATACGGCAAAACGTATAATAACGCTAACCCGCCAATTACTCAAAACACGATTGCTCAGCTTGATACCATGTACGCTAACGGCGATATATTCCCAGAAAATGTTGAGTTTTATGGGAATTTCATAAACCTTCTCGCTAACGCTACGGGAAACTCGCTTGTGGGATTGGAACAACAAAAAATACCAGCTCAGGCGGTTGAGCAGTTTATTTACACGTTTAACGTTAATGACAGACAGACCATAGATTTTTTGAATTCTCTTACTGACCCAGAGACAATTATTCAAAGTACGTCGGAAGAAGAGCTTATTGGAAGCCTATATGAGTCGCTCAATGAGTTGCCGTACTGGTATGACGTGTCCCCGATGAATGTCTATAACAGCGGTGGATTCGGAGGCGGAAACGCGAAATCAATCGGCACCGGCGGTGGGGTATCCTGGAGTGGCTTATGAATAAATCATTTCTAGACCAAATAAAATCTGCCCAGCAAAATCTCACGCAACGTGATGTAACGGTTCCGCAGACTAACATAAACTCTCAAATACAAAACGCTCAAAATAATATCCTTAGGGCGCAAGCGCCACAACGAGAAGAGCCAAGAACACCGGATGAAATGGTATCGCAAATGTCCGATGAAAACAATCAGCTTCCATACGGCGCTAAGGGATGGAAAGAAGACGGCACCCCAGATTATGGGGAGGGCTTTATGGGGTGGCTTAATAAACATTCGTCAGAAGCGTACGCCCCAACAGTAGCTACGGGTGTCAATGGCGAAGAGGTCTATGTGAAACCGGGCGCCCTCAAAGTTGTGGGAAGAGCGCTGTGGGGAGGCGTCACTGACGTTCTTACGGCTTTTTCATACCCCCAACAACTTTATTATGGGTACCTGGCTGATAGGCGAAGTTACGAAGATATCGCCGATAGGTCTAATAAGGGCAGGATAGATATGTACGGCGATTCTGTTATAGAAGAGGCGTATCGAGCGCTAAACCCAATTAGCATATTCGGGCTCGGTTCGCTAACTACGGACTATGATAAGAACAGAATAAAAACGGGAACAAATAGACTTCCACAAGACGAGCAAGACCTTATATTTAAAGCTAACAAGATTTGGTACAAAACGAACGTTGGCACCATGATTATGAATGCCGGAATACATGAGCGTTATATTGATTCCGTTCTCGCCGGCGAGGACCCGTATAAACTCACGAAAGAGTTAGCGAAACCGTGGGCTAACTTCGCCGCTGATATCGCTCTTGACCCAATGAACTTATTGGGACCACTTACAAAGGGCGCTACGGCTGTAGAAGTTGCGTCCGGCGTAAAAACATCAACAGTATTCAAGGCTGTAAAAGTCGGCGAAGAGGTTGTGGATGTCGCTCAGGCGCTAAAAACCGCCAAAGCTACTGACGAGGTCGGCAATATTATAAAAGCTACGGCGAAAATTATCGCTGATAATCCGCGCGATGTGAATAAACTCGGCGGGCTTTGGGATTTAACACAAGGCTCAAAGCGTGTTCAGGTTATGGATAGAGTGAACACAGTTTTGACACCGATGCTAAACGCTACACGTGGAAATATGTCAGCGATGAGCGATATTATCACCGGGTTTGTGAAAATTGGTAGCGGAAAAGCGGATGATATAGAGGTTGGGCTTGACTTACTCCAAAGACACAACCTCGCTTTTATGGCGTTATCCGATAACGGCTCAGAAACAGCTAAGTTTTTGCACTACGCGTTAGGCGAATTAGACGCAAGAAAATTATATGACATAGCGAAGGGCGGAGACCAGAAAAAAGTATTTGAGTGGATGTCTAAAAACCTTTCTAAGGCGACAGAAGAGATGTACCCGGATATAGCGGAAATAGCGAGTAAGCAGGACGAAATAGCTAAACTCTTGAAACAGGATAAAAACGCTGTTATTCCGGAAGAACTAATGAAGTTTGAACGCTTCAAATTGTCAAATACGGCGAAGGCTACGGCGCTTCTGCACAAAAAACTTCAGACCGGGATTGTCGGCGATAAGGGAATAGCCACAATTAATGAAAACCTTTCCATGCTTTATTTGTCTTCTCCCGGGTACGCTATACGTAACTACCTGAATGGTATCGCTCAAACATTCGTGGATTTGGGACCAAAAGCGGCTATTGGAGCTGTCACTGAGGTAGGTTCCGCAGTAGCGCATAAACCCGGAAGCGCTTATAAGTATATTGAAGAAGCGTTTGGGCTAGTTCCAGATTCCCTTGTACGGCAGTTTGGTCCGGTCCTAACGGCGAAAAAAGGCGCAAAGGGCTTGCTTGCGCCATTTGAGTTTATGCGTGGAATCGCCGGCAAGGGCGAAGAACTACTCGGGGCGAATGTGGCGGCGAAGGCTGGGCGAAACTTTTCTGAAAAAATGCTTGGGCATTTCATGGCTGACACAGACGAACTAATAAGAGCCGGCGTTCCAGAAGAATTCGTAAAGGCGTTCAAAGCTAAACTTATGCGCTATAACGGAGACCAGGTAAAATCCATTCGTGAAATAAGCCGAGAGGCGTTTAGAGATCCAAGATACGTCCTGCCGGAACCATTACAGGCGCTTATCAACCAAGACCCGTTCCTTATGGAAAAAATATCTGTGGCAATGTCTCATGGCAACATTGATGAGGTTATGTCTAAATTAGACGATATCGACTACGCCGAATGGGCAAAATCATTTGATGACATAGATAATGTTGTTGCCGATTTGCTACACCCTGAATCCCAAAGGATTATTGACGACCTAAGACACGCCGGAGTAGATACCGGAAAAGCGACCAGGTTCGGCAAAAAAATAGCCGTGTTTGAGGATTTGTTACGAGATATGGATGAGTTTGTCGGAAAAATCTTTTCAAATAGATTAGACACGTTTAGAAGCATGCGTGATAGCTTAGCTAAAAAATCAGATGTAGCCGATATGAAAGTGTGGAATGCCGTTAAAAACCTGACGGATGATATAGCTAATGGAAATATAAAAAACACGACTGAACTTATCGCTGCGGTAGGCGGAAAAAAGGAATTGAAAGCTGTCGTCAAAAAGTATTTGCGCCTTAACCATACCGATTTGCTTGATGTGGCGAAAAATAAACTTTGGGATATGAGAATAGCGAGTAAAGAAGAACACCTCGCTAAAAACTTAAGCACGTTAATGAAGTACATCGCCGAGCGTAACCCGAATACGGTGGCTGGCTCAGCGTATGTAGAATTAGCGAAAAGATTTGAGATAAGCAGGAAGTACTTATCGGCTGACAAGTTTGAGGACGGAAAGGCTTTTCTAAATAGCGTAAATTATTACTCTATACGGCAAGAATTCCATACAGCGTTTGCGGAGTTCGCTACCATTCTTGGGCTAAAAACTCGTATTGGAAATCGGAATCCGGCAAGCTCCGCTTTTGAAATTGTCAATATGGAAAGAATCAGACTGGGCAAGGGAAAGCTCGGCGATATAAAATCTTTTGATAACTTCCGTGAGGCGATGACTGACCTTAGAAGCTTTGCCATCAACAGGGAAAGGCTGCTTGGGGCAAAAAACTTCCTGAAGGAAAAGTTCGGCAAAGATATGCCCGACGATATAAAGTCGCTTTATAACAACTTGGTTACATATACAAATATGGGACGTATTACAGGAGTTGATATATATTCTGGCGCCATTGGGGATAGAAGCCTAGCTCGTTACGCCGACGATGTCATTTTGCAATTGTCAGAAGAAATAGAAAAACACGGTGCCGGGCTTGGCAATGAACTTATAGCTAAATCAGATGAGTTAGCTAAATTGAAGGCTGAGCAACTAGGCGATTTCGCGCAAGATTTTGACGACGTAATGGCGAATCTTGGTAGTGATTTTGTCAGACCTCTTGACGAAATCCCATACCCAAAAACTCCATTGCAGGCGGAAGCTATGCCAACAAGCGGCCAAATGTATTCTACGGCTTATAGGGGGGTTCGTGAGAGAATATCGGCGACTAAGAGCGCTGTAAGGGAAGCGTTCGGGAACCCGAAATATCTTGTAGATGATTTGTCACCGGCGCAGCAGGCTTCTTTTGACGAATGGCTAAAAATAAATGGCGCTAGAATGGTTGATTTCAAACAGAATTTATTCAGCCATATGAAAGAAACGCGCGATTTTGTGTTACTCGACTATGCGGGAGGGAAAAGAAACTTTGACCTCGCCCTGCAATACGTTTTCCCTTATCAGTTTTGGTACACAAGAACATATGGGCACTGGGCGAAACGCTTAGCGGCAAACCCGGCTATCGCCAACAGATATATGAATTACAGAGAAGCAATGGAAAAGCAAAACGAAGATATGCCAGAGTATATGCGGAACAACGTTCGTATATCTGGTGACTTTTTCGGTATGGAATCTGGCAATGATATATTCCTGAACCTTGAGGCGAGTCTAAACCCGCTAAACGGAATTACGGGTATCGACTTCACGGACAAGAAAAAAATTGTTGGTCAGCCAGGGACAATGGAATACGCTTGGACGAATACCCTAGACGCTATCGGCAAATTCGGACCTACCACGTGGACGCCTATTTCGATGGCTATGGCGGCGTTCCTGTATTCAAATGGCGAACAAGACGCCGCGGCGAGATGGGCGGGGAGGCTGTTACCACAAAGCGCCTCAATTAAGGCGGTAGGCTCGATGTTTGGGAAAAATGTTGAGATAGACCCATTTGTTCATTTGTTTGGTCAGCAAACAGGAACAGACCCATACGAACGCCGAAGGGTTGGGCGTGCTCTTATGGCGCTTACAGAAAGCGGGCAGATAACATTAGAGCAGGCGTATGAGGCGGCTCGTGAGTCTAAAGGGGAGGTGTGGGATAAGGCGGTGTTGCTATCAACGAAAAACAGGGCGGTAGGAACCCTTTCTTCGTATTTTCTTGGCACCGGAATGAAAGTACGAACCGGGTATGACGCTGAAGTTGATAGATTCTATGAAGATTATTACCAGATGTGGCAAAACTCTGACCGGTTTACCTCGGAGGAAATGCGTAACTACCAGAACTTCATACACAAGAAGTATAAATTCGCTGACCTTATTCTGTTATCCTCAAAGGGGGGGGAGGAAAGAGACAAAGCGTATTCATACTCTGTTTTATCACGCATTGCCCCGGGTCAAACTACGGCAATAGCCAACGCTGTAAACCTAGACCCAGAGCTATTTGATAAGTTCTATTCTGACAAGGGGAACATGAGGAATTGGAATCCGCTTGACAGGGATAACTTCATGACGGCTATGGTAGAAATAGGAACGCTTATATCCATTCCGCCGGATTCAACCGCTCAAAAGTGGCTCGAGGTACGCCAGAATTATCGTTATATTGACCAAGATATTCAGTCAAGATTTGGCTCTGATATTCTTGACAAAATAGACGTGTATTACAGTTTTAGTTATGGAAGCATTGACCAAGAGAATTTCAAGATGGCGTACCCGGAAGTTCGGCAAGCCTTAGAATATAGGGATTACCTTATCGCCAGTAGCCCAATAGTCGCTCCGTATTATGATGGCATGGAGAAGCTTGAAAGATATTATGACGGTCAGTTTAGAGAAAAGGTAGAAAAAGAAGTCGACCCGGACTATTACGAGTACTACAAGGCTCGTGGGCTTATTATCGACCCGAAAGAGCAAGATGTATTTGATAAGCAAATAGGGTGGGACGCTATGCAGAAGAAGTATAACGCTCTAAAAGCAGAGTGGGATGTTAAAGTCGACATAAGCATGGACAGGTACGAAACTCTCCTTCCTCAATCAATACCGACGGGCGTTCAAAGTGGAGTAGAGAACCCGAGTATAGGGCAACAAAATATAATGCGAGAGCTTTCTCCGGTTGTCCAACAGCAATATCCTGCGTGGAATGAGATTTCGGAAACGCTTCCGATTCCGGCAAGCTTAGAGCTTGCGTTAGAAAAATACTTCTCTGACGGGAAGCCATTTACAAGCACCGAGAGCTCAATGGTAACGAGAATGATAAACTCGGTAAATCTAAACTTCGGTCTGAATATTGACCGTGATACACTATTAGACATAGCCGCCGATTTTTACCTGAAATAGGCGTGTTATAATGATGAACGGGAGAATATATAAAAATGGATAGCACACAAGACACGGAACAAACCGTAGCCAACGGCGAAGTTTCAGAGAATGTTGGTAAGCCGAATTCATTTGACGCAGAAGCTTTTGAAAACAAAGTATTGAACGCCGTCAAAGAAATGATTTCCGACCCACGAATTATGCAGTCACAAAAAGATAAAGTGATAGCGGAGATCAAAAAAGACAAGGGGTTCAGGGACTTTTTCCGAGAGTACAGCTCCATGAAACAAACAGGAATGACTGACCGTGAAATCGAACAGGAATTCCGAATCAAAGAGCTGGAAGAACGGAACGCTAATAATACTACCGGCAGTAGTGTTCACGGCGATAAATTGCAAACCGCGCAGGTTCTCGTAAAAGCACTTGGGTTTGAAGATAATGACCCGGACGTTATGCAAGTATTGCTTAGCACGCAAAATACAGAGCAACAAGCTGTTCAGCTAAGCGAGCTCGCTATGCGGAAAAATAAAACTGCCAATCCGGCGCTTTTGGCGCAGGAAACTGGCAAAGGAACGAGTACCGATCTTATGAGCGAGTATAAGAGCAGAGCCTCTACTTTACGGGGCGACGCGCTTATCAACCTGAAAATGGAGTATCGTAAGAAAGGACTCAATATCACATAACAATAAGGAGTAGCAATGACTACTGTGTATGACGCTCCAAAATCTACGTATTCTGATACGACTAATCAGGAACGTATTGTCAATGATGTAATTCAGCTTATCGACCCTGTCGATACGCCGTTACTCGATGCTCTTGGGGGTTTGGATTCAGCTCGAAGTAAATTCAGTTTGCGTGGGAATGGGACTAAAATTGAATGGCTGGAGGATGAGTACTTCCCAACCGCCGGGGCAATGGGAACTTCCACTATCTCAACTAACGCCACTACTCTTACTGTGGCGGACGGTTCGCTGTTCAAGTCCGGCGACGTTATCCTTGTGGATAGCGAGTATATGTGGGTATCCGCTGTTTCGGGTGAAGATTTGACTGTTACCCGTACTTATGGCGGAACCAATGCCACGCACAATAGCTCCTCGACCGTTTCTATCGTATCGCAGGCTCGTCTAGAGGGAGCGACTTCTTCCTTTGACGCTCTTGTCGATATCTCGGCGCCGTATAACTACACCAGCACTTTCCAGAAAGGGCTGAAGATAAACGGATCCGAAATGGTGGTTGACGCTTACGGGTATGACGATGTGTGGGCTTACAAAGCGAATAAGGGAATGAAAGAAATGTTCCGCAAGATTGAGCAGTCTATCTTTCATGGCATTCGAGCCGTTGGTTCAGCCACTACCCCACGCTCATTCGGTGGGTTGGGAACTTTTATTACCGATAACTCGGTAAACGCTGGTGGCGCTATCGCTAAGTCGGATATTGACAATTTGTTTGAGTATATCTATCTTGACGGTGGTATGCCAGACTTACTTGTGCTTAACCCGTCAGTCGCTAACGACCTTCGTGCCCTGCTTGATTCTTCAAGCTTCGTACGTGTCGACCAGATGAATACCGAGTTTGGGATGCGAGCTATCACCAGCGTGAATACCCAATACGGCAGTTTGCGGTTAATAGAAGACCGCTGGTGCCCATTGTCGAAAGCCTATGCTCTCGACTCAAGCAAAATCGGCTTGTACACTCTACGCCCATTCGCTTGGAGTCCGCTCGGCAAGACTGGCGACTTTGAAGCCGCCGAATTAGTAGGCGAGATATCATTGGCAGTCGCCAACGATAAGGCTCATGGATTCGTTTACGGTTTGACCTCGTAACAAAAACCATCAAACTGGGGAGGGGTAACACCCTCCCCTTTTAGGAGAATGTAATGAGAATTATGTTTGAAGAACCCTTCAAGGATGGCAACATCTTCGGAAGCAGGAATATTCGAATTGGAACAATCGAAGAAGTATCAAACGCTGACGCTATGAAAATCAAACGCTCTGGAGGCGTTTTTTCGATTGTAAAAGAGGAAGAAAAAAAAGTTATAAATAATAAAAAGCAAGATGAGGTTGTAACCTCTGACAATAAGCCCAGAGGGAAGAATGCAACGGGTTAGCTTGGGAATACCCTGCTACGGAGCGCAAGAGGCGAAGTGGTGGGCGCACATGATGAAGAACATTGTAGAGATTACAAAACACGTTGAGTTGGTCGATATATTAGTGTCCGACTCTATGACCACTGACCACAACCGCAACCTTATTGCCGATGAATTTCTCAAGTCGGATGTTGAGTGGCTATTCTGGATTGACGCTGACACGATTGTTCCAATTGGCGGTCTAGAGAGACTGCTCAGAACAGAGAAAAAAATGGTTAGCGGGCTTTACTACGGTAAGCACTTTCCGCATAACCCAATAGCGTATGAAAAATATAACAACGCTTATAGGACAATAAACTCGGACAATAAAAAATGGGAAGTTGGAGAAATAATCGAAGTAGACTCTGTCGGGTTCGGGTCAATGCTTACGCACCGTTCCATATTTGAAGATATAAAAAAGAAGTACGTTCCAAAAATGGAAACGGGTGGGGGCATTACATTAATCCACAAAGACGACATCATTGCCGGCAAAGACGCTGAAATTACTGACAAACTTATCGGGAATGTGTTGCACAAAAAACTTACAGACCCGACCATAGATATAAAGTTCCCATTCTTTATGATTGAGCATAACAGGACGGAGGACATTGGGTTTACGGAAAGGGCTAAGCGATGCGGCTATAAGGTGTATGTTGATACATCCGTAGAAAGCGGGCACCTTTACCCTAAGGCATTTGAAGGAGCGGAGTACCGTAAACTTTATGGCGCCTAAACGAAAGAACGGAAAACAATTAGTTCTCGAAATCGGTCCTAATGTAAAACCGCAAATTGCCAATCTGTATCCTGACGCTAAGGTTATGACACTGGACGTGGACCCATCACAGAAACCAGACATCGTAATGGATGCCGGGGATATGGAATATAAAGAAATGTTTGACGCTATCCTCGCCAGCCACGTTTTGGAACATTTCCCATATTACAGAACGATTGATGTTTTGACAAGATGGAAAGACGCACTTATCAAGGACGGCAAATTAATTATAATAGTCCCCAGCTGGGAGTGGTCGGCAAGACAAGTGTTATCCGAAACGCCTTCTAAGGCTATCTGGGGGCATACATTTGCCGGACAAACTAACGAGTGGGATGTTCATAGAGCGATGTTTAAATTATCACACCTCAGGGTGATATTAGAAAAAATAGGGATGAATGTTATTGAGGCGAGAACAAGTAAATACACCCTTATGGTTGGCAATGAACGTGTCGAGGCCGAACAGCATGAGATTATTGGAGTAAAGCGATGACAACTCTTTTTGACATATTGAAAAAAACTTATCTTTCGCTTGGGTATATGGAAATTTCCACCGCTACCGGTGGCTCAAGGGGGTATTTAGTTGATACGAACATCGGTCCCGATAATTACGGCGATGACGATATCGTCGGAAATCTCGTATTCATTATCAAGGCTGGCGGAACGGCACCGGAGGGTGAAGTCGCAAGAGTAAGCGCTTACTCGAGTTCTACTAATACTATTACATTTTCCTCAAGCCTTACTGTCGCTGTCGATAGGGGCGATAAATATGGGTTGGTAAGAAATATTATTGAGCTAGAAACGCTAAAAGAGCTTGTGAATGACGCCTTACAATCTATGGGGACAATTCAATTGGCTGATACATCCTTAGTGACAGTGGCAAGCCAAAGTGAATATACAATTCCGACAGCGTTGAAGTATAAAATCAATGGCGTTCAAATGCAAACGGACAAAACGAATAATGACTGGAACGACATTGGGGGATGGTACGTTATCAATTCAGCCGCCGGGTCAACCGGGTTATTGTGTTTTTCCAATGAACTGCCGAGTGGGTATTCGCTAAAATTACTTTATGAAACCGAGCACCCCGACGTAGACCTTCTTAGCGATGAAATATCAGAGGTATTTCATTCTGACTATATTGTGAAAGTTGTTGTTGAAAAGGCTCTTGAATATCAACTTCGCAGAACCGGCGGAACAAACGAGTTTCTAAGACAAACGTCCAACAAGGCTATGGAAGATTCACGAGAGGCAATGCGCAGATATACGCAACCGAAACGGAAAAAACCAAAATACCTGACGCCTTATAAGAACGAGGCTACTGATGCCGAGAGTTAATGTTAATCCAAAAACATCTTCTCCAACTCACACCTTAACTCTATCGGACGGATATGAGACCATTGGGTTGAGATTAGAAGGTGATTATAAGTACATACAAGAGACACCACAAACCCCATCAACTTTATCGTTGGTACAGCAGGGTGGCGAATTTGGCGACGCTGACCCGACCATGAGCCACATTCAGCAAAGCGATTGGAGCGGTGGAAGAGGAAATCAGCGGTTCTCTAAGGATATAACAAGATTTTCAGATTCAAAATATGCGTGGACGCTATCTGATAGCGTTGTTCACGCTATCCCACAGTGGCATTACGCTATTGGGGCGAATCAGGCGCAGGTTGGAATACAGCCGGCGAAGAATTATCAATGGAAATCAACCTCTGGAACTCATAGAACAACCGAGTTCACGCCAAGCTCGAATTTTGACGCTGATGAGGTTTATGTTTGGGTAAGGAAAGTTGGCAACCCAAATAATCTGCAAATAGCGCTTTACTCTTCAACCGGTGATTTGCCGGACGCTTCCATATCTGAAACAATGCTCATCACGAATAGAGAAATTGGTGATGAGCCAACTTATCATAAGCTTACGCTTGAAACACCAGTAAGCCTTGTTAGCGGGACTAAGTATTTTATCTCTACTTTCGGAAGCGCTTCCGATACTACAGCCAATCACTGGGAAATAATGACGTGCGAATTTCCGTACGATTACGCCCCACTATCATATACTTCCTCAGACGCCGTTACGTGGTCTGCAAATTATTATAGGCTCTACTTCAAAATATCAGAAGCTATTACAAGCGACGATTACAAACTGTTTATGTACAAAGATGATATGTACGCTGTTCAGATAAAAACAAGCGGGACTAGCAAACTTTATAAACTTGTATCAACACCTGCTAGCTTTTTATGGAGTTCGCATACAGATTTAGTGGCAACCGAAGTAACATCAACCGGGTTGGGATACGTTCGGGATGTATGCGTCGTCAATAACATCGCTTATTTCGCTCAGGGGGCGGACGATAACGTAAGGCGCTGGGACGGAACAACATGGGCGGATGACGGAACAAATAGAGCTGACATCATTTCAGTTATTGCGGAGGGCGTAAGCGGGCAAAATATTTACGTTAGCATCAGCAATTATGTGAAATCTTCTCCGGTAAAAGACTGGGGAACCAATTTAGTGTATGCCAATGTCAACGACTTCAAGAGTGAAAAAGTTACCGGTCTAAACGGATATAACAACTCTTTATGGATGTTCACAACAAACGGGATATATTATAAAGCCGAAAAGAAAGACGGAACGGCGTCAAACATTGTTCGGTTTAACGCAAATATAGATGACGCTTATAACACAACGAACGGAAGAGCGACCGAGATTCTTGGGCAATATTTATACGTCTCCATTGACAAGTCAATAGACCAGATTTACGGCACCAACATGAATGACGTTGGTTATCACAAGGGGAATGGTTTGCCTTCCGACAGGATGGGCTTTGTAACAGATATGCGTGCCGTCTTCAATAAACTATTTGTAGCGGTAGACGCTGGGGCTGGGTACAGCTCTATTATGGTATTCGATGGGGTGAGCTGGCATGAGCTATGGAGAGCGCCAGAGGCGGGGAAAGCGATTAACAGCATAATGTGGTATTCGGGTAAGTATGTTGTGAATCCGTTACTCGTATGGGATTGTGGCGGGGATATTGTATTTATGCGGTTCCCGGCTCTTGGCTTCACGCCGTCTAAAGACGACACCATGTATTATGCCCCGCATAGCGTTGTAGAATCCTCCGTTATTGATATGAACATGGTGAGTTTGCCGAAGATGTTCAGGGAGTTATCGGTTATTGGGAAGAATCTTTATAACAACAGAAGTGACTTCACCATGCCCGCCTCCAATAAAAATAACGCAAATATCGTCGTTAAGTATCATTGCGATAGCGATATAGGAACAAATAACTACATAGAAGCTGGCACTATTTTTGACTCCCCGCACGGCTCAGTCATGGTAAATAAGAGCAATGTATACACGTTTCAGTATAAAATGATTATGCTTACGGGGAATGCCCTTACACCTCCAATTGTAGATGCCACCGTGGTTAAATGTTTCGCTAGAACCCCGGTGAAGTATCAATGGGTAATAAGAGTGAGCGCTGATTCCAATCAGAGCACGCTTACCGGGGCACCTGATAAAAAGCCGGATGTTATTCTTGAATGGCTAAAAGAAAAAGCGAGAAGCGCCGAAGTTCTTAGGCTTCACGCTTCAATTATTGATTTAGACGGAAAAGATGTGATTGTTGAACCGCCCGCTGTTCGTAGAGAGTATGTGGACACGCTTCAAAAGTCCTGGGGCGGTGTTATTACTGTTGTGCTAAGGGAAGCGTAATGTTTAAATATAAACTGAACCGACCTCGGCATGACGACCTTCCACTCGGAACCCCAACCGTTGTAAGAAGCGATGAGACACTTACGGGTTGGGTTAATGGGAATAAAGCTTCGGATATCGAGGAAAGATTCGCCAGGGCTCTATCCTCCATTGGAAAAGAATTCGCGTTCAGGTTGCCTGTAATATCGCCGAGAAATATGCTTGGGTGGCTGGAGGTTGACTTTCTTGTGGCGCATATACCGTATTATTACCCAATTCAAATAGATGGTGAGTACGCTCATAAAAATGAAAGCAAGAAACAGAAAGATGCCATGAAGGATATACTTGTGTACGAAAATTTGAGGAATGAATACGGAAATGTCGTTCCAGTTATCAGAATACCAGGCTCATATCTTGCAACACACGAAGAGGCTGTGACAAAAGCAAAGGATATATTCATATGAATAAGAATATTGTAGAGACAGACTCCTTTACGATTACCGATACAATTATAGGCGGGTCTCTCATAACCAATGTTAGCTCTTATATTTATCACGGCTCAGTGGATGAAGGGTATTTATATTTGAGCGGTTCTGTGGCTATCAACAAAAACACATACATTACCCCGACAATTTCCGGGCTTGTTGGAGGAAATACATATCTGTATGTAGCAAGGGTTACAGTGGATGGCGAGATTATCTCCCGTAAGTTCAAAATCGTTGTTCAGAAAGAGAGCGATTTACAATGACAATTGACAGTTACACTAAGGCTCTTCTTCATTGCAACGGAACGGACGGTTCTACTGTGTTCACGGATGAAGCCGCCTCAACGTGGAGCGTTACCTCTGGTCCGGAAATAGATACGGGACAGTACGTTTTGGGCGGTGCCAGCGGAAAGTTTAGTGGAAGTGGCTACTTATCCCGCACGTCAAACGATTTATTGCTCTATGGTAGCGATTGGTGCGTAGAATTTAGAGTTCGGTTGTCAGATACGACGCAGAGGGTTCTTTTTGTGTCGGTGAGCAATACGGAAAACTACTCCACAATCGAGATAAACAATACTAAGGTTACGCTGTATAGCAAACATAATTCTGTTGGACTAACAAGGTCTATCACTTATGCGTTTTCTACAGCCACATGGTACGCCGTGGCTATCGCCAGACAAGGGGCAAATATTCGATTGTTTGTGAATGGCGGTCTTGTTGGAACGTTTTTGTCTATTGATATGTTTGAGAATGCAGCGTGGCATATAGGCAGGGGGTATGATGAGCGTACAGCATTCTCTGGCTGGCTTGATGAAATTCGGATAAGCAAGGGCACAGCAAGATATATAAGCGATTACACGGTCGAAACGGAAGAGTTTGGAGCGGAGGCGCAAGAACCGCCACCCGTATTCGCTGATGAGGCTGTCTTATATAAAATCGCCCCAGAAATATGGATGAGGCAAAGCCCTATGACCGTAAGCGAACACGATGAGTTTTATATCACTGACGAGATTATAGGCGGATTGAATATAACAAGTGTTGATACTCACCTGTACTTAGGGGCAACGGACAAGGCTTCAGAGTATATTGCCGATGTAGAAGTCGGAATGTCAACACAGTCTGGTTCTTCTGGTTCGCTTAACAGGTATTCGACTGGAAAAATAAGCGGGCTAAAGGGCGGCAATGTGTATATTTTATCCGCACGTGTCACAATTGACGGGCAAGTTAAAACAAGAAAGTGCGAGATAAGAGTAAATAAGGAGAATAAATATGGCTGAAATTATCAACCAACTACCGGCAAAAGTTGATGTATATATGGTCGACGATGACGACCTGGTACTCAATATCACTCTTGGGATAGATGTAACCGGGTATACATTTTCAGCTGGAGTTATTGTAGATGACACAACGACCGTTTCCATGACCGTAACGACTGTTACGGCGTCAACGGGTGTTATCAAAGCCGTTCTAGCGAGCACAAGTATAGATACAGAGGTTGTTCCGGGAACATACACATGGTACCTAAAATGGACTGACGCAAGCGGTTACATTAGAACAATCATAGCGGGTAACTTCTTCTTACGGAGTACTCAAAATGCCGCAAGAAATTAGTATTGTAATCGCTCCTGATGAAATAACGGCGATAAATTCATCCAATGAGATATCTATTACCGTAGACGATTCTTCCGTGGTAACCTCCGTTGAGCAATTAGAAGTCGCTTCCGTTGTATTTGAGCAAGGACCGGCTGGAGCAATCGGCGAACAAGGACCGCAGGGAATTCAGGGAATACAAGGGGAGCAAGGACCGGCTGGAGCAATCGGCGAACAAGGACCGCAGGGAATTCAGGGAATACAAGGGGAGCAAGGCGTTCAAGGGGAAACAGGTCCGCAAGGCGCACAAGGTATACAGGGGGAAACGGGTCCGCAAGGCGCACAAGGTATACAGGGGGAAACGGGTCCGCAAGGTACACAAGGTATACAGGGGGAAACGGGCGCTACGGGAGCGGACGGCATCATGGCTTCTGTTGTCGCAGGGTCTAACATTACCGTTGACAGCGCCGACCCTGCGAACCCTGTTGTCGCCACATCGCTTACGCCAGGATTCACCACTGTCGGCATTGACGGGCACACGCTCTCGTGGAACAGCACATACGATACGCTCGATTTGCCACAAACGGGAACAACTTTGCAATTAGGACAAGAGATTCATTTTTACATAAAGAATGAATCTGGCGCCACAATTAATGACGGCGACGCCGTAATGTTTACCGGAGCTGTTGGGGCAAGCGGTGTGCTAAAGGGGGCGAAAGCGGTAAGTGACGGCACATACCCGCACGAGTACTTCATGGGAATCGCAACCCAGCAGATATTGAATAACGCTTTTGGGAAGGTGACGTTTTTTGGAAACGTTTCCAATTTAAACACAAGCTCGTTTAGCCAGGGTGATATTCTATACTGCGACCCGTCCGTCGCCGGCGGTCTCACAAACGTGGAACCGGCGAATGGGTATTGGAAATTTCCTGTAGCCGCGGTTGTGCATTCAAGTAATGGCAATGGAATACTTTTGGTGCGGGCTTTACCTATTGAGCTGAACGCTTTGGAGGTCGCCACTGATACAACTAACTTTGGCGGGTTTTTATCTTCCACACAAGATAACGTGCAGGAGGCTCTTGATATATTAGACGACCACAACCATGACAGCGCTTATTTGAAGCTGAGTGGCGGAACAGTTACCGGAAATGTGGAACTTGACGCTCTAAAAGAATTCGCTGAAGTCGTATATGCCTCCTCAAGTACTTTGAGCAGGGCGGACGGCGGTATTCAAACATACACAATGACAGCGAATACCACCTTTACGCTTTCTATGAACGCTGGTGAGTCCCTTACACTACACCTAAACGGCGGGAATACATACACGGCTACGTGGTTTACCACAAAGTGGGTTGGCGGGTCAGCGCCGACACTTACGGCTAATGATGTTATTGAATTCTGGAAGGTTGGGTCAACCATTTACGGCGCTTATGTCGGGAGCGTGGTGTAATGCTCAGCCATAAATTGCGTTCCGTACAAAGAGGGTGTGGAGGAGGATTCGATTCATACGTGAAAACTCTTTTGCACATGAACGGCGCAAACAACTCAACTACGTTCACTGACGAAAGCGGAAGAACATGGACGGCTAGCGGTAACGCAAAAATCAGCACAACGCAGTATAAGTTTGGCGGAGCGTCGGGCTACTTTGACGGGACAGGAGACTACATTAGCGCCTCAGACAGTTTGGACTGGCAACTGGACGGCGGGAGCAATTCTAATGAGTGGACGATTGACTTCTGGGTAAGATTCGACAATGTAGGTTCGAACAGGGGTTTTTGTGGACAAAAGGTGGATAACAATAATCTGTGGCGCTTTTTGTACAATACCAATGTCGGGGGCATACAATTCCGCCAAAGGCAATCGGCGAGCATTACAATTGATTTGAGCTTCGCTTGGTCTCCGTCAACAAATACATGGTATCACGTCGCTCTTGTAAAACAGGGAACGACAGGCTATAATTGCTTTATCGACGGAACGCAAATTGGGACAACGCAAACAGACACGACACCTATGGCTAACTTCGCCGCAAGTATGACTATCGGCGGAATAGATGGGTTTTTAATGTTAGGGTATGTGGACGAATTTAGAATCAGCAAGGGTGTGGCAAGGTGGACTAGTAATTTTACACCGCAAGCGTGCGCTTATAGCTAATGGAGGAATATGAAGTATACGGATGGATTAGAAATACTTACAAGAGGGGTAGGTATACCTCCCCCCCCCAAAAAAACAAACTGACAAAGGGGAATGGGGAATATAAAATGACATGCAAAATGATTGTAAATAAGAGGACGTTTGATAATAGTGGCTGAGGAGATCACACATATGTATGGAGGGTACTCACACGACGTTTCGCCTAAACGCAAGATAATCAACGCATTAGAGTCTATAGCATTATTGATTGACTCGGGATTATCGGCAGATATACAGGGCGTAATTACCGACCTTAGCGATGTCCAGAAGCTGGAGATACTTGACAGCGTAATCCATTGCTGGAGGTTCAGCGGTAAGGAAAAAACAATAGAAAAATATAAAAAGGAGATAGAAAAATATAAAAAGGAGAATGAAAATGAGAAACGGGTTTGAGATAATTGAGGATAACGGCGGAGGACTGTATATAGTCACATTCCGCGAGGGCGTAGTTGTGAGCGCTGTCGGAGGTCTCGAATACGGCGACGCCGGCGAATGGGTTGGCGTCAGGGATGCCCTGCTTGGAGACCCAGTAACCGAGGTTGACGGCTGGGACGGCCAGGTCGATAACCCACAGCAGTGGTATGATAGCGTAATTGCGAAATCCAGGGTCGTATGCGATAGCTACGGCGTATACGCCAACGCGATGGGAGCGTCAGCGCGAAGGTATTTTGGAGTCGACAAGGAGTCGTAACATGGATAAGCTGTATGTATCGGTTGGTAGCCTGATGATGAAGCCGTACATCGCCACCGTCGAGGAAATGAAAAGCGACTTCTACGCTTGCGATTTGGATTTTTCAAAATTAGAGGTCAAGGAAGATGGTATATATCTGGATGGATGCCTGGAATTCGTTCCATTCGACATCTGGGTCGATAGTGATGATTGGGAGTAGTGATATGAGATATGTGGGAAGCAAAAACAAACCCGCGAAAAGAATTGAAAAATTGTTTACGCCAAAATGAAAGGATGAATCAAAATGGAACTCAAAAAATTAGTATCAGAGATGAGAAAGAACCTCAGCAATCAGGCTGAGATTAAGCAAATTGTTTGACAAATCAATCAATACTTGAGATGGTTTGTTAACGCCTAATTGGGAAAGAAAATTTATCGCCTGTTCATTTGTAAATCTGCCAATCTCTTCTTGTTGAAAACCCAATGAAGAAATATCTGGATCATGTTGTAATTCGTATTTGCGTGTTACAGCAAGTATTTTTATATTTGGAATTCCTGCAACGCTTTTGAGAAAACCGACAAAGTTTTTGCATAGGTCAGTTTCTGAAACGGAGTCGAGCTGGTCAACAATAATAGCAATTGGTTTTTCTTTGCTAAGTTTACTCAAAGCCTCCATCAGTGGATATTTAATTGCCGTTCGGTTTTGGATAATTGTTATTGGATCTTGATCAGAGGAAAATTCAGTTGCTCTAAGAAAGAGAACAGGCATTCCCCCTTCAGAAAGACGCTTCCCGAGTCTAATCGCAATCCCTGATTTTCCTGAACCAGCATCTCCATCTAGAAGAATTGAGGTATCAGTTGATTGCCAAATTTTCTGGATTTGGGTAATTTCAGGTCGATCAATTTCACCAATTTTGATAATTGTTGGGAGTTGCTGCTGGAGATTTGTCCATGAAAAGCTGTGAATAGCTAGAGCAATTTCACGGGCATCCTTTGAAATTCCACGCCATTTGTAGCGAGTGTAAATTCGCTGAATTCCTTTAATTATTATGGGACCTGATTGAAGAAGAATGTCTATCCAGGTTGGCAGGTCGCTCATATTTTACAACTCCCCTTGAAATGCTCGTTGCAGCAATGATTGAAAAAGGTACTCCATTTGTCGCTCAGATTCGAATTGTTTATTTGAAAGGAGAATGTATTGGTTAACGACATTTAAAAATTCGTTTTGTTTGGACAATGGAGGTATTGGAATAATCAAATCCTTGAGTTTTTCACCAGTTAGGTGAGCGATTGTTACTTGGGAAGTAAAATCGCCCAAACCCCCATTTTTTGCCATCCACCACATAAGGTACATAATATATTCAGAAGTAACCAATTTCGAATATGGGCGAACGCGATGAAGTGCTTTTTGAAAATAACATCCTTTTACTTCATCTCGCCAAATAGCAGTCCGACCGACTTCTCCACCTTCACAAATTAAAACATCTCCATACCTTAGTTGAAATTCTAATTGATCCTTCTCATCAAAATCCATTTCGGCCATGTTGGATAGGTCAAAATAAAACCAATGAACATTAAAATTTCGTAGATATTGGTGCTTGTTCATACCGGTTTGCCTTTTTTCGTCCAGCATTTTACCTAATCTAGAATCGCAAACCTTATTGAATTGAGTTAATCGCCATTTTTTTGGATTAGTTACTGGATCCCCAAACATCTCCAAAAACACGGACTGCAAGTAACCATCACTCAATTGACGCGCATACCTGCGCAGATGGCGCAGGTGGTCGGCTTTTTGCAGGATGGCGGCAATCCGCTGCTGCTCAGGGAGGGGAGGAAGTGGAATACAAATATTTTCAAATAACTCTTTATTAACCTCAGTAAATGTCGCTCCTCTACCGAGAGATTCAATTTGTGGGGTAAGGTATTTTAGAGCAAAGTAACCATAAATTGGGTCAAGTTTTTTATTGGGGACTAAATTTTTAAACCCTTGGTTGGTACAAAGTGGATAAGTGGTGATCGCGCAATGTCCAATGGGGGCACGACTACTGAATAAAATACTTCCTGGGGGAATTAACTTAGTTGAACAGCTTTTATAGCCTAACTCAGTAATCTTCCTTAGGTCTCCTGTGAAAAATATTCCTTGATGTTCAGTTAAATCAGCCGGAGTAATCCAGGGAATATTACCCCTCCAATATTCCAAATTTGTAGTATCTGGTGTTGAACCAGATATTATTTCTCCCAATTCATAAAGAGGGACTAATTTAGATTTCAACCCAACATTCCCTTTAGTTGATTTATTTCATCTACAATCACAAGTTCTAACTGTAATGATCGTTCTAAAGTTACCTGTGGTATTTCGTAATAAACCTTATCCCCAATACTTTGACGATAGCGGCTGACGCTCAGGTCATATTTATTGGTCTTGACCTGCTCTTTGCTTACCCAAAACTGACGGGAAAGTTGGTTAAATTCAGCGCGCAGTGGTGCAAGTTGAGTTTGCAATTCTTTCAAGTGGCTTTTTACACCTTGCAGTTCCTCCGCGATTGGACCGTCACCGGTAGGAGAAATAGCTTGTTCAAAGGTCAATCGGTTGATCTCAGCATCCAGACGCAGCCGTTCCTCGTTCAGTGGTTTGAGCTGGAATGTCAGCTCCTCAATCCGTGTCTGCCGTTTGGTCTGAAATTCCACATTCTGGCGGTTTTGCCAGCAGGTCAGGATGTCGGGAATGTCGTTTTCTGTTACAGGCGTTCTTTTATCATCCAGCGTGAAACCGTCGCTGGCCATATCGTAGAACCAAATCTTGTCCGTCTTCGCGCCGCGGGTGAAGAACAATACCGCGGTTGATACGCCGGCGTAGGGTTTGAAAACCCCGCCCGGCATCGAAATCACTCCATCCAGGCGGTTTTCTTCAATTAATTTCCGTCGCAGCTCTACATGTGCCCGGCTGGAGCCAAACAGCACACCGTCCGGCACGATCACCGCGCAGCGACCGCCCATATCCAATGTGCGCAGGATCAAGTGCAAGAAGAGAAGTTCGCTTTTAGTTGTGCCGGCAGGCTGCAGGGAATCGTTCAGGTCATTTTTATCCACCGCACCCTTGAAAGGCGGGTTCATCAGGATGACATCGTAATCCCGTTCCTGTTCGTAGACTTTGGAAAGGGTATCTTTGTAGAAGAATTGTGGTGACTCAATTCCGTGCAGCATCAGGTTCATCGAGCCGATGCGCAGCATGGTCATACCTGAATCGTTATCAAAACCGCGCAGTGATTCGGGCTGCTTGAGTGCCTTCTGTTCCTCATCCGTCAACTGGTCACCGATCAAGTTATGCGGCCAACCCTGCTCGTCATAACGTAGAATTTCAGAGGAGGTATGCGTTTCCAGGATGTACTGATACGCATTGACCAAAAAGCCGCAGGTGCCGGCTGCCAGATCACCAATGCGCTCTTTGGGACGCGGAGCAATCATCTGCACCATCATGCGGATGATATGACGCGGGGTACGGAATTGTCCGTTGCGCCCAGCAGTGCTGAGCTTGGAAAGAAGATACTCATAAAGGTCGCCCTGCACATCCTGCTGTTGTTGGGCAATATCCATGTTGTCGATCAGTTTGCAAACTTCGATCAGTAAAGAGGGTTTGTTGATCTTACACTCGGCATTTTGCATATAAAGCTGAAAAGAACTGGTAGTTCCGCCGAGTGTGCGCATTTGTGGAAAGATCGCTTCTTTTAAATACTTCAGGGATTCTTCCGCTTTTAGGTTTGTCCAATACCCCCAACGAAATTCCGACTGAAGCTGCGCTTGATAATCCTTCTTGAGTCGTTCTGCCTGGCGTTGCCGACGGTTTTCAGCATCATCCAGACGTTTGAGAAAGAGTAAATAGGAGAACTGTTCAATGGCGTCCATCGGGTTGGCCAGCCCGCCGGTCCAGAATTTGTCCCAGAGTTGGTCTACCTGGCTTTTAAGTTTGGGATCAGTAAGCAAGAAATACTCCTGTAATCAGTATGAAAATTCATGTTGACATAGTGTACCAAGATGTATAATAAAGTTGCCAGAGGACAAAATTCGGCTTCATGCCGTGTGGCGGTCAGACTGCGGTCAGACAACCCTAAATCCCTGGTTTTTATTTTAATTGAGTCCTAAATCGCCAACTTATTTACAAAAGCCAGCATCTCTTCCACTTGCTTGGGTTCAAACCAGCGATCCACAGCGTCTTCCCCAAAGTTAGTGAGGGGTTCTTGATACAAATCAGCTAAAGCCAATTGGCGCTTGCGCTCGATATGATTATATCTGTCTACAACGCCGGCGCTGATAGCTATAAGTGCAAGCGATTCAGGTAAGCCGTTCTAGCATGGATATGGCTTTTCTCATCGTCTCTTGATCTTCGTCTGAAAGACCGCTGTACTCAGCTGATTGGTACAATCTGGTAAGCCTTTTCAACAGGTTAGACAGCTTGCGCTTCAGCCACACGATGGTGCCTGAATCGTCGGTAGCCTGTTCCATTTCCATGGCGAACCGACGAGTCGACCAGCCTTCTTCGCCACTTACGGCGAGGAAATCGACAATCCACTCCAGCCCCAGGTCGAGGTGGTCGTAAGCGTGGTAATAATGCGATATGCTGTAACGTTCATGGTCGAATTTCGGAAACGCTTCCGATATTTGTCGCCTAAGCTCCCATGCCTTCCGCCAGTGGTAAACAGTGTCACGCTGTACGGATAATTCAGAGCATAGCATCGCCGTGAAATAACGCTCATACATGCCATATTCTTCGTAAAGACGCCATACGTGCGAAGCGCACGTCCACAAATTCTTACTGGAGGATTTATAGGCGGATATGGCGAGGGAAACCACGTCCTCATAGGTTTCCCCCGCTTTTATATATTCCACCTAGCCTGCCGACTTCTCGCCAGCGTCCTCGATAGCGATGCCAGCAATCAAAACGCCAACAAGCGCTGAAATTGACTGCCAGACCGCTTCAGGCACATTGTAGTAATGCAACACCAGGGTCTGAGCGACCCCAAATACAGCCAGCCAAAACTTACGTGATTTGAAAATTGTCATATTGTTCCTCCGTAATTCAATTATAACACCCCTCGACAATTATCAAAACTCTGTTATACTTTTAGTAAAGGAGAAACACAAAATGAAAAACATATCTGGAGCTGATTTACTTACATACATTTTCGGGGTGATAGCCATAGCTGTAATGTTCCACATGCTTATCACGCACGTGGGAGGAGGCTGGGCTTGGAATTTATAAATCACACGCATGAACCAGAAGAACGTGAAATAGCGTTCCAGCGTTATTATTCTGGATATGGGCTAGACGATACATCTATTTATTACTACGTTTGCAAATATTGTGGAGTCGAGATGGAAGAAATAGGTGATGAATGGGTGCCAAAGTATGAAGAGAACCCAGAATTGAACAATAATGACGGAAAGGAAAATCAATGAATGTTTATCAATTTGACAGAGCTACCCTAGAAAAAACGGAATTCCCCATCAGTGGTATCAAAGCGGCTTACGAGCACAGATACTGCAAGGACTGCGGAGAGAAAATGTTAGAGCTGATAGAGCCAAACGGCAAGTACTCCGAAATCACGGGGAATGAAATGGGGGACGTGTTTATGGTCTGCCCGAAATGTGGTGTGAAGATAGAAATCGCCAAAGTGTATTTGTACGATGGCGATTGGTGGTTATCCAACTTCCGCAACGTAGAAGAAGGAGCGGAAGAATATTACAGAAAGTATCAGAGGAACAATGGCAAAAGATAATGGAACACCGTTTGACCTCCCGGGCGACGAGACCGAGAGCGTAACCGATAGCTTAGTGGAAGTTTTCTCAGAAAGAACAGAGCTTCCTGAGGCGGGCGGAGTAGCGTGGACGGAACTGTGGGGCAAGCAGGACGGTATGCCTTTCAGAATCAACGTAACGGCACGGTCGGTAGATAGTCTGTCAGCGTTTCTACAGCTTATCGACATGGTCGACACGGCGAAGAGCTTCGACTTTTTCCCATATCCGAAGCGGGATACTGTTGACGTTACACAGCCCGAAAAGCCAGCTCCAGCCGTTACACAGCCCGAAAAGCCAGCTCCAGCCGTTACACAGCCAGAAAAGCCCGCTGTTACACAGCCGAAGGAAGGAGAAAATAACGATGAGACTCAGTTCGTCGATGGCGATTGGTTAATCATCAACCCGAAGCAGGACGACAAAGTAGGGATTGAGGTCTGGCGGGTTGGCGACAAATTCCCGAGGCTCAACTACACCACTTATCCGAGATTCGCCCTTGAAACATACGGCTTGTTGCTGGGTTTGTTTGAGGACGATTTCCGCAAAGCGCAGAAAATCGAGAAACCCATTAGGGTGTTCTGGAAGTACTCAGAGAAAACGATGAGCAACGGCAACCATTATAAGAACGTGATTGGTGCCGAAACCCTGTAAATACACCAGCCCCGTGATGAACTCACGGGGCTTACTGAAAGGTTAATGATGAATAATAAAATTGCTAAGATTTGCGGATGGAACGCCGTGGCTGTATATAACTACATTTCGGATAATCCCGATGACTCATTGCCAAATATCGCCAGGCATGTATATCTTACGGCGGCGACAGTTAGGTCCACGGTGATTAAATTAGAGCGATGCGGTTTCATAAAAATAGCTACCAGAAAAAAGTTCGGCAGATATTACACGAACAAGTACATAATTATTAATCAGGAATGAGGCTTATATGAGCATACGAATTATGTCCGCTACTTTTGAGGCGGACATAAAAGACCTGTCTTATACCAAAAACGGCGTTGAAAGCACGGCGAAAGCTTCAACAGCAAAGCTTTTGTTGCTCGCCATCGCCGACCACTGTAATGACGATGGAATAGCTTACCCGGGGCTAACAAGATTGGAAGCGAAAACATGCCTTTCACGACAAGGTATTGTAGACACAATCGAAGCCCTGAAGGAAAATGGATACCTCGAAATATCAGGAACCAACGCCGATAGCAGGACAAACATTTATAAATTGAACGTTCAAAAAATAAATGATAGTCAAGCCACTTTACTATCGATAGTCAAGCCACTTGACTATCAGATAGTCAAGCCACTTGACTTAAACCATAATAATAACCATCATATTAACCCTTTAAGGGATGAAGTGCTCGCTAAACCAAAACCCGTGCGAAAAACCAAGAAAAATTTACTCGACCCTGAAGCCGTTGACACTTTCAAAGATTTTATTAGGGATAACAAAAAAACAAAGTTCTCATCCCTCCGGGAAGCGTATGTAGAACCAACCAACAATAATAAAGCTACACGAAACCTCGGTTCTGGAATAAATGACTATTCCGACCAACATCGCCTATACGCCGAGGCGTTTGTAGAAGCGTCGGGCGTGACATATCTTCCACGCTACTTTACGGCATGGGATGAGGCGTTCGCAGAATGGGATGTTATAGGCGTATCGAAGAAAGACATCGTTTCGGCGGTCAACTTGTGTGTCCGCAAAGACCTGACAGTAGTAAGACCACAGTCCATAACCTGGGCGCTGAACCAGCCCAAAAAACAGGAATCAAAAGTATTCGAGCCACCAACGGGTGAAATAAACCCAGACAGGGCTAGGCTCATTCAAGAAAAACTGGAAAGGATGAAAAATGATTTATAACCAAGAGGCGGAAGAGGGCGTAACAAGCGCTGTTTTTATAGACGGAACCCTGAAAAGCATACTATCGCCAGAGGATTTCCACGATGTCAGAATACAGCACATCTGGACAGCTTTCCAATCGCTGTCGGCGATTGACCCAATTACCGTAACGGAAGAACTAAAACGAGCCGGAAAATATGACATCGTCGGTGAGGATTACATTGCCCATCTGTTATCCGTTTTTTCAACAACGCTCATGGCGGAATCTTACGCCGACATTGTCAGAAATTACGCCGAGAATCGTAAAATTATTTACATTATGAGCGAGATTGCGATACAGGCGTATGCCGGCGAAAAAACAGGGCAAATTTTGGCGAATTTGGCTATTCTGTTGAAATCAGTCGACCCACTTTTGAAATCCAATACTGTTGAGCTGTATGACGCTGTCTCTGGGGCGTTTGACGCTACGGGAAGGGCGAGCCGGGGTGAGCTGACATTTATAAAGACGGGTATAAGGCAACTTGATTTGATGATAAGCGGTTTTACGCCCCCAGACCTTGTGATTGTCGCCGCTCGTCCAGGGGTCGGTAAAACTTCATTGCTTACGTCTATCATGTACAACATTATCTACTCCGACACCCCGAAGAAAATAGCGTTCTTCTCTTTGGAGATGAGCAACGAGCAGGTGGCTATGCGGTTTATATCTATGCGTACAGGAATAAGCACGGTCAAACAACGCACGGGGAGAATGACGGATGAAGAATTTGACACATTGCTTGACGGCGTGGAAAGCCTAACGAAGGTCAAGAGGAATCTTTATATAAACGACACGTCAGCGATTACGCCGAAGGGTATCAGAGAAGAGCTCGACAAGCTCGGGAATGTAAATATAATATTTGTAGATTACTTGCAATTGATGACGGCTGACGTGAAATCGAATTATAGAGAGCAGGAAGTAGGTTACGTGAGCAGAGAACTGAAGGCGATAGCGAAAGAATACAACCTCCCGGTAATCGCCGCCGCCCAGCTCAACAGAGCTATCGAGAGTAGGTCTAACCAAACTCCTCAGTTGTCTGATTTGCGGGAATCGGGTTCACTGGAACAAGAGGCGGATATTATCATATTCTTGCATCAAGAGGAGGGTAATTTTGACAAAACGCTGTATTTGAAAAAACACAGGCATGGTGAGGTCGGGCAATTTTTCGTCAAGTTCGATGGAACCAGAACGTACTATTCTGATAGCCTAATTCAGAACTAAATGGCAAATATAAATTAATTCAAGGAGAATAAAATGTTAGTTTTCGACATAGAGACCATGGCAAATGAGGAAGCGAAGGAGTTTGAGCCGGTATTCAAACCGCCGTCAAATTACAAAGACGAAGAGAAAATCTTGGCGCACATTCAGGAACAGCGTGAAGAATGGATTAGTAAAATGGCGCTCGACCCAGATTACGGAATTGTGCGGGCGATTGGAATCGGAAACGCTTCCGAATTCCTGGTACTGATTGGGGACGAAGCCGAAACCATTAGCGAGTTTTGGGATATATATCAGGGAGGGTTCGGAAAATCATGCGGTTATAACATCATAGGCTTCGATTTTCCATTCCTGCTTCGCCGTTCTATGGCGCTCGGAATCAAAGTCCCGAACGTTCCCGATTTGCGCAAGTATGGGAACGCGAACACGCTCGACCTGATGAACATCTTGTACCCGGACAGGGCAAAAGGGCTAAAATGGGTGTGCAAAAGGTACGGAATAAATAATCCTTTACCCGATTTAGACGGCAGCCAGGTCGCCACCATGGACGATGGAACCGTGATGAAGTATGTCATGAATGATGTTATGATGACAACGGAATTATTCAATAAAATGTCCGGCGTATACTTTTAGGTGACAAAATGGACTTAAACGAATACCAGAAAAAAGCTAACAGAACGATAAACACAATGCTAAACGAGAACGACCAGATTGTGAATGTTGCTCTCGGACTCGCCGGTGAAGCTGGTGAGTTTGTGGATATGGTGAAAAAATTCCGCTTCCAAAGCCACGAATTTGACCGTGACCTGGCGCTGAAGGAAATAGGCGACATCATGTGGTATTGCGCTCTGGCGGCTCGTGAACTCGGAACCCCGCTCAACGAAATCGCTCGCATGAATATCGAGAAGCTTGAAAAACGCTATCCGTTGGATGGTTTTGACGCAGATAAATCGAGGAATCGTGATGAATATGACCTTGACGCTTAGTGACGCTGATATTCTTGAGGCAACGAAAGATTGGGCGCCCGATGAAATGGCGACATGCGTTGGGTGTGGCAAAGAATACACGTATGTTAAATATTCCGACGGAAGAAACCGCTCATATTGCACGCCTGAATGCAGGGATGAAAACAGAGCGCCGAAGCCAAAGAAGAAATACCAGAGCGCGACAAGGGAAGGAACGACGATAACGCAATATTATATCTTGCTCAAAGACCAGCTCACCATCAAGGACGGCGGATTCAGACCAGGTTCTGTATTCCACACCGATGATGTAAATCAAATGTTGCTCGACAGGGTGCTGTCTAATGGCTCGATATTATGGTGCGTCTCAAGCGAAACGCTGTACGTGGTCGAATATGGCGATGAATGAGTTGTCGACACGAAAGAACTAGGAAAGGCTGAGCTTGGGTAAAAAAATAGCGGTCGGTCCAAAGTCAAGCGACAAGAGCGGTTTGTTTCTTTACTACTGGAAACTCTTGGGTCACAAAGAGGTTCCAACGGCGGAGTACCACTTCGATAGGGAATTAGGGAGAAGGCACCGGTTCGACTGGGCCTTCGTTGACGAAAAAGTGGCGGTTGAGGTTGACGGTGGCTCCCACGCCGTCAACGGCGGAAGACACGCCACCGACTCGGACAGGGAGAAGCTGAATATAGCGGCAATGCTTGGCTGGAGAGTTTACAGGTTTAGTCCGCAAGCTTTGTCACGGGATCCGTCTGGATGCATAGATTTAGTAGCGAAAGGATTATTGGAATGAAAACAATTACAAAAGAAGAATTGAAGACAATGCTTGAGGATCATGTAGCATGGTTGAACAGTGGAAGCAAATACCTGGTTGATTTTGGGCATATCGACTTATCGGGTATGGATTTGTCATGCGCGAATTTGACCAACGCGGATTTAACAAACGCTAATTTACGATACGCGGATTTACACAACGCGAATTTATACAGCGCGGATTTACCTGGGGCGAATTTTAACTGTACTGACGGCGCGTATATCTTTGGACCAGTTGGTACGGAAAAAAGAACGGGAATCGCCGTGAAACACGATACTTGCGTAATGATTCAGTTGGGCTGTTTTTGGGGAAAGTCAGAAGAGGCAATACAAGCCGTGCGGGAAAAATACGGCAGAAAATCCACGTACGAAAAACAGATAAAATTAGCGGTTGAAATGTTGGAAGAAGCGGAGCCTAAATGACCAAATATGTTGACAAAAAGGATATAATGAGGCAATCATGTCCAAAAACTACCAAAATTTATACATGAGAACGCCCTCGTGTAGGTGATTATGCCACGCGCCCCCCCTATTTTACTGTTCTATATACGTTCGTTCTCTTACCATTTATGACAGCGTACAGTTTTTGTAGTTTCCCACTTTTTATACCCTTGTCCATTGTCCGTTTAGCTTGCGTATAACTATAGCCAGCGCCAACCAAATCCTCAAGCAATATATCATTGTCTAACACGTCAACTATGTCTGGTGTCAAATCCAACTCGTCAAGCAACCGATTCAATTCTTCCTTTTTCATATCTTCTTATACCCTTCCATATCATATTCCATGACGTTTGTATGTAGCTTGCAATTACCATTAGCGATTTCAAGCCACACCATGCCAATACTTGCGTCGCTATCAACGACAACACGATTAGCGAAGTGAGTTTTATATTGCCACGCTGGCAACACCATAGAGTTTACTGTTTTTTTCTTCCCGATATACTGGGCTTGCGTAAACCTATGCAAATGAGAGCGTATTACGTAATCTGGTATTTTCTCCCCGTTTTCCACAGCCTGCCAGTAAATATTCTTGGCAACGCCGAGCAAGCCTCCCTCTCTCGTCCACGCCCTTCCACCTACGCTTCCGCCGTGGTGAGCGATGTCAACGTTCACACCATCTATGGTAAGCTTCAAATGCCCGTGTACGTACCTTCCCTTCATTCTCGGCTCAAATTCCAGCCTTCTCGCTAGTTCGTCTTCTTGCTCATGCGCCTTCCCGGCGTGCGCTTCCGTCCCCTCAAGAACATAACCCTTATCCCTTCCATGATCAAACCCGATGATACTAAGCGCTTCTTTGATAATAGACTCGGCAATATAAACTTGCCCTGTCAGACTGCGTGTAACAAGTTGGCGCGAATCGTGGTGATTTCCTTCAACCATATCGCCATTGGCTATAACAACAAATCGTGGGTTCTTGTATTTCCCCGCCGTAGCGGATACCTGTTCCCACGATCTGAGCCAGTGCGACCACATAAGAGCCTGCACCTTGTTTCGCCTGTATTCTATTCCGTCTTGGTCAATCCAAGAATCTGGTGGCATCATTGCGACCGTACTACCAGCGTGCAAATCGCCGAATATCGGTACTATCGTTGCGTCATGTTGTTTATCCATAACGCTAATTATACACTACACGAATAACTATAACAACTCGAACAGCTTGGTCGCTATATAACCTATGAGAAGAGTGATAATAAACCCAGTAGCCCATTCCAGGGCAGTGATGACTTTTTCTATTTCCGCCACCCTGGTTGTAAGCCCCTTGCTTCCATTCCCTCGAATCATGCTATCTAATTTATCCGATTTATCCGATGTTTCAGTGATTTTATCGCTCAGGTTCGTTATTTTCACTTCGAGTAACTCACGTATTGCTACGAGTTCACTGTGGAGTTCGTTGTTAGTTACAGCCATTAGACTACCTTCCAGCTCGTGTAAAACGCGTCATTATATTTAAGGGCGAACCATCCCCTGTTTGACCTCGCCCAAATATCGTTGCCATAATGTTTCACTTCTAGAACGTCGACGGAGTCGCCGTACGTGTACGAAGCGATGACAGGATTATGGGTTCCGTAGGACGAGCGCACATTGAGAGATCTCGCCCGTATCACGCATTTATCTTCGGTGAATTCTTCTGGAAGCCAAAGCGTATCGGCGTAAGACATCAGCGGGTCACGGGTAGAATTCCACGGTGACGGGATGCCGTTTTTTTGCTCAAATCCCATGATATTACCGTCTTTTGTCGATGTAGTCATAACGCCTATAAGGGTAGGGTGTGTTTCATGCGACATGTTAGCTGGAATTCCATTATTCATGTTTACGCACTTCACCTCAACCCAGCCATTATCTTTTTTGCCTGTCGCCGATACAACGTTGAAACTCCACGTAGCTGGAATGTAAATAAGCTTCCCCAGGTCATTGAATCCCTTGCTAGGACCAACATCCTTTGCGGAGAATAACTCCCAGCAATCCGAACGGTAGTTAGAAAGGCTTTTTATCCATGTCTGCCATCTATCATCAATGGGATAGTGTGGGTGATTTTGTCTTGGAGCGTCAGAACCAGCCACAACGGCGGGACCGTCGTAAGATAACGGACGTGGTTTTATCCAGACGATTTTACCTGTTACGGCGACGGCAGGTCGCCATGATGTTAGGTAAGCGCCCTGGTAGCGTAGCGCTATAAAACCGTCATCGGTCAAAGCCCACGCATCCGCGCCCTCCAAAATATCATATACGTTAACAGATTGAAATAAAAACTTTTTTCCAACAACGGCGCTGTTTGTATTTGGTTCTTGCCTTACGTTAAGTGACAACACTTGAACAGTAACCTTACCAATTGGGGATATTGGTTCAGGAATCGGAAGCGTTTCCGAAACTCCGAAATAAGATTTTAGTTCTTGTTCCGTTCCGTCAAACCAATTCAGGTCAATTCCACGCAGACCACCGCCATAATAAATTCCAGCGGTAGACGCTTCGTTACTTTCGACATCCGCCCCGCCCCATTGCCATATAACCCACTTATCCAACCCAGCGGGAAGCTTTGGAGCGCTAGGGCTTCCATACGGGTACTGAGCGTACCAAACATCTTGCGTGTTTGCCCAATCAGCGTAACCGTACCCGGCGATAGCGTCAAAATACACGTCCATATTGAAGTATACCAATACCCGCTTGTTAGTTTTTTCTTTAAGGTATTTCACCATCTCGGCGAATTCAGCGATTGTTCGTTTGTCAAGCGTGTTATAAGCTCTTTCGTAATCCACCGCCAGAAAATGATAGTCTTTATCCCCGACAATGCCTAAAAAGGCGTCAGCCTGAAGTTTCCAGTGGACATGCGATGAATAATAATGATAAAACCCACGAACGGGAATTTTAAGCGCCTGAACATAAATATCTTCAAAGTGCTCATCTTTTATAGCGCCCGTTCCTCCCCCGTATGACGCTCTTTGGATAACGTAATGAATAGGCTTTGTAGCGTTACTAGGATTCCAACCATAATTCCACTTGCTAACATCAACACCTAATAGCATAATCCTCCTTATAGACCCATGACCGTAATTATAGCGCTTATTAGAGCGTCTTTTTCGGCATTATTTAATTTTCCGAAATCTCGCTGGTTTAGTTCATTAACCAAAATAAGCGCCGACGCTCGCTTTTCTTTTTTTATTTTACCATCATCCTTTTTTGTCGCCAACGGCTTGCAGAAATGCCGTCCCAAGGCAGATCGCGGTATCTTCCATGGTGTGGTGCGGGTCGATCTCGAGATCTCCTTTCGCCTTTACGGTCAGGTCAAAAACGCCG
>Ga0172367_10001213_pt1 | contig 38289 bp, 41 predicted proteins | sample Lak10m_FD_114542 | JGI IMG/M metagenome (GOLD analysis project Ga0172367, IMG submission 114542) | Freshwater microbial communities from Kabuno Bay, South-Kivu, Congo - kab_022012_10m | ecosystem: Environmental > Aquatic > Freshwater > Lake | place: Democratic Republic of the Congo: South-Kivu... | reverse complement strand
GGGGGTGGCGTGTGGGGGGGGGGGGGGGGCAGATGTTCTCGGGGGGCGGATGCGGAGGAGAGCGGGGAAGGGTGGCGAAAGTCTGGGTGGAGGACTGCGACATGGCATACGGATGGAAGAAGATGGCATCGGGGTGGGGTCTGGAGCAGGATCCCGTGGTTCGCGACGCGAGGAGATGAGGTAGAATGATCAATATAATTACGGAGAGATACAGGGGTTCAATAAAATCTATTGCTGAAATCGGGTCAGCACATGGACATGATGCAGATTTCTTTGCAAAGTCCTTCCATGTCGACCCTGGGCATGTGCACATAGTGGAACCGCGCCCTGAAGCGGCTGAGCATATACGTAATCGATTCCCAAACTACAATGTGCACCAAATTGCATGCTCGGATCGCAATGAAAAGTCCGTTCCATTTCACATATCAGCGCATTTGGAGGGATCGTCCCTGCGGGATCGCGGACTGAAAGAGGAGAAGTGGCTTCACCAGAGACAGATAAGCGTAAATGTTTGGCGATGGGAAAGTTTTATGGATGAACACGGGATTGCCCCAGCAGAACTTGTCAAAATAGACGCAGAGGGGTGCACGTTTGAGGTCTTACAGGGATTTGGCAGATACAGAAATGTGGCCAAGATATACCATCTCGAATGCGAAGACATACAGTTTTGGGAAGGTCAGAAGTTGACCGAAGAGGTGGTCGCCATGATGCCTGACTACATGGTGGTTTCGAATACCGACCCCCGTGCTGCGCTTGGACTTGGTCCAGGACATCAAAAAGACATTATCATGTTGCACAGGGATTTTGTGAGAGATTGGTCGTCATGATAATAAAGAAAGAGCACATTCGAGAACACGCTGACACAGAAACGCCAGTCGTCATAATTCCAACATTCAACCAACTGACCATGCTCATGAATACCATGGAAAAGTTGAGTAGGTTTGGACTCAATAAATTCTTGATATTAGATAATCAATCCACATACCCTCCACTGGTGGAGTTTTTCAATTTGATCGAAACTCCCGTGTGCATTCTTGAAGAGAACTACGGCCCACACCACTTCACAAGTGATGGGATATATAAGCAACTACCAGAGTTTTTTTTTCTCACAGATCCTGACCTTGAATACCCTGATGAGATTCCAGACAGCCTTGTGGAAGACATGGTCGCTCTTTCAGAGAAGAGGAGTTGGGGAAAAATTGGTCTGGCACTCAACAAAGATTGCAAACACCTGTTCACCGACAGTGTCAGGTTAGGGGTTGATAAATGGGAAAGCCATGCTTGGAGAAATGTGATTGACAACATGCCAAATGGGGATCCTGTATGGGAAGCTTTCACTGACACAACATTCTGTCTTTACAACAAGAAACACTTTAAAGATTTTTACTACGCTCCGCGCATCGGAGGAAGATACACATTGATGCATTACGGATGGCAAGAATGCAGGCCGGGATCAAAAGAAGAAAACGAATACTACGACAAGACAAAAACAAGATGGAGTATGACAACTAGATAAAACGGTGATTGGCGCGAAAGCCCAGGTGGGCCGGACATATCTCTCTGACAGGAGGTGATTCCCCAACTTTGGACAAATAGTGTGGTGCGCCCGTGCCGCCCCAGGGGGCGGATGGGCAGGAGGAGAAGAAGATATGTTTTCACCTGAACTGATAAGCTTGGTTGGAGGCGGATTCACGGGATTCCTCTTCAAGTACATGGCACAGAAGAGCGCTGATCAGAAGGAGATGTTCAACCAGCTGATTCAGTCGAACAGGCAGACGAGGGAGAACCAGGACAAGGCGGCAGCGAGGGTGCCGCTGGACGCAGGCAGGGTGGTCCGCCAGATCATCGTGCTGACGGTCCTCTTTGGGGCGTTTGCGGCCCCCTTCATCCTCCCGTTCTTCGGGGTGCCGACGTTCGTCGAGGTGGATGTGAAGAACCCGGAGGGTCTTTTCGGCCTGATACCCGCGACGGCCAAGAAGGCATTCGTTGAGGTGAACGGTTTCTTCTGGACATCGGAGAACCGGGAGGTTCTCCTCAGCATCGTCGGCTTCTACTTCGGAACCGCCGCAGCCACAACCAAACAGTCATGAGGTGCAAAGAGATGAAATTAATCACACAGATCGCATTGGTACTGCTGGCAGCAGGCTGCTCGAGTGACCCGATCATCATCCCCGACAACACCTCGGACAACGTGGTGATGCTGGAAATTAAGGACAGGATCGCGGAGCCCGGGATGTATTCGCCGTCCTACGGGTGGCTCTTCTGGTACGTCCCGCTGGCGATCATCCTCCTGCTCTGGGGGTGGAGAAACCTCATCAAGAAGCCACTAGATTGCATCGAGAAGGAACCTGATTCGTTGAAGGTTCAGGACAAGATCGACGACAAGCCAGAGACCTGATCTGGTTTCGCGTGGAGAACGCTGTGCAGGAATCCGCCTCCGAAGGTGAGTTCTCCAGTGCCATGTAAGATGTCGTGTGGAGGCACCATGAACTGGTTCAAGAGGGCTGAAGGTGGGGAGGAGGGGGAGGGCGGCTTCAGGCACCTGAAGCGCTGGAAGACCCCGAGCAATTACAGTGGGGCGAGCTGGGATGGCTGGTATGCGGCCCCCGTCGGACACAGCCGGGATTCGGACACCGTGGAGAGCTCGAACTGGGAGGTGCAGTTGGAGAGGATACCAGAATCAGAGACGGTGCAGGTGGTGAGGGAGGGTCACTGGGCGGTGGGCTGGGTAGAGTGGCTTGCCATCCACGAGTCAGACAGGGGGGCACTGGCGGAGGCGGAGATGGTGGGCGACGAGTTGGAGGGCCATCCAGTTCTGGACGAAGAGCACCACAGCCAACTCGAGTGGGCCGCTCAGGAGGCGAGCGGCAAGATCTACGACCAAAACAGCGGTGAGTGGGTGTATGACATCGCAGGGGTGTGGGAGGGCAGGTTGGAGGGGATAAGCCTGCCGGGCATGGACGGGGTGGTGGCGTCCGGAACCTTCATCATCGATTACAGTTTGAGCAGGGACCGTATTGAGGTGGAATCGGTGGAGCCTGTCGATGTGGAGGTGGTCAAGCCACGCGGACGGGCGGCCATCGTCTCCGGGGGTAAGTTTGTGAACCCCGGCCTCGCCAGGGCAGTGGTTGATGAGTTGGAGCATCTGGGATCCGCAGCGGATGACGAGCGCATCTTTGACCGCATGTGCCGCGAGGTGCGGCGTCAGCACGGGATTTAGGCGGGGGCTTCGCCCCAGAAACCCCGACGGCCTTTTGTGCGCCCCGGAAATTTGTTTTGCCAAAAATATCTGCAGCCCCTGGAGGGGGGGGTGTGCGTGCAAAAAAAAAATTGCGGCGGAGACGGCCAGCTGCAGTGCTAGAAGCCGAACATCTGCGCGATGACCATCCCCAAAATGAAACTTGCTGTTGCAGCCATGAACTTGACTGCAGCAGTCTTGAACTGTTCCTCATCCATGTGAACCTCCTACAGATGCCTGCGACGCACGGGGTGGCGGGTGCTGGCCTTCACCAGTTCTTCTGCAGATCCGCGCGGCGAGGAGATCATTTCAAGCATGTTGCCTACCCAGCGCTCCTTCAGGATGGCGCGCGATTCGTCGGAGTCCCATGCATCGTTTGCACAGATGTGTACGCACTTGTGGGCAGACAATTTCTTCAGGTCGGAGGGGTGGTCCTTGAGGTCTGCTTGCTGGACAGAATACCCAGTCACCTTGCCGCTCCTGATGGCGGATGACATGGCTGCGTTGTCAACGAGCGTGCCATTTGCAAGATTGACGACGATTGCACCCCTGCAACGCCCCAGCAGGTCTCCATTGATCATCCCCAGGTTTTTGCCCTCGCCCTCGCTGACCGTCTTCATGCTGATGCAGATCACATCGCACTCGGAGAACAGGGTTTTGAGAGGCGTGATCTCCAGGCCCGGCTTGGGCACGTGGTTCCAGCCAACGACATCCATCCCCACGCCACGCAGCAATTGTGCAACCTCCGAGCCGATGTTGCCGAACCCGACGATACCCGCCCTCTTGTTGAGCAGGTTGGTTCCCTTGCGCGTCTCGGCGTCTTCGCCTTCAACGATGTCCATGTAGGCAAGATGCCTGTTCCTGGAGTGGAGGAGCACCTCGCACAGGATGGTTTCAGCAACGCTTCTGGTTGAATAGTCCTCCACCCGAATGAGCTGTATGCCAGCAGCGGACGCATCTTGTGGACTGAAATAGTCAAGGCCTGTCATGTCAACGCATATTGACTGGAGGTCGGCAGCGCCGGGGTTTGAGTAGAAAGATTTGGTGAGCTTGAAGTTGCCCTTCTTCTCGACTGCGTCCATGTTGAGCATCAGGTGGTCGAAGCCAGAGCACATCTGCGCCAACTTCTGCTCGGACATCGGATCAGATATAACCAATTTCATCTCCGCAACATCACTGATGGGCTGCAGGTCTTTCTTCTCAATCATCCCCGAAATGGAGACGACGAGCACCTTTGGCTTGCGGGATGCAAGTTTTGCACGCGTTGACTTGTATAGGTTAAATATGTTCTTCATGTGCTCATTCCTGATCTGGTTCCATGGGCTTCGTCCATCCGCTCGCTGGGCCAACGCCTGAAGAGTCAGGCCCCCATGTCCCCTGTTCATATTTTTGCGTTTTGGGCTGACCACCTACAACCCGATCAAATATTCTCCACTGGTGATCAACCTCGTCTTTTCTTGAGAAGAATGTTGCATCTCCGACCATGGCCATGCTGAAAAGACGTTCATAGGTGGGGATCTGCTGGTCAGTCTCCAGTTGGATGCGCAAAATATCCCCATCAACCACGCAGTTTTCTGGCCATTCGACATCGGGAACCTTCCGCATCTTGATGACCACCTCGGTGCTGGTGATGGGCATGCGCTTCCCGGATCTGAGGTGGAATGTCGTTCCTTTCCATCTCGGGTTGTTGATGGACATCTTCATGGCTGCATATGTCTCTGTTTTGGACCCCGATTTGACCCCCGGCTCCTTGAGATATCCCTCAAACTGACCGACGACGAGATCTTCAGGGTTCACCTGGGCAACCCTAGACAGGAGGTCTGCCTTCTTGTCACGGATCGAGTCGCCTGCGCCATACGGCTCCATGCACAGGAAGGACAGAACCTGCATCAGGTGGTTCTGCACCACGTCCCTGATGCATCCTGCGCGGTCGTAAAACTGACCCCTCCCCTTGATGCCGAAGTCTTCCACCATGGATATCTCCACAGATGTGATGTTCTTGCTGTTCCAGAAGCGGTCAAGCTCAGGGTCGTCAAACCTGATGTCAAGGATGCTGCGCACCCCATCCTTGCCGAGGAAGTGATCCATTCTGAAGACATCTGCCTCGTCGAATGCAGAATGAACAACCCTGTTGAGTTCCCGTGCAGATTCCCTGTCCTCGCCGAAAGGCTTCTCAATCACCAGTCTGGAGCCGCGATTGCATCCTGAATTCTTCAGACCAAGTATTGCAGGCTTGAATGCTTGGGGCGGGAGTGCCAGGTAGATGAGGGGATTCCTGCAGCCACGAAGCGATGACTTCAGTTCATTGAAGTCTTGTGGGCTTTCCACATCGCCACTGATGTAGTGCAGGCGCTCTGCTACTTCTTTAATTACATTTTCTTCTGCGTCCTCGACATTGGAACGCATCATGTCGACCAGTTGCCTGTTTGATAATTTTTCTCTTGCGAAGCCAATCACTGGCATGTCCAACTTGCCATCATGGGCCAAGCCATGGAGTGCAGAGAATATTTGTTTTTTGGCAAGATCCCCGGAAATTCCAAAAATGACAATACCGTCAGACCTTGGATGCGATGGATAGTTGCTCAGCCACCCTGTTCTTCTGCCTATCTTGAGCCACTCTGATTTGGAAAATTTGCGATGAATTTTACATCTCCTACACAATATATTTCTACATACCATGATATGTCCTGTGCATTTTATCAATTTGTCCCACATTGGAACGATGTATTTGGAGGACGTAATGTTTGTAGATGGAAATATACGCCTAGTCATGGACATGGAATCTTGGGAAAAAATCGGCACGATGGCAGGATGGTCAAAGTCATCCCAGCAGATGAACACCCACAAATTGACCACAAGAATATCTGGATGGAAGCTGTATCGCTATCCCATGCTGACATTTGAAGGCACGGTCACCTTCTGGTTCACAGATGGACATCCAAGTGGCAGGGATGATGGAGGTGGTCCAGAAATATACAGAATTGATCCAGTCGATGTGAATGCGGTGAAAGCCCGTGGAAAAATCAAGATTGATGCGCAACACGAATTTTGGTCAGAGCTTGAAAGCGACCTGATGAACTTTAACGATAATCCCCTGTGGAACGCAATGCTGGAAAAGGCGGACAGGGACAGACTTGAAATGATGGCTTGGGACAGATTTCATCACCATTATGACGAAGAAAGGGGAGATTTTGACCTGCCAGATGAATATGCAGAACAATATGAAATGATGTTCGGAGAATCGGAAGAAGATGAAGATGAAGATGATGGCAAACATACAGGTCCGAAGGATCCCAGATTCCCAGATCTTTGACACAAAGGAGAGATGACGACATGAATAAGGTTTCAGGCATGCACAACATGATGGGGACGACAGGGCACGCCGGCGGCAAGGCCGGCAAATGGGAGTCTTACACGGACAATGAGACCGAAGACTTTGACATCGCCAAAATGTCGCAGGACGCACTCGGCAAAATAAAAAGAATGGTCGAATACAAGACTTCAGGCGAGAATTTGAAACTCGGAGGTTATGAGCGTGGCACAGTCTATGTCAGGCGCAGTGGACAGCAGCAGCATGTCTCCGAGAGCACCACGCACGGTTACAGGGCAGATCTTGACTACACAGAGCATGTCGAGCCTGCCCACTACAACAAGCGCGACGAGAAGCAGAGTGCCTCTGTAAAAATCGAAAACCTACAGACAACCGGTTCACGAGTCACCGTGAAGGCGTATGCCTCATTCGGTCCGCTCGAGTATCTTTCGATGAGGGGTAGGTCGGGAGGCCCAGCATCCGTGGCAAGCATGGTGGTGCAGTACGGTTCAGTGGAGGTTGAGGTACACGAACCAGAACACAAGGAACCAGAAAAGAAGAAGCCTGGTTTCTTCGCAAGACTCTTCGGCAGGGCAAACTCGTATGGATGGGTGAAGGCTGCATCTGGCTGGACTGTCGACAAAACAGGCTGACATGCCCAAATTCAGAACCGTCTTCGTTAGCGATTGGCATCTGGGAAGCGACGGGGCCAAGGTTGATGAAATAGCGGATTGGCTCGATTCGCTTGATGCAGAAACCATCTATCTGGTGGGAGACATCGTTGATTGGTGGCGCCTGCGCAGGAGATGGAGGTGGAGAAGGGAAGATTCACGACCAGTCGTCAAGGTGCTCAAGGCAGCACGGAAGGGTCGCAAGACGGTGTGGGTGGCAGGCAATCATGATGAGTTCATGCGCGAGTGGGCGAAGTTTGCAGATGAATTCGCGGGCATCAGTTTGGTTCCTCTTGAAACTGTCCACACATGCGCGGATGGAAGGCGGTTCCTCGTCACCCACGGCGACATGATAGATGCGTCCGTTCGCCTGGCCCCATGGCTTGCGGTGTTCGGAAGCCATGCCTATGACATGTTGGTGGTGGTGTCTAGGTGCCTCAACAGGGCCAGAAGACTCTTCGGGATGAAGCCGTGGTCGGCAAGCAAGTTCGTCAAACGCAAGGTGAAGAGGGCAGTTGACTGGATGACAGGGTGGGAAAACGCCATGGCGTCAATCACAAAGAGACGCGGCTATGACGGCGTCATATGCGGGCACATCCACAATCCAGAGGTGAGAAACATAGACGGCATCATCTACATCAATTGCGGCGACTGGGTAGAGCATGCTTCGTGGGTGGGGGAGATGCACGATGGCAGTCTCGAGATACACCACTGGCAACCGCAATGAAGATATCTATAGTCGCAGACACCGACTCGGGGCAGATGAATGGCGTTGCAGTCAGTGTCGAAAGGCTCTCATCAGAGTTGTCTGCCATGGGACATGAGGTTCAGGTGGTTGATCTTGACGGCGTGACATGCATACCCGCTGGCCGCTTCAGTCCAGGATTGTCAATTGCCACGCCGCTATCGGCATGGTCGGTCGTGAAGGACAAGGTGGAAGAATTCGAGCCCGAGCATGTCCATGTCGCTACAGAGGGGATGGTTGGGCTGTGCGGACTGAAACTTGCCAAGCAGAAGGGCCTGACCACCAGCTCATGCAGCCACACGGATTGGGATTCCATATTGGGCAAGATGTTCCCGCCAGTGGGCGGGATGTTCGGCAGATGGCTGTCCAGGAGGACAACGGGGGTCGACATCAGGTTCTTCAGAAACTCCCTGGAGGCGTCTGCATGGTCGGCCAAGGGCAAGAGGTCTGCGGTGCTGCGCGGAGGCGTGGACGATTGCTTCAGGTATCGGGACCAGACTTTGGATGGAGACATACTTTTTGCCGGTAGGCTTTCCCCGGAAAAAGGACTCGACCACCTGAGGGGGTTGGCGGACGCCGGGCTGCTGGTCTCAATCGCGGGATCAGGTCCGATGGAGCGTCACATGATGCTGAAGCACGAGAACATCAGGATGCTGGGGAGACTTGACAAATTTTCTCTCGCAGACCAGATGCGCAAACACAGGTGCCTAGCTTTTCCGGGCATGTCAGACACGCTTGGCCTTGTGTGTCTAGAGGCTGCCTGCTGCGGACTCCCTTCGGTTGGCTTCAAAAACAAGGCAACGGACGAGAGTATCGTTCATGGCGTGACGGGATTTTGCGGCACGGAACTGCACAGGTCTGTCATGCTTGCCATGCGGCTTGACAGGGCAAAATGCTCAAGGTTTGCCCTCAACATGTGGGGGCCAGGGGCGATGGGTGAATCATTCGTTTCGGGTCTGAGGTCGGCAGGGATACTCGACGGAAGAATGGCCAAGTCAGCAGTCTAACGTGTTCTCCCACTCATGAAGGGCACGGCTGTTGCAGCGTCCAAGCATCCAACTGTTGAGCGGGCAGAGCAGCGATTTGAGGCACATGGCCCTCCCCATCACCCTGAGGGCACGGCTGCTGTCTCCTGGATGTACCCTGCAAAAAGGGTTGACAAATGGCACATCGGGTGAAGAAACAATCGGGACTCCGCACCACACAAAGTCGGCAGAAACGATGTTGTAGGTTTCTGAAAATGAAACCTGCATGCCAAGATCCATCTGCGAGACAAGTCTCAAGAACCTTTCATGGCTCATCCATTCATGCTCTATGAGGGCATGATCTCCACAACCAAACAGGTTGCGTATGTTTCTAAGAACGGGAGCTGTGTTTGCACTCTCGTGCTCGGAAGAATTGATGTGCAACCTGAGCATGTGTCCATGCCTGTTTGCGAATTCAATCGCCCACATGGCCTGCTGCAGATGATTCTTTAGAGGGCGCAATGCCCCGAATAGGCCGATGTGCAACTCCCCATCTCCCTTGCTGATGACGGTACTGTTGCAGCATCCAGACCCTTCAGAAGGGTTGTACATATTGGGGGTGTGGTTGACGCATCCAGGAAAAACCATCTCCAACTCGTGAGCCAGATCTGTGGTGTTTGGACTGAGCACCACATCAACGCCTTCGCGGCGCAGGGCTGCGTATTTTCTCAACCACTCAAAAGCGATGCCCTCGACGGCCAGAAATGGGGTTTTTGAATGTATCCTGATGTGCCACCGGACTTGTGGATGTAGGCGTGACAAATCTTTTATTTTGGATGGGACACACCACAATGCCTCGATGAAGCAATCCGTTGGTCTGAATCTGTGAACCTCTCTGTCTATGCCGTTCGCATCCAAGACCTGCACCACATCGGTGACATGCCCAATTGATTCCAAGGTTCTTGAAACAAAATTACATGAATTGTACAATCCGTATGCCTTGGTCTTCTGTCCGTAGACATAGCGGTCTTTGAGCACAAATTGTATGCGTTTCTGGGATGTCATTTTTTCTCCGATGGCGACAGACTTCGTTATTGAATTATAGGTTTGCAACCTCCCAAACATGATTGCAATATCAAGAGGAGTGAGAAAAATCTATGGGAAATTAGAATCTGCATGCAGAATATATACAGATCAGAAGATGCCCTCGTCAAGGCTGCCCAATCCGAAGCAATCAGAAGATTTCTAACAGCCTACGAAGTTGCCGACACCGGCCCACAGATGGAGAGGCTGGCATCGCGCATATTTATGAATCAAGAAGTTTTTGAATATTTCATAGAAAGCATGGTTCGCAAGGTAAGAAGTGATTTTGTGTCCTACGTCAACCAAGTGCGGCTGACAGAGTTGGAGATCATGGTTCTGAAGAGGGTGATGGACAATCCAGACAACATACCAGGAGGACATGGGCCACTGTTCAGCATGCTTGCAGACGCGCTCTTCGCTGTGGCTGTGAAAATTGGAGATCACAAATCAGGCCGCCTGCATGACCTGGTTGAATTTCCGCATGGCTCATTTGGTGAAATAGTTTTGGAGATGCTGGAGAAGCCAGTTGCCACAAGGTTGCTCCAGTCATTACACCTGTCTGCTGTGGGAAGACATATGCGCAATCATTCTGAATACGCAGATACATTGCAAAGATTGCTGCGACCCATTGTGGATGGGCTTGGAGAGAACAGACACGAACAGGCCACCACTCTGATTTCTGATTGGCTCGACAGGAACAATGAACCACCGCCATGGCTCATGAAAGAATTTGACGACATCATGAGCGGTAAAGTAGGTGGAGAAAAGTTCGAAGAGTTCAGGCGGGTGATGATTGAATGGATTTTTGGGGTATTTCATCTGAATAATTTTCCAGCGTGGTCTGCCAAATATCTTGAAATGTTGATTAGAGGGGATCCACCCTACCATGTCATGACTGATGAGAGGCGGGAACTGCAGAGTCGAATCATGGAAAATTTCCCGCGCAGCAACGAGTCAGGCTTCGTCAAGCGGCTGCTTGCAGATGCCATGCTTTCCGGCAGGATTAACGAGAATTCGTACATCAACAAGTTGACAAATTACCTCATTTCAGAAAAGAATGTAGGTCTCAACCCAAAGATTAAGGACGAATGGCTTGAACCAGTCGTTGGCAAACTGCTTAGGGATGGCAGGTTCAGGGACGATGAGGGGAGGCAGGCTGCGGCGTGGTGGCTACAAAAGATGGGCGGCGGAGAATTGGAGACCCCGCAGAAGACGGCGTCCGTCTCAACGCCCTACCTGTGGAAGGACAGGTTCGATGAGTTGATACGCACCATGCTGTCTGCGGCAAGCAAGAGGATGAGCAGCCCATGGCAGCCACCGCTTGGGGAGGGACAACTGAAAACGACAGAAGAATTGCTGCGGAGTGCGTGGAAGTATGCACTGACAAACGATGTGCCAGATGTCCTGCACAATCACATGATTGTCATTTGTGAGCAATATGGCGGATGGCCTGGCAGGTATGTAAATGCCATGCGTTTTCTTCCACAACTGATGGAGAAATATGGCGAAGCAGACACACTGCTGAGCATCATGAAGACAAAAACAGCAGATGATTTTGAAGATTTTATGTTCAGGTGGCATCCTCAGTACAAGAAGAACATGGCGGAGACCGAGGCCGTCATGGAATACAAGAAGACATTCAAAATCGGAGAGAACATGCATTGGCGTGTTGAACTGCTTGCAACAGCTCCTGCAATCAGCGCACACAGCACCCACGAACACCATCCGGGCATCGACTCAAACGGCGTGGCCAAACCTCTATTGGTATATGACATCGATAATTCATCAGGACACGACTCCCCACCGCTGCATGAGGTGGGCGATCTGCTTTCTATAACACCAAAGAATCCAAAACACCAAGGTGAAGGATATACGGTCAGAATAAACTCCATGGATGATCTGGAAGAATATTTTGGCTCTACAGAACCAAAAAAAAGCGATATGTACAGCGATGTGAAAACATCAGCAGTCAACGAGCATGGGCAGGAACTTGACAGGGATGCATGGAGGTCAGTGGTGCTCGGTCGACCTATGCCCAAGGGATTCGTAATGTTTGTAAAACAAAATGCGACCACTGAAATGTCAGATTTTCTTGTTAAAGCTATAGTGGATACGGAATGGGAGGGCAATGAAAACGATGCGCTAGATGATTTGCAATCCGGTCAGTCTTTGATGAATGTGCTAATTAGGCGCCTTGAGGCTCTCGTGCATGTAGGTTCTGAAAGTAGACTGAAGCAATTCATACTAAGTGTGGCAGCAGATCGAGAGTTGCTTGAATCATTCAGTTCTGCTGTGAACCTGTACGGCTCGGCCAGTTGGAAAAGTAACTCGCCAAGTTTTGGCGGTGATTTCTGGCAAAGGCGAAATGCTTTTGCCACAAAAATCGGAAATGTGCTCTCGAAGATTGCCAAGGATAACAGCGACAGCACACCTGAGTCTCTTGCGGATCTTGTATTTGCCATGATGCATTCGCGCCTGATTGGGTTTGGGTTCAGCATCAGTGTTCCACAGCAAGCAAGTCCATGTCGATGGATAAAAAGGCTGTGGGCTCTCACAATGCTGTCTGGAGACTTGGGAGACGTTGGAAGATCAGCATATGTGAATGACGAAGATGATGCCTCAGGTTTTTCATCAAATAATCTCAAGCCAGAGTTAATGAGAAAAATGCTTCCAGACTCACAGGCTGCTTCTGACCTTATAGAAAGGTCCTACATTGGCGGCAGAATATTCAGAGGATGGTCTCCGGCCATGGCTCAACTTGATATGGCCAACGAAGACAGCGAATTACCAACCGTAATAAAAGACATGATAGACATAGGACGTCCAGATTTCCTTACAGACAATAGGGTGCTAGAATATGCAAAAAGGTATTGCAGATTACATGGGCATGTTGGCGAGTATTCCAAAAAAATAATGATCGCAAATGTCGGATACAATGAGGGGATACTTTCGTGGAATTTAAAGATAAAAGAAGGCGTGCCAGAATTTGCTGTGATCGAAATAGCCAAAGAGTGCGCAAAGGGTGCTAATTCAATTTGCAAAAGAACATTTTTACATGCACTTGCTTCAGAATTGATGGCGGATAAAGTTCTGGAAGCAACTCCATTGATATCATTTGTTTTCAAATCGCTGTTTGATGATTTGCAGACCTATGAAAAAATTAAGATTTTCCGTAATTACGGAGTTCTTCCACCCTACATACTGAATGACAAGGAGATTTCTGATGCTCTGCATGGGATTTATAAGAGTCACAAATTGGACGGAAGGTTGGAAAATCTACTTAAGGAGAACAACAGCGGCATGAGCATTCAGCAAGCCATGCAGACCTGGAAATCTCAAGTAGCCTCGAGAATCGGCATATCCTGAAGGTTTGCCTTATCATTTCTATAAATATTGTTCAATGGAGGATGAGATGGTAGACATACACGAAATAGCATCAGCACTGCAATTCAGACCTGTCAGGAAGAAATCAAATATCAACTACACATATATGCCTGATGCGGATTATGACAGCATGCAGCCGCTCACCTACACAGTCCTGAGGCGCAAAGAGAGGATAATGACCGACCTCGACAAGACCTCTAAGGAGGGGATGCCTGGGGATATGCTCATATCTGGACCCAAGGGAGAAGTATATGTTGTTGACAGTAGTCAGTTCAGCAACAAATACGATGGGGAAATTGGCGGCGACATCAGACCTAAAGGGGACATAAGGTATGCGGCCCTGTATGGAGGCCCAGAAGAGATAAACTTCAAGGCATCATGGGGAGAATACATGGTGCTCAAGCCAGGCGACCAGCTGATGCGTGACGGAGACAAGGGGTTCTACAGAATAGATGGCGCAGTATTCTCTGAGACATACGAAGAGGTAGAAGACGACATGGAAAAGGTCGCCAGCCTTGACAGATGGTTCAAGGAGAAGTGGGTTGACATATCGCGCAGGGACGAGGATGGGAAGCACCCGCCTTGTGGAAGAAGTGATGCCTCAAAGGGGGCGTACCCAAAATGTCGTCCATCTAAAAAAGTATCTCGCCAGACCCCATCAACATCGCGCGGCATGAGCGACGACGAAAAGAAAAGAGCCACAAGACAGAAGAGAACTGCAGAGAAGAAGAAGAGAGTTGGGAAGAAGCCGCACATGACATCACACCACAAACTCAAGGGCGCCGATGCCGCAACCTGGTGGAAGAGGGCCAAGTCCGGCTACAGCATGCCCATGGAAGACATGTGCAGAGACAGCGAGAACTTGGCAGCAAGGATGATATCAGATGCAAAAAGTCACACGCACTCTGCTGACCTTCATCATGAATTGGAAAAATTGGAGATTCCTGACTTTCGCAGCTGTGGGGATGCCGAATGTTGCGAAAAGAAGATATCAGAACTGCAAGATGAGATAGACATCATAATGGACATACATAGATGACTGCCAGCAGACCAAGTTCGCTCGAAATTTGGCCAACTGGTACTGGGGGCACGAAACTAGATGGCAGCGAGGAACTTCGTACACTAAAAGCAAGATCCGACCAGTTTCGTGCCCTTCTTGACAGCCTTGGTAAATCGTTAAATAGACTACAATCACAAGAAGAAAACTATGACAATAAACAAACCAAGTACGAAATTACTCATGCATTGCAGTTATTGCAAGAAATTCCGGATTACATAGACGAGTTTGTCGACCTTGCAACAGAATATGCAATTTCAGTGCATGGTTCTGGAATGCAAATGGAAGACGACGGAACACTTCACCATGCCTACTCCATATCATCGAGACAGCTAGCCTTGCAGTTAATTGATGCGAAAAAAAAACTAGAAAGATCTATTAGTGATTGGAGCATTTGGGCACAAGGTGCTTCGGGTGGTTACAATGGTAGCCGTGGGCGCGGTTGGTATGATGATTTTGCAAAAATTACAAATTTAATCCATAATATTCGTATAGGCGATCCTCTTGGGCGCCTGCACTCTGGAGCGTATTTTACGTTCTACGTAAAGGAAGTGGACAAGCATTACCAACACTGCATACAGCAGATAGCAGGCGCAACTAGTTTTTCCCGATGGGTGAATAACCATAACAAATCAGCAAAGGCGAGCAACACCCCGCTAATCAGGTTTGTAAACTTTGTTATCGATGAAAAATCAGATGAGGAATCAAGGAGGGCATTTGCAGATTGGATGCTTGACGAGCAGACCACCGCTAGAGAAATAGCAATACTAGATACGGAATGCAAAAAATTCTTGATAAGAATTATGGGAAGCCAATTGGGTGATTTACGCAAAGATAAGATTATTGCTTTGGCTGAAGGTGGTATGTCGGACTTGAGTATGCCTATGGACGACGTTAGAGGGGAGATGAGTTCAGAAGGGGAAATCCTATTCCAATTACATTCTGCCCTATCCAAGCATATGTATGAAACCATGAGACTGGGGGCACCCCTAGATAATGTGTCCAAAAAGTTTTTGGATACAACATTGGAAAGGGAGTCCTGGGATGCGTCGTATGCGTACAATCCGCAAAAAAAAGTAATACTTTGGGGAAAATACAAAAATACAGGGATGCTTAGGGCGTTAGCTCAAAATGCCAAGTTGGATTTGGCATATTTATTTGATAGCACAAAAGATCGATTGCCATGGGTATATCTTGAAGATCCTTCAGTAATAAGATACACAAATGTAGGATGCTTCAATAGCTCTGATTGGCCATTTAATTTAGGTTTTGCTACAGAAGAAATCATGAAGAAGATAAATTCCTATTTGGACGACATCATAGCGGATACACATAACAAAGAATTGGATTTCAAAAACCCTTACAGCAACAAAGATATGATGGACAGCTTTTTTAGGCTGCTGACGGATGAAAGAACGCGTGCCATTTTCAAAAGCAAATTCGCATGTGTCATGATAAGAAGTGAAGCCACAAAGTTCATGCAGCAAGCGGCAAGTGGCCTAACAAGCAAATATGATTATTTTAGACTCATCGCCACAATGATCAGTTTTTTCAGTCCGATGGGCAAGTGGGCCGGAGAGACGGCATCTAAGTACATCGGCCAGTTTATGGCAGGATCTCTGCATGGCACAAGCCTGGGAGAATTAATCCAAAGAGTCAGTCAAGGAGGAGCAAGCATGTCACTCCGGGGTGACCAGATAAGGGTATCAGATGGAAATATTGTTTTTTATCTTCCAACGCAGGATGAGGGAGAGGAATGAATAGCCATACAGCAAGACATGCATCCGGCTGGTGGGCAAGGACAAAAATCGCCGCAGAGGACTGGAAAGAGCGCGCCCAAGCCATGGATATACCGCAAGAGGTGATTGAATGGTCTGAGCGGGCCACTGGAGGCCGAGCCGGTCAATTGTGGTTTGCAATTCTTGCCAATAAAAATCCAGCAGAAATAGTTCCAGGAGAAGATGACGAACAGGTTGCAGCACTAATTGATGATTTTTTTGCCTACAAGGACATGTTGAGTAAAAAAAGCCTTGAACTCTATGAGTCAAAATCGGAATTCACGCACGAAGTGGAGAAGATCAAGGGAATTCTTTTGCCTGAACAGAGCTCGTGGAGGGCGCAAGAGGGCAAAGAAATGCGTCCAATGGTGGTAAAACGCACAACAGGTGGTGATCTCTATGAAGTTATACTGATCGATAGAAAAGATTGCCACAGGTTAATGTCATCAACAAGATATTGCGTGGCACGCGGACACACCTATAATCCAGATAGATATTATCTTGTTGTCAAAAACGGCAAGGTGTTTTCATTGGTGCATCCAGAGTCAGGGCAGAACAAAGATGCTCAGGATATTGAACTGGAAGGGTGCGATGAGGCCATCGCGGCAGCCATGGTATTGCGTGCAATAAATAGGCCTCAGCAGTATCTATCCGATGAGATAGATCGTGGACTGGCGAAATGTCAGTCAGGAGAAATGGGGACTGTTCATGAAATAGTTTCTGAAGTAGATCCCGAAGCTTTCGCAAGAGGAATGCAGAATAATACCTCGATTTCAGCATTCATGATGATGGCGAAGCACGAAGGCAAATTAGCAGAACCTGATGATTCTCAAATTTCGATAGCCATCAAACAAAATACACAGAGGGCGAGAACTGAAATTGGATATATGTCTAAATTATTGGGAATCTTTTTTGACTATAACTACCGTTACAACCAAAACGAACAGATCAGCAATCTGAGCCCACAGGCTTTCGTCAACATATTCATGTTTTTATATAGAGATGCTCGAGGTAGAAAAGATAGCAATATGCTTAATATGCTGAGAGAACAGGTGGCTCCGATGAAATGGAGATATGAGGAATCGCCGATCAGGCAGGAGAAGCATTCGAATAAAGGATGGGGAGATATTAGACCACAACTCTTTAAAGAATTTTATGAAGCACTCATCGCTCTTGGGTTGAACAACCTATCTGACCCGCTGGGCAAGATGATGCATCACAATCTTGTGGCATACCATCTGAGATCCAAGCAAAAAATTGATGACAAACGCTTGGATGAGATTTTAGCCTCCGAAAACATACCACTCATCCTCAACTATTACCTACATGGGGCACACAGAGGCACGACCATATCCAACCAGATGCCAAACTCTGGTAAGCCATGGCCGGCACTCGAGAAACTTGCCGTGGACATGTGCATGAGCAACCCTTCAGGGTCCTACACCATCCTCAGGATGTATCTGCGTGCGGTTGCAGACCCCATCGACAGGCTCAAGGGCATGATCAGTATGGCTTCAGAGTCCAGCAGAGAGGGCATCAGGGACGCCTTTGACCTGGTGGTGCCCAAAGAGTGGAAAAAGTTGCTTGCCGCCCAGGGCTGACATGCCACGGTCGTAAGATTGGTGGCATGATCACACAGCACAACGCCCAGCAGATAGAAGGTGCCGACTTTGAGGCACTTGTGGTGAAGTCCGATATCCCTGTACTGGTCGACTGGTGGGCGCACTGGTGCGGTCCGTGCCGGATGCTTGCCCCCACCATGGACCAGCTGGCTGCCGAATATAAGGGACGTGCCAGGGTGGTCAAGGTGGACTGTGAGTCAAATGTTGACTTTGCCAGGCAGAACTCTATACAGGCCCTGCCCACTGTCACCTTGTGGTACGGGGGACAGGAGAGACAACGGATCACGGGGCTCCGTGGGGTCAGCGAATACCGAAAAATTCTCGACGAGTTCATCAACAACAACAAGAAAGAGGGACAACCATGACAACTGAAGTTGCAAACGAGGTGAATGCATCCATGCTGACGGATTTTGCACGTTCGGAGTTTGAGATTGCCACCAAGGCAAGGGAGTCTGCCGGGCAAGGACCGGCAACTGACCCGTGGATCATCCGCATCGAGGGTTCGGTGTTGAGGATGCTGGAGATCCTTGAGGGACTTCCCGGAGACGACCGAAGCAGATGGCTTGCGTCTTCTCTCTTCGGTCGCCTCTCCCAGTTGCAGGTCATCACCCCACTCACGGGGGTAGAAGACGAGTGGAATCCGGCTGACGGCGACGGAAAGCAGCAGAACACCCGCTGCGCCCATGTTTTCCGTCGGGCGGATGGAACCTCGTTTGATGCCCATGCCGTGGTTCTCATCTCAGAACAGAACATCCCTCAGGGTGTTGAGGCCAGAGAAGTATCTTTCCCGTACATGCCCCGACAGGAATTCATACATGCAAAGACCGACGATGCTGCCGAGCCACCTCAGCACCAGTGACATATTCACCATCAGGAAGTTGCTCCGTGCAGAGGTGGAGTCGTCACGGTCTTCAAGGTTGGTGAAGGACGCCCACATGTTGGTGGAGCAGCTTGTGCTTGAGGTGGAACAGCTCAAGTCGGAAAACAGGCAGGATACACAGAAGATATGACACCTTTTGGATACTCATATCTTCTGGACATGTACAACACCAAGAAGGGCGTGGCAGACGACCTTGAACTGCACTACAGGTTCCTTGAAACCCTCGTGGACAGGTTGGGTATGACCAAGATGTCTGCGCCATTCGTGATCCATGGGCCAAGAAGCAAGGGCATGGAGATATTCCCCGACAAGGCCGGGGTGAGCGGATGGGTTCCTCTTGTGGAGAGTGGGATTCAGATACACTCGATGGAGCCCACCCGATTCATCACCCTGGACGTATACTCATGCAGGCATTTTGACTCTGATGAGGTCATGAAATTCGCCCAAGAAACATTTGGCTTTTCACGACATGAGGAGCATTTTTTGCACAGAGGATTGCATTACGGGCCGCCATCTGACCAAGGTGGAGACCAGTCATCCAAATGGAGCACCCGCTGATTACGAGACACCGTAGCTCAGCTGGTAGAGCAAGCGGCTTTTAACCGCTAGGTCCTGGGTTCGAACCCCAGCGGTGTCATTGGAGGCTGCATGGACAACGGAGAAGTAGACAAGCCAAAAGATGATCTCAGGTCTGGATGGTATGACAAGTATCCATGGCTGCAGTGCGAAATCAGTTGCGGAACTGGATGGGATGTTATGCTTAACAGGCTTTTCAAGCTGATGGATTCATCTCGGGGGAAGATGGCGGAACCTGAAGATGAGCGCTTTTCTGCGATGCAGGTGAAAGAGAAGTTTGGAACCCTGAGGGTGTACCTGGCAGGTCAGTGCCCGCAGGAGGTTGATGGCATGATCAGCATGGCAGAAGCCATGTCGGGAGCGATCTGCGAGCAATGCGGAGAGCCAGGATCCATGACCAAACATGGGTTATGGCTAATGACCCGCTGCACATCTTGTCGGTGACAAATTCGGGACTGTAGCTCAATTGGACAGAGCAGCCGCCTTCTAAGCGGCAGGTTGAGGGTTCGAGTCCCGCCAGTCCCGTTGTCGAGGAGCGTATGATTGGATCATGATTGACGAACAACTAAAAAATCGTATACGTACAGCAGGGTTCCAGCAGGTTGACCAAGATGAGCAGGAGTGCATCAAGGCGATCATGAACGAACTGGAGCAGGCAAGATCAAGGGCGGAGATGAGGGCGAAGGAGGCAGAGGCGTTGCGCCTCGCGCTGAAGAACTCGCAGGCCGAGATCTGGGTTCAGCGTGAGATGTACATGGCGGTGCAGGGTCAGTGGGGAGTTGCGCTGCGCAAGGTGTACCAGATGGCCAGCGAGGCTGAATCGGCAGCAGCCACGCAGAACACCATGCGTCAGAGTTAATTCTTAAAATACGCCATTTGCACGACAAAACCGCACCCAGGGTGCGGTTTTGTCGTTGGAGGGATGAAAAGAATGTATGGGTAAATAATTATGCATCTATGGAGCTTGAAAATAGAAAAACATGGCTGGTGACAGGCGGTTGTGGATTTATAGGTTCGCATCTGGTGGACACCATAATGTCAGCAGGCGACAGGGTGGTAAATATAGACAACCTGGCACCGTCAGTACACATCGGGAGCACGCCAACACCTGAGGGGGATGAATTTATTCATGCCGACATTGGTGACGCAGATGTCGTTATGGATACTCTGAAGAGGAACAACCCTTGGCGTGTGATAAATCTTGCAGCTGAAACACATGTTGACAGATCCATATCGTCTCCTGGTGATTTTTTTAAATCAAATGTTGAATCGACATGGAGATTTGTGGACGCAGTCAACAGGTGGCGAAAAGCTGAAGGCGTGTCTGACTTTTTATTTGTGCATGTGAGTACTGATGAGGTTTACGGTTCCCGAAAGCCCCATGAGCCCCCCACGGATGAGACGGACAGATACCAACCAAGAAATCCATACGCTGCAAGCAAAGCGGCCTCTGATCATGTGGTGAGGGCTTGGGGTGAGACATTCGGTCTTCCACATGTGGTGACCAATTGCTCAAATAATTATGGACCAAGACAGTTCAGAGAAAAATTTATACCCAATACAATATCGTGCGCAATCGCAGGCAGAGGAGTTCCCATATATGGGGACGGCAGGCAGGTGAGGGAGTGGCTGCATGTCCAAGATCACTGCGATGCTCTCATTTTGATTGCCAAGTCGTCCGTTGCTGGTGAGACATACAACATATCTTCCGAAGACTTCAGAGAAAACATATGGGTTGCCAAAGAGGTTCTGAAGACTATGGAATATTTGGATGGAGGAAAGTATTCACATCTCATCACCCATGTGAAAGACAGAATTGGACATGACTGCAGATACGCGATTAAATCTTCCAAGTTGCAGAAAGAGTTGGGGTGGAAGGCTAAAAAATCATTGAGCGATGGACTTCGTGAAACTGTTGCTTGGTACATGAGCAATAGAGAATGGATGGCAAGATGAAGGGAATAGTGCTTGCTGGTGGAACTGGAAGCAGGCTCTATCCGGCCACAAAGGCAATATCGAAACAGCTGCTACCCGTCTATGACAAGCCCATGGTCTATTATCCCATATCCGTCCTCATGCTTGCGGGCATCAGGGACATCATGGTGATCACGACGCCACAGGACAGAGATAATTTTGTACGCCTGCTTGGCGATGGATCATCGTGGGGCTTGAATCTGACCATAGAGGTTCAGCAGTCGCCTCGGGGACTTGCGGAAGCCTTCCTGATCGGGGAAGAGTTTCTTGCGGGCGGAAGGTGCTGTCTTGCTCTTGGCGACAACATATTCTATGGAGCGGGATTCACCGGCCAATTGGGTGAGGCTGTTTCAAGAACATTTGGTGCGACGATATTTGGATACAGGGTCAAGAATCCACGAGACTTTGGCGTGGTCGAGCTAGACGGGAACAGAAGACCAGTGTCCATAGAGGAGAAGCCAATCGAACCACGGTCAGACCTGGCCGTCCCTGGGCTGTACTTTTATGATGAAAGGGTTTGCGACTTTGCGCGCAAGGTGACGCCGTCTGTCAATGGAGAACTATCCATAACATCCATCAACCAGATGTATCTTGAGTGTGGAGATTTACATGTGATACGGTTGGGAAGAGGATTCACCTGGTTTGATACAGGAACCCACGACAGCCTCCTCGAGGCGTCCAATTTCGTCCACAGCGTGGAGGAGAAACAGGGATTCAAAATAGCATGCCTTGAGGAGATAGCGATAAAAAATAAATGGATTGATGTAAAAAAATTGAGAAACCAAACAAAAGCTGTGCAAAACTGCAGATACAAGGGGTATTTATTAGAGTTGTCAAACATATATCACGAAATGAGTGGTGATGAAAACAAGTAGTTATTTTTTGAAATGTCCTTTGACGGGTATCGCGAAAAGATAAACCACAAAATGAAGTTCTCCATTATATCTACAGACTACGAAAATTGGGTTCCTAGGGGAGAAGTCCAGAGGGGAATTGACTCTGTGCGCAACCAATCCTATGATGATTTTGAATGGATTATTCTGCACGATGGGCCGAAAACCATTCCCTATGATAGGGAGTTTGATTTTAGCATCCTAAAAAAACCGCCAATCACAATAGAGACTCCGGAAAAACAGGGTTGTTGGGGACTTTATGGCAGAGATCATGTGATGAAACATGTTGCAAAAGGAGAGTTTTTTGTACAGTTCAACATCAACAATATTTTGTACCCCAACTTCCTTGAGACGCTTGCAAAGAATATTGATGAAAAATCATGTAGAATATTGATTTTTGCCATAATGCACAACAAGTTTAATCCCCCATTTTTTCCTGGACATCCAAGTGTATGTAGCATAGATATGCTTCAGTTGGTTGCCCATAGATCGATTTGGGAACAGGTTGGTTACTTTTTTGACAAGAGCAATATGGCGGATGGTGTTGTATACTCGAAAATGTGCGCGAACAACACGTGGTGCCGAATCGAAGAATGTCTTGGAGAGCAGTTTTAAATACAAGGAATAACGCCATGCATGCAACAGCTTATAGGGCTACAGAAAGATTTGTAAACAAGTATGTACAGGAAAACCACGGTATGCTTGAAGTACTAGATGTAGGATCTCTTGATGTCAATGGATCTATGAAACCAATCTTTGAAGGCTTCAAGAGTTATATAGGATTAGATATGAGGGAGGGCAAAAATGTAGATGTTGTATGCAATGCTCACAAAATGCCTTTTCAAGACAATTCATTTGATGTTGTCGTGAGCAACCAGTGTCTTGAGCATGATCCCATGTTCTGGCTAACTTTTTTAGAGATGGCCAGGGTGGTTAAACCTTGCGGGCTAATATTTGTATGCTCGCCGTCGTGCGGCCCATATCACCCACATCCGATAGACTGCTTCCGCTTCATGCCGGACGGCTGGGAGGGCCTTGCAGAGTGGGCAAGGAAATGCAAATTCGACATACAACTTAGTGAATCATATATTGAAGAAAGTTGTGAAAAGTGGAGAGATTCAGTGGCTATCTTTCACAAGGGTAAGACTGAAAAAAGTTAACAGAGTCATGTTTCAGTTCTGGTGGGAGTTAATTTGATTGCACAGCAAGGAAAGAAGAGTTATGCAAGACTATTTTTTTTAAGATATGGCGATTAACTGCGGGTGGTCAGATGTCGATAAACTAGATGTGAAAAATGCATATCAAAAATCGTGCAGATGTGCAAGATACATAGATGAATGCCTCCGACAGGAGATGGCTCCATGAACATACTGATGCTTGGCAAGGGGTACATAGGAACCCATCTTTATGCCAGTCTGTGCAGAGACCATGGGGTAATACATGTGGGAAAAAGCGAACTGGACTATCACAATCCACACATGTTGAAAGGTTATATAGAATCGTGCAAACCCGACCTGATGATATCTGTTTTTGGTTTTACAGGAAGACCAAATATAGATCAAGCAGAGCGCATGAAGGAAGAGTGCTGGCATTTGAATGTGAGGATTCCCTTGATGGTGAGGCGGATGTGCGCCGACATGAGGATACCTTTTTTGCACATGTCATCAGGCTGCATATTCAACGGTTATGAAAAGGAATGGACGGATGTAGACCTTCCGAATTTTGGGATGTTTCACCACTCATCTTTCTATTCGAAGAGCAAGCATGCTTTTGAGTTGGCATCGGAGGGTCTGCCTGGGTCTGTGATCAGAATTAGGATGCCATTCAGCGCATCTCGTAATGACCGAAATTATCTTATCAAGATACTCGGCTACAAGATGCTTATAGACCAAATCAATTCGAGGACATGCGTAGAAGACATGTCAGTCGCCGTGAAGGAGATGGTTGATGATGGCGTGTTCAATGAACTTTCTCAGACATTCCATATAGTAAATCCAGAGCCCATGTCCACTCGCGAAATAGTTGACATGCATGCCGAAATATCGGGTAGTGGAAGCTGTGCGCATTTCGTGGAGGAATCGGACTTGGAACTTGCAGCACCAAGGAGCAATTGCGTTATTAAGGGGAGTATGCACCAGTCAATCATGCGCATGCCACCCGAACATGTTTCGATGAGAAAATGCCTTTTGGGCTTGAGAATATGAAGATAGCAGTTAACATACTTGGGACAAGCAAAAATGTTGACAGGTTAAGGGTTCTCACCGCCGGAGCCATACGTTCCTCACAGCATGAGGTTATCATGAACTTCGTAGCCGAGGGAGAAAGACCTGAATTCATACCCAAAGAATGGAACTGGATTCGCTCGGACCATGTCAATCCAACCAATCGCCATGTGCATGCCATGATTTCAGGAATTGCATCGCCAGCATATGACTTCAATGTATTTTGCGACGACGATGTCATTATTGATATAGATGCAATGGTTCGTAAGTTTTCGAAAAATCAAGAGCCATGCCTGTGGACAACATGGCCTGGAGGGAATCTTGCCCAGCAATATCGGGATGATGTGCGAAACAATGCTGGAAAATTCCTGAATGGGAAATCAATATCATCAATTTCTGTAGGATTCTGCAGTGCAGTTGTGAACCGAAGAATGATGCAAATGGCATTAGAACAAGATGCCTTGCCAGTGTTGATGAGGATTTCAGATGCCATAAGTAAGCGTGGTTTTTTTCCTGATCTTCAACTTTCCATACTTGCATGGATGATAGGGGTTAGGAATATTACAGGAAATTCGAACGGAGGAACATGTTGGCCATGCTTCCTTGCTTCTAGTGTTTTGTGCAAAACAGGGTCTATGTGGCATGTTCATGCGACTGGAGAAAGTCCATTAGTTCCATCTGAAGCGCTTATAAAGTGCATAAGTAAATCACCATATGTGTCTGTAGATGATTTAATCACAGATTTATACCCATCTCTCAAAAAGGGGATTAAGGCTAAAGATTACATTGGACATGCCATGAATATAGGATATTTTTGGAGACCATGGAGATCAAGATGTCCTGATATTGAGGTTAATGGACCATATTTTGCAAATAATGTTGTCCTTACTCGGGGCGGCGAAGTATCTCAGCAGGGTCAGGAAAAAACATTTGAAGCATGGGAGTCATGCGATGACGGATTTGTTTTGCACGACATTAAAAAAGAACAACACTATTTCAAATGGAGGCATAGACTAGGCGTGGTTGGCCTTCCACCTTTGAGGTTTGTGAACGATAATGGAATGATGTTAATAGGAATGTAAATCTGTGCTGGGCGAAACGGGTCAGTTGTAAATCAAAAGGAGATTGGGAATGCAAGAAATTTTGAACTATATGCCGAGTGACTTCGATTACACAATAGAGCCACTCCCAGTGCCAAGTGCGTGGGTCGGTCTAGAAAAAATTATCCGACCTATGCTGGCTGACTTTGATATTAAGCCAAATAAGGCTATTGAATTTGGAGTTGACTGGGGTTATTCCATGAGTGCGTTAGCGCAAGTTTTTCAGGAAGTTATAGGAGTAGATCATTTTCAAGGAGACGATTCTACAGGACATGTTCCTGATCATGCTAAGGTGACTCGTTGGATGTCACAGTGGCCAAATGCTAAGATTATTGTTGAGCCATTTGAGCAGTTTTTTGCCAATTCAAGTAATATCGGAGAAAAATGGGATTTTTGTCACATCGATTTATCCAACTCGTATGAAGAAGTATTTGCATGCGGAAATGAGGCTATTAAAAGATGCGATTGTGTAATATTCCATGATACAGAAGCATTTGCAGATGTTAAAAGAGCATGTTTAGATTTAGCAGACCAAGCGGATATGAACTTATACAATTATCCTCACAATTATGGGTTGGGTATACTTGTGTCTAAAAGTAAAACTCAATTCTTTCAGAACAAAAAAAAGGTGGAGGGTACATGAGACCAATCGACATTTTTTATCATGTTTATCAGCATGATGGATGGGAATTTTTATACCAGAGTCAAATCCACAGAATACACGCATCTGGGCTTGCAGCCCAGGCGAAATCTATAAATATTTGCGTTTCTGGACAGCAGCCACTTCCATACATACCAAAAAAGGCACATGTAACGAAAAATGATGATATGTCTTCGGAAGCTTCTACTTTGAGGAAGTTGTGGAACTTTGCAAAGTCATGTTCTGAGAACACAAATATTTGCTATTTACACACGAAGGGAATAACCAAAAAAAATCTTCCTGTCGACGCTTGGAGGCTGTACCTAGAATATTTTTCGATAGACAGATGGAGAAGTTGTGTAGAAATTCTTGATTCGCATCCATGCGCTGGAGCTTACCTTAGAAAAGACACCGAACATATTCACTATTCAGGTAATATCTGGTGGGCAACTTCTGATCATGTAAAACAACTTTCTGATGACTTTTTGAATACACGAGCTGGGACTGAGTGGTGGGTGTGCTCTGCTTTTTCTGATCAAAATAAAAAGCCATTTTGCATGCATGACCCAATTAGTTGTGCAGATCCTTACTATGTAATTTTTCAGCCGAAACATTACATGTGATTTATTTTGTTGTGTGAATAATTACGGAATCTCCATATCCTGATTTGAGCCTTTGGTCAATAAGTTTGATTTTTAGACCTGAAAACTGGCGTTCGATTTCTGGTACCAACCAGTCAAATCCATAAACATCCTCTATGATGTAGTGTCCTCCATCTTTCAATGCGGACCATGCTTTGCACATCGTGTCAAACTGGGACTGAGGACGGTGATCTCCATCGTCGATGATGATGTCAAAAGATTCACCTGCAACCTTGACCGCCCGATCTATACCATCCTGAGTGGTTGAATCTCCGGCTATTGCCGTAATCCCGAACTCGTCTAGAGAGGATTCTTCATAAGAGTCCAGACCAACCACCGTTGATTTCCTCAGATAATCTCTCCAGGTTCTCAGACTGCCGCCAAACGCCACCCCTATCTCAAAAAGAGAACAAGGACGATCTCTAAATTCATGAAGAACGGTGTTGTAAAATTCGGTATACCTATGCTGCCAAAACTTCATGTTCCAGTACATCACGCACAACTTGTCCAAATCGTTTGCTGCACCTCTTGATATGTAAACTTCACAGCAATTCATGTTCTTTGATCGCTGACGTATTGAATTGAATAGTTCACAATTCTCGGAAGAGGACTTAATTTCTGATTCGGCAGGTCTACGAAAAATCAAATGATCAACCCCTCGGCACAAGTTCTTCTCTATTGCTATGGGCTGATCTTCAGAACTCATCATTTTTAATATCTCACTGCCCGCATGCACATCTATCATGGCGCCTTCGGGAAGCATCCAAACCCATTCCCCCTCTGGGATGCTGCGAAGAGCCGAAAGCGTAGAGACATCTCTTTTTGATCTAGAATTTGGGTCTATCAAAACATTGACATCCATGGGTATGTCACGAACCTGGTGCACTGCTTTTTTTGCCCTATCTTCATTGTGGGTGACTATCGTCCAATCCACCTCAAAGCACTTGGCCATCGTGCTGTCTCTGAGATGTTTTCCTGACCACTCAAGAAGAGGATCGTTTACCAAAACGCCAGTGGACAAAAGATGTATTTTTTGCATGATGGTTCCTAGATTGAGGTTATTCTGCGCTTATATTTGTCGGCAACTTTTGCCGAGTTGGCCATGTCTTCCATCCTGAGCACCTGCCTGCGGAAGTCTCTCATGTCCGCCGAAGGACTGTACGGCTTCCTCAGACCTTCTTCATATCCCGTGGTGTCTGTCATACCTATCAGAGTGTTTATCTTGTCCGTGTTGTGCTTGTCGTTGCCGTTGAAATGGAGGATGATCGGCTTGCCTCCCGTTGGCTCGATCTTAACGCATGGACAGCCGGACCTGCTTCCCTGAACGAAGTTTTTCATAGGCACATTGCAGGTTGAAACAACCATGTGGCATGCATAATCAAGTTCAACTGAAGCGCCAAGTGTGGCTTGGTTGAGGAACATGCGGTGCCAGGTGGCCTGATCTGTCCTCCACGGCTCCATGAGCTCCTTCTGCCTAGAATACATGTCCTGCATGATCTTCATGTGCCTGATGAAGTCCACCCTCCTGCCCATGCAGACGCCCGCACAGAGATATCTGTAATCAATGCCCCCGAACCTGTATGGCGGGGGCTTGAAATGAGATGAGAACTCAGGTTCGGGCCAGCAGTTTCCCTCCGCTGACACAAGAATTTCTCTTCCGCATGCCTTTGCATACTTGACCGCAAGGTAGGGATCCTGCGCACAATAGACATCGGAGCAGTCGAGCCACATGACCCACTTGTGATCCATCTCCTCAAGTTTCGGGACGATCAGATGGTTCTTCATCTCCTGCATAGTCTTCGGGCATGGTCCGTCAACAACCACGAACTCCCTGTCGAATCGCTCAACCGATGCACGCAGGCGTCTTGCGGCTTCAAAGCAGCGCTGGGGATCCCCATAGAATGCACCTGTGATTACAGCAAACTCACCCTTGCCAGCCTTATTAGATGCCTTAGCCTTCAACTTGGTGGTCTTCTTCACTGTCGGACTGGCTTGCGGGGATGCGACAACAGTTTTGATCGGGTGATAAATCCCCGGATTCTTGCTGTATTCGCACCTGTGCCACTGTACATTCTTGCCAATTGCCTGGGGAAGCGTCCCCATGCGGGAGCCAATCAGATTCGCGGTGGTGCCTATCCTCATCTCATTGTTGTAAAGTGGGTGAAGGCGCGCATCGTCACGAACCCTCTCGGCTATCGCAACCATGCATTCCGGTTTCACGCATATCACCGAGAACGGAACCAGACCACGCAGCTGGTTTGCGAATTCGAGATGCTTATGCTTTTCAAAGAATGTCCAGCCGTCATTGCCGAATTTCAGAAGATTTGAGCCTGCTATGTCCAACCCGACCATGGTCTTAGGCATCCATTCAGAGGACGCAATTTGCCACCATGTGTCGTATTCATTGATGCAAATGGCAGAACTAGACAGAATTCTGTCCCTGTTGGCAAGGACATACTTGTATATCAATCCATCGCACATCCAATAGCTGTCCCAGTGGGGAAAGGGCCATTTTCCATGGTCCGCCCTGAATGTTCCCTTGAGAAACGAGCGACAGTCAGATATGGGCTGTACATTCTCCGAGCCCTCCACGCTGCACAGTTGTTCGAAATTGCTCCTTGTGGCGTCATCGTCCTTGTGGTATAGGAACAGATGCAACGGCCTCCATGTCGCCTTGGATTTGACTACAGTATCTTGACCCATGATGTGTCCTGAAATGTCATATCAGGCTTGCCGACTATTTCGACAACCGCCCTCTCGACGCCTTTCAGCCTGTCGAGACCAGAGCCGAAATCGTGCCCGCCGATGGCGAGGCGCGCACGGGGGATCCAGGTGAGCAGATCTTGCTTGACAGCCTCGTATGTGTGGCATCCATCTATGTAGACCACATGTATTTTCTTGAACTCAGGATAGTCAATGAAGTCCTCTGAAACCCCTTTGTATTTTACTATGTGGGAGAATGGTGCCACGGCGCTGTCGAAAGACTCCTCAACCTTGGACATGTCTGAGAAACTGGTCGGATCGGTGGAGTCAAAGCCGGTCTTCCATGGGTCTATGCACCGAATCACCGCCCTAGGAAAACCCTCGCGGAGTATTCGGGTGCCCTCACCCATGTAGCATCCGACCTCAACCACGGACTTCACATCATCAGCAACTTTTTCGTTGACATATCTGCAGAAGTCCCCCAGACCATCGGAGTACGACTTCCACTCCCTCATCTTGAAAATTCCGTCTGACATGCCTTTTTTATCGTCTCAAAATGAAAGCGGGGGCGTCTTGCGACGCCCCCGCAGGATGGCTTTATCAGAAGTGGCTGTTCAGCCCGCAAGGCTCTTCAGGGCAGCCCAGACGACCTTGACGCCCTCAATGGTGAAGGGCAGAACGGCGAGACCGAAGAACCAGTGAACGGGGCTCTTCCAGCAGAAGCCACCCATTGGGCACTTGACGGGGCATGAGTTCTTGTTGTCCATTTTCTTTTCTCTCTTTCTTGAAGATTTTTTAGAACTTGACATTCAAACCAAACCTGACCACGAGGTCGAGATCGTTGGCGTTATCCTCCGCGAATGGGATGTCACACGCGAAGTCAAAAGAAGCATTGCTGCACATGGCCCAGTTTAGGCCCGGCCCGATTGTGTTCAGGCTGGAGCCGCTGTCCAGGTACCAGAAGTTGTAGTTGGCGGCCACGCTGAGATCCTTGATGACCTCATAGTTGAGCGATGCATCGACATTCAGCACATCATCGGTGATGAGTCCACCGAAGATGGGGAGGTAGTCGCCATCTGTGTTCCACTCCCAGCTTGCGCCAGTGGAGTAGGTCAGCTTCTCAATCGGCGTCTTGCCATCAACGCCCGCCTTGAGGACGGGGTTGACGCCATCGCCACCGAAGCCTGCAGAATCGGTCGGCAGTCTCAGGTCCAGCCCGAGATCGACGGAATCAATAAAAGACACAGGGGCCGTCAGCAACTCATACTGAGCCCCCAGGGTGAGCATGCCTGCGCCGGTGTTGCCGTCAGTGTACACCGGCAGAATTAGGTGGAGGTCAAGCTTGTCGTTAAACTTGTAGTCAACCTTCTGCAGGAACTCGGTGACATTGCCCGTGTTCAGGTTGTAGAAATTGATGTTTTCGCTGAAACTGAACTTGCTCAGCGAGAGGGCATCTATTCCGCCTCCTGCCGGTGCCTGTGGCTGCTGGGAACCAAGAGCAACCGAAGTTGCTGTCAGTGCTGCTGCCGAACTTAAAATAAATCTCTTCATGTTTTCTCCTTTGTTGAGATTTGTAATCCTGTTTATCGTCTAGATAAACAGGGGGTTGAAATGAATCATTACCATCATACGCCCGTTGACCCTTCGCCCACCAGACCAAGCACTGACATCTTGGCCTCCCATTCTGAAGCCTCCCTCCGATTGGAGGTCTGGATGGGTTGGCCATTTTTGATGGCTTCAACCTCGAGAGCGGTCAGATGGACCGAATGTAACCTGTAGTCCTCAAAGGCTTTACAAGCAATTGGAAAGAACGGCTTGATCAACTTATACATGGCATCTGCGTACACCCTGATCTCCATCTGTGCATGAGGATCCATGCGGAGGTGCAAAAAATGAAAAATGTTGTGAAGATCACATTTCCAATACCATTCTGTGTAGGCGTTCACGGGCAGGATGATCCTGGCGAGCTCCCTGGCCACGCCGCCATTTATTGCCTCCATGTATTTTGAATATGATTCAGATGATATGGAGTCACATGATCCTATGAATGATTCAACTGCCTCAGGAGGCAGACTATCCCCCCTGCCCTGCTTGTTGGTGGCACTCTGCTGCTTTACCGCATCTCCACCTGGAGTGTAAAACTGGTCGGGAACCACCGAGTAGCGTGCTGAGTATTCGTTCACGTTCGCGGTACGGTGGCGAATCCACTGGCGGGCCACAAAGATCGGCATCCTGATGTGAAACTTTACCTCGCAGAATTCAAACGGGGTGGTGTGCCTGTGCCGCATCAGGTAGCGGATCAGCCCCTCATCCTCGTTTAGTTTCTTGGTGCCGTGCCCGTAACTTGTTCTTGCAGCTTGGGCTATGGCGTAATCTGCAGTCTTTCCCTCGGGAACAAGCCTGGGCATCAGGTCAACGAGTGCCACAAAGCCATGGTCAAAAATCTGCTCCTCGATTCTTGACCTGCCGCCCATGATGTCAACAAGTTTTTCATCTTCATGCGTGTGCATGAGACAATCTTACGCTCAGCCCTCGAGCCCCTCTTCCATCAGTCTTCTCATGTGCATGGCGTTAATGTGGGCATCTTCAACGGCAGAATGTGGAAGTTTGCCGCGCTCTTCGGCAAGTCGTCTGGACAGAGACCTCCTGAAGCCCTTGTGCAGGTCATGAAGGTTTCTTGGGGAATGTCCAAAAGGATTTTTACCCACGTATTTGTGAAAATAAAAATCAACAAAAGACCAGTCGAATCCATTGTCGCTGACAAAAATGGGCGAGCTGCCATGGGAGTTTTCAGATATCCACCTGTTGAAGGACTCCATGGCGGATTTGGGATCTTCAAAACCCATGGTCTGTTCCCTAGTGAAACCTGAAATGGCAAGTGAGCGCGGGTTGAAGGTGTCTTTGTCTGGGCGTATTTTGACAGAAAATCTCTTGGACGGATCGTCTACGGCAACGCAACCCAACTCAATCATCGATCCGACTGCTGGAGACGGACCGTCAGCCTCAATATCAACTGAAAAATATCGGACAACTCTTGAGGAATTTGCCGTTATATGGAACATATCATGAATTTCACAGTACAGGAAATAGATCCTCTTGACGTAAATAACACATCATGATAAAAATGAACAGTCAAAATACCATGATGCAGAAAGAGGCTTTTGCAGCAATTGGCCCGCTCCTCAGGGCTGCCCTTCCATATCTGGGCAGAGGAGCGACTGAATTGACAAAAGCATACGCTGTTGAAAAAATGATCGGATCCCTGACAAATGTTGTCAAGAAGAAGGGCGCAGATGTGGCTGCCAAAACTATACTGCGGTCCACTGGTAAAGGCGAAGATGTTTCTAAGTTGCTCAGCGCATATGTGTCTGGCGGTGGCAAAAAAACATCAGAAATAGAGCAACTCATGTCGGCTCTTGGGGGTGCGGAAGGGCTTTCTGGAGAGCCCAAGAAGACCAGGACAAAAAGATCTTTGTGGTCTTTGATGAGCGGAGTTTCAGGAGGTGCCCCTGGAGAGGATTCTTCAGGATCTGCCGCACGCTGGAACCCCTCATCCGAACTCAGGCTTGCTTCCGCCGACGACTGACTTTTTTCTTGACTGACTTCAGGTATCTGATGCAACTTAAGAGTTGTGATGGCACCCTCTCCGCTTCTTTAATGCTCATCTTGAAGCGATCAGATGAAACGTTTGCCGAAACATGCCATCCAAATCCTCCCCTCCTGCAACCAACGAGAAATTCGATTTTGGGCGGGTTTTTTGTTTTTTATGCTTAGAGGTCATGGTTGCTTTCTAGAATAAATGATTGTGTACTCATGCGCCAACCAAATCCTCCAATTATATGTCCTATGATCGTCTCTGAGTTAAATAGGCATCGCAGCATTCCCCTTGGCAGGAAGATGAGAACGCCATGAGGAGCAAGTTGGCATCGGGAGGCAGCGCATCCTGGATTCAGGCAGCAAAAGCCGAGGGCATACCAGATGATGTTGTTGCAAAAATTGAATCTCTTCCCCTCAAGAACAAATTGTTCTTTTCTAGGGTGATGAAAAATGAGGAGATACCACTAGACCACTTTGCTGAACAGGCAGCCGCCACAGAGTCCAGGATAGAGCGGCTGAAGGTAGGCCTTGTACCCAAGAAGGTTGATGATTACAAGAGCCTTGAGGAAATCTCTGCCGACATGGAAAGGGTGGAAGAAAACTTCAAAAAGAGAATGAGGTCACTGGAGCACAAGGTTTTTGACCCCGGAGACCAGATGGAAGTTGTTCGCAGTTTCGCCCTGCCTGGATTCCCGGCAATGACTGTTTACAGATACAACGATTGGGAAAAACAGCATCATCTAATAGAAAATTCTGATCGCTTTTGCATAGGAACGATGAAAGGTTTCGATTGCGCCAATTACCTTAATAGATATGGCGGAGAAGTGTTCATATTTGTTAGGGATGGAAAACAGTGGGCATTAATGGCTCCACACAGCACAGCAGCTGGCGCCTTCACCAACATGTCAAACATCACTTTGACGCCATGCGAAAAGGCGATATGCATAATTGCAGTTTATGATTTGGCTGACGCTTGGAAAAAAACACTGGCAAGTTCGATGGCCGAATGTAAGTCACAGGGTTTTTCGGAAGCCTATGCCTATCTGTCCGCTCTACCGAAAGATCAGGAAAAAGAAATCAAGAAAGATCTCATGTCGAGGGGCATGTTCTCTCTGCACCTGACGCTGCTGCTTGAAAACCAATCTGGTAGAATACAGGCGACAGAAAGCAACAAAGAGATAATAGAAGAGGCAAAAAAACTTATATCAGAAGGCAGTTTTGACTGGCATGCAGCCCTGAAACCTATAGTGTTTGGAGTTTCGTCTGAAAGTGGGGCAAAAGCGGCAATGGATGCTCTCAAGTTTGCAATTGAGTCCGTCCGTCGGGCGGCAGTGCAAGATGTCAAACGAGCCTTGCACCAGGGCATCGACATCCCAAAACACACAGAACCGCAGAATCAACAGCAGAAGCAGTTTCTGGTAAATGCATTTGCTCCGTGGGAACAGCTCAAGAAGACGCTCGAATTTTCCGAGTGGAGGAGAGAGACAATCTTGGCTGCGTCACAGGCTCCATATGCTGACTTATTGTCTCTTCTCAAAACCGCCATATCATATGATAAGGCAATCATGCTGAACTACAACATAGACACGGCTCTTGAGGTCATGACTAACGACCTGAAGGAGTTGATGCCCTACGTCATTGCACACGAAAAAAACCAACAGGGCAAAGAGGCTCTGTCATATGTCTTTGACACAGGTAATCCACATACAATACATGCTGCATACGAAAGACAGTTGAGGGGAAGAACACTGCACAGGCAGACACAGGGTCAGGGTCTCAGTTGGGCAGACATGGAGGCACACATAGTGGACATGGTGCTGTCTGGATCAGACCTGAGTGAGGTGCGAAAGATGCTAGTGCCATATCTCCACGCAGTGGAGAAACCCGAAGATCGCCTCGCCCTGATGGCTCAGGCAATTAAGAATTCTGCGCCTGAAAACGCCGAAAACATGGTGAAGAGACTCGAACTTGCTGCAGGTAAGAAGGTCGGGTCGTAAGATTGATCTTGTGGCAACTTTCTGAGGAGGACCTGTTCAGGTACTCCGGAAAGTTTATGCTGGAGGATCGTCTCATGTTTGATAATGCTGGAAAGAAGAAATTGAAGGTTGGAGACCTGTTTGCGGGGGTGGGCGGGTTCAGCCTTGGCTTCATGCGGGAGGGCTGTGAGTTGTGCTGGGCTGTGGAATGGGATAAGACCTGCCAAAAGGTCTTGCGCAAACAGCACCCACACACGAAGATATTCGGGGACATCACCAAGGTGGCTGCGGAAGACCTTGATGATGTCGACATCATCATTGGCGGCAGTCCGTGTCAGGATCTGTCGGTTGCAGGGAAAAGAAAAGGTCTAGAAGGAGAAAGGTCAGGCTTATTCCATGAATTCATTCGACTTGTTCGGGCCAAAAGTCCTCGCTGGGTGGTATGGGAAAATGTTCCGGGAGCCCTCAGCTCTAACGGAGGAAAAGACTTCGGAGTGGTGCTCGGTGAAATGGCAGACAGCGGGTATCCTGACATCGCCTACCGAGTGCTTGATGCCCGTTACTTCGGAGTTGCGCAAAGACGAAGGCGAATCTTTGTCGTTGCCTCGCGTGAAGCTGTCGGAGGTCCTACAGAGTCCCGTGCAGCCAGGGTGCTCGGACTACTTGAGCCAATACAAGCTCAGCAAAAAAGCTTGCGAAGGCATATTGAGGCGTGCAGAGCGCAGGGGCAAGCTCCTGCCCCCGTTGCTGAAAGAAGCCCTCAACCAGCAGGTGAGCAGGACGGAGACATCTCCGCAGTCAACCTCGGAAGGGAAGAAAGCATCTTCAGCAAGCAAAAAGTCAAAGCAATCACAGAAGCCTTCAGCGAAGGCGGCCAAGCCCAAGAGGTCGGCAAATCAAAGTTCTTTGCCGAAGAAGGCAAGGGGAAATGGTGGGACGCAGGAGACGAATCCTCAAGCCTGACAACCAGATGCCATGACCAATTTATGCCAGACAAGGGCAATTTTGCTGCAGTCATAGAACATGTGCCGTGTCAGGGATTCAGTTATGTAAACCACCCAGTCATAGCACAGCAGTCTGAAGACACAATGGCCTTCAGACTTGGGCAGACGGGCGCCAACGGCATAGGTGTGTCAAACGATGCATACGCTCTCGACGGGTCTTCTCCACAAGGAGTGATGCATCCAGATACTGTTGAAGCCCTTGCATTTCAGCCAAGATTTTTCACGAGGGATCAGCGCACTGGCAACGCAGAATCTTGCAGCTCAGATGTTGTTTCGCCGCTGACTGCAGGTGGTCTTGGAGATTCCGCAAATCACGTCGCCATATCTGGTCAAGAAATTACTCAAGCATACAGCATACGCGAAGATGCCAAAAAGAACAATTTCAGTGCGACACCCTTGGAGGTTGCCAATGCTCTCCAGGCCATGCAGCCTGCCCCAACCAGTCACCATGCCCAAACCTATATTGCTCAGAATGAGCACTACCACCAAGAGGTTGTGGGAACCTTGGCGGCAAGAGACTACAAAGGCGTTGGGAGTCAGTATGTTGCTGAAGGAAAATGCATAGTGCAAAACGAGCACAACCCTGCCTTGGCATATGACGGTATGAATCAGAAACTTTCTGACGAAATACACCACTCACTAAGGACAGGCAAAGACTCGAGTGACTGTGTGATCAGCCAGTCGGATGTGTTCCGCAAGTCTGCCAGGGCACAGACAAGCACAGACGACGAGTCATGGGTTTCTGCCGACCACAGCAACACCCTCAACGCGTTTGACACTGGAGAGCGAGACACCCATGCGGTGGTTAGGGGAGATACTGAGTCAGTCAGCAACAGGGGTGGGATGGTCGTGCGTCGTTTGACGCCCGTTGAGTGCTGCGTCCTGATGGGTTGGCCGCATGACTGGAATGAATTCGGAGCAGAAGAGGATGGTCGCATCGTTGCCATAAGCAACGCGCAGCGCTACAAGCAGTGCGGCAACGGGGTTGTTTCCAACTGCTCACAGTGGATAGCTGCAGGGATACTGAGTCTGGAGGGGCTCAGCGAATGAATAATCTCTGGGGTTTTTTGCCAGGAGACTGACCAGGGAATCGGTGTATGATTGGTCGCAGGGCTGGATGCCCGGCAACGGCCATCCAAGAAGCTGCACCTCCACCATTTTTATGATGGTGAGCAACGGACGGAACCAAAAGTTCGCAGTGTCCCCAACAACCTTCTTCACTGATTTCATCAAGCGACGCCATGAGTCTTGCAGACATCACGGTAGCAGTGTAGTGACATATCGTGGTGTCCTTCAGCCATTCTGGAGGACGCACAGTTTGCGGCTGTATGGCATCAGGACCAGGTCTGTATGTTTTTACCGGGTGGGCAAGAAACTTGTGGTGAGAAAACGCGGGAGCCAAGGCCTGAGCAGCCCTGAAGGGCGCGTCCCACCATAAATCATGCTCCCACACCATAAACCTACCCTCGGGCTTCCCGTTTTCCCTCCACCACTGGAGGGCTGGAAGATGTCCCAATACCCACTTGATTGGTCTTTTTGGTCCGCCGCCCTTGGGAAAAACTCTTGGGGTGTCTTGCGGGCAGGAATCGTATGTTTCAAATATTTTGGGCCAAATTTCCCTAATTCGGCAATCTGTGTTGGTAAAACTTGATGAATTTTTATCTAGAACGCCCCCATATTGACATCCTCCGACTGAATCTCCGTCGCACATCCATACAACATTTGCCATCCCCCTGAGAAGGTGGCTCAGCTCATCAAACCTACCCTGTGTTTTTTCATCATTTTGATGCGTTCTGTACAGTAGCCAATTTTGCATATAGTTTCATCGGCAGAGGAAATGATACTTCTGATTCGTAAAAAGAATCATGCGCAGAATATTCTCCATAAAAGATCCGTCTTATCTCGTCCGCACTGCAATCAAGGCAGGAGATCCTAACGACCCATTTTGGAAGTTGATCATGTCTGGAGAGCCAGCCGTGAGGGGAGGTTCTCCAGATTCATCCCAAGCAGACGATGACGATGTGTTTGAGTTCGTATTTGTTTACTCTCCACCCAAGAGTCTGAAAAAGCATTTACCATTCTTCCTAAACATGAATGGAGATGTGGAGCCCATAAGCGTGGATCACCCATCAGACGAAATGAATGTTGTGGAGGTCAAGGTGAAGGCTCGTGGCGACAAAGAAGAGGCCTTTGATGCCATCAGAAGAGTCCTTACGGAAGATCTTGGTCT
>Ga0172367_10001208_pt1 | contig 38474 bp, 49 predicted proteins | sample Lak10m_FD_114542 | JGI IMG/M metagenome (GOLD analysis project Ga0172367, IMG submission 114542) | Freshwater microbial communities from Kabuno Bay, South-Kivu, Congo - kab_022012_10m | ecosystem: Environmental > Aquatic > Freshwater > Lake | place: Democratic Republic of the Congo: South-Kivu... | reverse complement strand
GAATCTGGATTTTCTTCGATAATATTGGCATTTTCAACTGCAAATTGTATTTTAGAGGTCATAAAACCTCCTACTTAAAAGTTGCATCGAACAGGACTAAATCTGAAACATTTGAGATTTTTTCTAAGAACTCTGTAGCTGAATCCTCCTCCTGAATCTGTTCATCGAGCATTGACTGGATAAAACCCAAATCAATAAAAGAACCAGAATCAAAAGCATATTTGAATAATTCTTCTATAAGTTCTGATGTATTTTCTTCAATCTGAACATATAAATTTCCAACAGAATATTTATCAGTAATTTCTAACTGATCTGGTTCAATTCCATAAACCTTATAAATACCACCAGTTCTTTGATGAATATGATTTATAAATTTCTTAGCGTGACCACTTTCTTCATCAGCCTGTTTTCTAAAGTATTCTGCCAAATTCATCAAGCGTTTATTTTGAAAATAGGCTTCAATTTGCCTATATCTAAGTTCGTTTGAATATTCGTGTTCTACCTGTTTATTAAATAAATCGTTTAATTCAGGTGATAGTTTCATCAATCACCTCCTATTTGAGTTTATTCAACAAAATAAAGTTCTAAGATTTTAGTCCCATTCATAGTGCCATTTGGCGCAAAAATAGACTGAGAAACACTAGCACCAGCAGTAACCGTACCACTATCAGCCGCACCATCAAAATTCTTAATTAGAACCTGAGCAGTATTTTTAATTCTGGTAGGAATACCAATTTTGTTGCCACGACCAATGGAAATTGTTTCAGTATCAGCAACGGCATAAGCGGGAAGATGAATGTTTGTAATAGTTGCAAATGCCTTCGTACCCAAAACTTCACTAGACCCACTTGCCGCAATAGTATCGGTAATAGCGTTGCCAGCAATATCTGTACCTGTAATCACAACATTTCCAGCTACATTTGCGCCATTACCTTTGATGGTAACAATGCGGGGAAAATCGGGTTGCGTGATGCCAGTTGTAACATCCTGAGCCGCAACAAGTAAACCGACAGCCGCGTGAGTAGCGGTTGCACTACCAATTGCAGGAGTGGTTGCATAAATCATAATGGGAGCGGGTGTGAGAGTGCCACTAGCAGGCGTAGCAACGCTACCATATTCCAAACTATCAATACGAGTACCAAGTGCCGCTCTCTGAGCCGCAGTGTTCATGTTATTTAAAGAATTTTTGTAAGCAGTAGTTAAACGAGCCATATATTTATATCTCCTTATTATTTAACCTTAATTTTAGAATAAATCCGACAAAGAAATAATACTATTCGGTCAATATAGTATTCAAGTCTAATTTCCTCTGGTTTCTCTTGAACCAGAACCAGAATCGCTAACTTCCGAATCCTTCATTTTTGGTCTACCTTTTTCCCCAATTGTAGACTTGGAAGAATCTCCTTCACCATTAGCACCAATAGCATAATTTGGAGGCAATAAAGGAACTAGCAAATCACCAAATCCACTAGCTTTAGCTTCCATGAGTTGTTTGTATAAGTGATGTGGTTTCATTCCGACAGAAGCCGCAATTTTTTGAGGTAAAACAATTCCTTGCTGTGCAAGTGCTATAGCCTTATCATATCTGTCTTGTCTGTTGGTAAAAAAGTTAGTACCTTCAAATTGAAAATCCCATTTGAATTTTTTAGTAAACCGATTTGCATGATAATTCATAAAATCGTTAAATTGACTGTATAATGCCATATACATCAATTGCTCATCAGTTTCTAAAGATAATCTTGTCTCAACAGCATTTGGTTTTATATTACTTGAAAATATTAAATTACTATTGATACCAGATGTAGCCATAGCAGTTTTTAAATAACTGTCATATATATCTGTTTGAGCATCGAAACTTATCGGTGTCATATTTTTCAAAGGTGCTGATGCAATTCTGATAGAATCACCTAACGCTGATTTTACCAAACCCATAAACTTACCTAAAAGTTCTGGATTAATGGCAATCATATCTTTAACACTTGCTTTAGCTTCATTCAACATCGGAACTTCACCAGTCAAAATCTTTGAAGCTGCCGCCATATTGATATTCTTTTGTAGATTACGCATTATTCCTTGTATTTGAAGATCATTCATCAAAGGACTAAAATAAGGTATTCTTGTAGCTAAAGAACTATCTAGTTTAAAAGCCCAACTTTCCGTTACTGGTAAGTCTTGCCAGTAAACCCAAGAAGAATCACCTCTATCATACGGCGAAATACTTGGAATATATTGTTGAATAGCTTTACCGTCAATACCACTGAATAAATCATTGAATTTACGTTTGAAAAAAGGTGAGTACATATTTGGGTCTACACCCGGAAGTAAGAACCAATAAAAACTCATACTGATAAGAAAACCATAATCCCATCTTCCAGTAATCTTTGTATACTGTGGAGATGCTGGTAATTCCTGTAAAACAACTCTCTTACCATCAAATCTAGGTGAACAAACAAATAATTCATTTCTAAGCATTTGTTTAGTTGCTAATAAAAATTCTTTTTTATAATCAAAAGAATCAATAAAGTTTTCAATAACTTTCAAATCTTTTTTATATTGTGGAGATTTATAATCTGATTCTTCTGCATTTAAACAAGTGTATGTAAGATCAAAAGCAAGCATATTAGCAAGATAAGAAAGTAGTCTCTTATAAGGTTGGGATGTCAATTCAAATGACTCACTATAACCTTGTAATGCTATTTCGCTATTTTTAGGGTCTTGTAATGCTTTTTCCAATCCATCAGATGTTGGAAATAAAGGATTTAAACTTACATCTTTTAATCTTTGATTTACAAGGTCTGGATTTAAAATATTAGAACCATAAAAGCCACCTTGCATATTTCTTGCAAATTCGATTACATCCCAAACTTCTTGTTCTGTTAAATTTTCTATTGTTTTATTTTTTATACTTCTAGCCAAAGGATTTTATACCTCCTTTCTGTGAAGATTTTTTATGCTACTACTGTTACTGTTCCATCAGGACTCAGAACGTGAAGTTTAATAATGTTACTTGCTGTAAACATTCTCAATCCACCAACACCACAATACTGATCTCCAGCGTTTGCACTTATATTCATTCTGTAATAAGTATAGGATGTGCTGTTTAAAAATGGAAATTCATACCAAATTGATTGTGAGGAAAAGGTAAAATTATTTACTGTATCCAATACTGTGTAACTTGTTCCATTATTTGAGCCTTCAAAAGTCCACGAAGCAGGACACCTTGTTGGAAATGAGAAAGCGGAAAAAGCCAATACAGAATAATTAAGTATAACTTTTCCACTTGTAAATTGGTATCCTAAAACCCAAGGTGCAGAACCACCATTACTTTCCCAACCAGGAGTTCCAGAATTAAAAGCATAATAAGCTGGATTCCCACTAAATGCTTCTGATGCAAAAGCAACACCTGACGGAGTTGTGTTCGATGTCATTATTGGAATTTCAGTTATTGTATTGCTAACATAATCTGCATATAAAAGAATTGTATTTGCAACTGGAATTGTTGGAGGAACACCAAAAGGTATTGATAGAACACCGTTTGCATCAACTCCGCCACCTGTACCACCGACAGGTAACACATAATCAGCACAAGTTAAATCAGCAGTAACAACTTTCCAAGTTTGCGTGTCAGTAAGATAAATCAAACTTCCGGGAATATCAGTACCACTAAAATAACCACCAACAATTTCAGATGATGTTGCAATAAAATAAGGTGTATTATGAGGAACTTGTAATAATGTCATAATGTAAAATCTCCTAAAGTTAAATCCACAAGAATAATTTTCCATGTTTGTGTATCTGTCAGATAAACTTTAGCACCAACAATAGTAGCACCTTCAATTTTGTTATCGACAACATCAGTTGATAGTGCCAAATAATCAGGCACGTTATAAGGAATCATAACACTCATATAACCTCCTATGAAATAATAGTAATTCGTTGCAAAACATCCCAATCACTATCAGAACTTTTCTCTTTCAAAATAAATTGGTCAAAATAAGAAGCAACCCAATTACCATAGGAAACAGAAGTGTATCTGTCTTTATAAGTGTTTGGTTTTTCACTTAATTTAATAAAACCGTTTGTCAACATCATATCGAGATTGATTGTTTCTGATATGAACAAACTTGTTTGTACATAAGGATTCATAAAAAACCCATAATTCGTAGAATCATTGGGGTCATTTAAAAATTCTTTATTATTTTTAATTAGAAATTCTTCTGCCTCTGTTTCTGAGGTTAAGAAATTCCATAATTTTTTTTGCAATGCTGATCTGAAAGAAACAGCAATTTGACTATTCAGATTTTGAGTAGCAAGAATAGGAAATATCTTTGGTGAAGCATTTGCACCTAAAGTTCGTGTTGCTAATTCATCAATAAGTTCATCTTTGATAAAATCTGGAAATAATGCTACTGTTAAAGCTGGATAACTTATACCTCTTTCCTCATCTTGTGTAATTTGAGAAAGAGAGTCGAAAATAGATCAATTTTTGTTATCTACAAAGTTTTTTATCCTTGTATTCTAAGGATTCAATTCTCCTTAGTTCGGCGTACATTTTTATCTTTTTGAACAAATTCGTAAAATTGTTCTGGCGTGTTATTTCTTTTTCCATACTCTCTATGAAAGTTTGTATGACATTTTCTGCAAAGTGTTACACCATTATTGACATTATATCTTTCATCAATATTTGTGTTCCAATTTACAAGATGATGCGCTTCTAGGTAAGTGGGGTGTTGATCACAACATACACACAAGAAATGATCGCGTTCAAAAACGCTAGTCCTCCATTTTTTATATATAGGTTGAACTCTGTCCCATCTTTCATCGTGTATTCCGCCCTTCCAAACAGGACTGTTTTCTCCACTAAATCTTTGTTTGGCTTCATCTGTAAGCATCCAGCTTTCTTTTCCATATTTAGAAATGCTGGTTTTCTTTGTTTTCTCTATGTATTCTTTAGTTTGAGTAAAATTTTTTTTACCATATTTTTTAAGATTAGATTCAATTATTTTTTCTTTTATTTCTTCCGATTGAAAAGGATTTTCAACACCATACTTTTCAATATTTGTTGCTTTCGCTTTTTCTCGGAATTCCTCTATAAAAAAAGCGTTCGTTTCTCCGTAGCGTTTAAGCATCGTTACAGATGCTTTCTTGTTAACGCAATGAATACACGCATCTGGACTATCAACATCTTCTTTTTTGTTTCTGTTGGAAAATGTCATTTCCATCTCAATTCCGCAATAATCACATCTAACCAAAACAATTTCCATGCTTGATTTTTTTAAATGTTCAACTTTTACCTCAAGAGAATCTCCCATAAAAGTATATACATATCCAAAATCCTCATAATATTTTTTTGTTCTGGAATTCCATTTTGTAAAAACTGTTTCACTCAATAACATATATTAACACACTCCTAAAAAGATATTGCTGACTCTTGGGTTTATTATTTCAAAACCTACGCTCTGCCCCTGACTACTTCTAGCCTTCGGTTCGGGTTGGCATCTCAGCTTTCCCGCTTAATTCAGCAATTTATTCCCTGTGCGTCACCACTCAGGAGGGCAAATATTTTACCCCGACTTGTTGCAAATCCAACACAATATAAGCATTTTCACCATTAGGAGCAAAATCGTAAAAGGCTTGTTTTATTCTCTTGGCTTGAACAAGTGTATTTGCACCTTTATGTGATTCCATATAAACCAAATGTCTCTCATAACCTCTACCGTTTTGAGGTATTAACCTTATACAACTTATAATAGAATTGTCGTTTGCTTTATTTGCTCTTGTAGCAATATCAACAGAAACAAGTCTAATCTCACCCTCAACAGGTTTGATATTATAAGGATTCTTTTTATCATAAGTATCCTCTTTTTGAGGATAAAAAGATCGTTTAATATTCCTTGTAAAGAAAGTTGTCTTAAAATAAGATTTACCAGACGAACCTGATGGTATATTGTAATATTCCATCTGAACTGTAAGAGGGTTATTATCTGACATTTCGTTTTTAATCATTTCCATAGTTTTAATATTATGAAATACTGATATATTATAATCTAATGCTAAGAAATTTGCTGTCTCATCACCGTCATTCATACGTTTGATACAATTCTTAACATAATTGTACCAATATTCTATTTTGTATCCAGCACTTGTAATATACGATATAACGCCTTCTTCTTTTAGAAGTGGGTCATTCGCATATTCATCTTTCAGTCTATATGGAGGCATACGAGTAAACAAAAAAGGCTTGATTACCTGTTCAAGAATATCTTGAGGTACAAGCCGAGATTCTTCAACGATGATATAATTCGCGCGATTACCTCTCGAATTTTCACTACTAGGAACAACTTTTATTGTTGAACCATTATGAAATATTGCTTCGTAAGTATTTGAGTTTGTAGTAATACTCCTTATTTCTCTTGCAACATTCTGAAAAGAATCCCTGAGAGATACCAATTTTTCACTTAGGATAATTCCACCCTGTTTCAGAGTTCTTGCACATATAACTATCTTTATACCAGGGTATAAAACAGATAATGTTAGACTCCATATAGCGATAAGCCAGGACTTTCCTGCCGCTCTACTTGCCACTATATATGCTAAATTAGACCTTTGCAATATCCAAATCATCAATATCTGAAATGGGAATAATTTTATACCAAAATATGTTTCAATTAACCTATGAGGATTTCTTCTAAAAAATGTTATCCATCTTTTAAATCTTTCTTTTCTTTCTTCCTCAAGATCATCATGTTTCACCATATCTTTTTTTTGTACAAAAACATCTGTTTTTTTAGAATTATTTTTTGTACTATTTACAAAATTATTATAACTAGGCATTTTCTATTGCCTCAGAAACAGATTCTTCAACATCAATATTGTCAAAATCGTTTTCTTCTGTAGCGTTAAAATCTCTTGATAACCCCAAAAATGTTTTCAATGGCCTAGTTATAAACTTCTTAAAATAATAATCTATGTTATCATAATCCTTAAATAATTCTCTATCTTTATAATAGTCAGCAGGTTCATTTTCTTCGATTGTCTTTATAAAGGCAGAAAAGGTATCTTGACTTTTTCCACTTCCAGCAATACTTGTCTTAGCGGGGTCAATACTTGCAGTTTTCATCAAATCTTGAAGTTCCTTAACTAAAGAACTCGTACTTTTAGCTTCAATTCTAGCTTTACGAATTTCATATTGTTTCCAACAAATCTCTCGTAGAAGTGTTTTTTCAGCCATAGTATCAGATTTGTGTGTCTTAGTCCACTTGTCATACTCTTTTTCAAGAAACTGATAATCTTCATATTCATAACCAGTACCCCAATTATCTGACAAATCCTCATCAGCATAAATTTCATCATTTGATTTGAAATTCATTGGTTCTACAAAAGTTAGATCGCCAAATTTGACACTATCAGTGGGGTGTCCAACAGCAAACTTCAATTGCGCTCTATATGTTACAAAAAACCCACCTTCAAAAATATCTCTATTTTTAGTTCTGTAGATTTCTTTAGCAGTTGTTATTGCAGATTCTTCATATTTAGTATTAGTCATACGACACATTTTCAAAATAACTCTATTCATGTTATTATATTCGGCAATCATGTATCTTTTAAAAATATCATCCAAACAATCCGAACAAATACTAAGATAACCATTTTTATCTAATTCTGTATCGAAACTTTTACTAAAAAATTTCCTATCCTTAACTTTTTCACATCTTCTACAATAATTAAATTTCTTAGTATTTTCTTTTAATTTTGAAAATTCGTCATCGTTCAAAAGTTCCCTTCCGTCAACGACTTCTTTTTTAATAACCATTTTTTCACCTATAAGCTGGCAAAGGGACTCGAACCCATAACCACCCGCTTACAAAGCGGATACTCTGCCAATTGAGTTACACCAGCGAGAAAGCTGGTTTTATTTAACCAGCAAAACAGACTTCTTATCTTTTGTTAGCTGGTTACTTTTTCCCCTACAAATACAACCACATTCACAACGATAACTAGCATATTTAGCACTATTCGTGTACTGATAATTCTTTTCCTCTAAATTCATAGAACCACAATTAGGACACTGAGGTTCATCAATTTCTTGATAAACGCTAATATTAGGATGGTTCTTAATCCAGGGTCTAAGTTTAACATATAAATCCTCAAGGATAACAACATCATTGATATTATACTTGTCGATTAATTTCAGTGCCTCTTTTTTGCCATTGTAACAATCTACCCAAAGATCAAATCCTGTATGAATTTTGTGTCTAAGATTTAGGAATTTATTAACAAAGTCTAATTTGTTAGAAGTAAATCCAAATGTGCTTTTCGCAGTTTGATAAAGATCAATATTTCTATAAGGAGTAGGTGGTTGTAAACCATGATATAAAAACCTTGTATTCATTCTTTTCATATCAAAATTTACACCGTTATACGTTATAACAATATCTGCCTCATCCAAAACTTTCCATACTTTCTCAACAATTCTTTTATCATCTTTATTCAAAACTTCTTCTGGTTTTAAAACCTCAGAAAACGCTTTATGATCGAACAACCATTTTCCAGACCATGATAACATGAACCAATCATGTATAACAGCATCAGGCATGATTTTTTGATCGTAAACACCCCAAGAGAAAACTACTAAAGGTGTTGTTTCAATATCTAATAAAAGAATTTTAGGAAATTTAGAATCTGAATTATCGCTATCTTTTTCTGTTTCAAGTTTCTTTCTTTCACGTTTAAATGAAGAACGTAAAACTTCACCAGACGGATAACCCATTTCTGTAGCTAGATTCTGCCAAAATGGAGTATTACCTTTTCCGTATTCTTTCCATTTTTCATACACTAAATCGAAAACTTTTTTGTCCAAGACTTCCTCCGTTATTCAGGTTCAATATTTTGGTAGTAAACCAATACCCCAAATAAATATAATGCAATTGGGAGGATTGGATGAATTTGTTTATATAGAACAGATAACATTCCTGTTATCATAAATATTATACCTATAAATCTGATAATACTTTTCATCCAATCACTCCCCTTCACACATAATTTATATCACAAACCTTAGTTTTTGTCAAGGTTATTTGATATATTGAGATAACTCTACTTGGAGTCTACCAATTCTGTTTTGTAACTCAGATATTTCTTGACGTATAGCTTGTTCTCTAGGATTTACTGGAGGTTCAATCGAAATAGGTGGTTTCTTTGTTCCATCAATTTTTAACCATAACATCATATCTTCTTTTGTTCCATTGAATAGATCAGTGTCTATACCTTGACGAATTGCGCCGTATGTGCTACCCAAAGTTTTTCCAATCGTATTTGCAACATCACCCCCCGATGTCTGCCAAATCTTCCATTTCTTTACATCTTTTGGGAGATATGGATTTTTTTCAGGATTATAAAAAGCGGCGAACGGATATTGTGCTATCCATGTCTCATAATTGTTTATCCAAGAATCAGCACCATAAACCTTCATCAGTGTGTTATAAACATCAGGATTGAAATATGCCAAAGTTGTTTTTCCAGTTCTATCATAAACATAATCCAACATATACCTGAATTCTTTTAGCGAGTTAGAGTTTAAATTATTGTAATATTTTTCATAATCGACAGCTAAAAAATGAAATTCTTTTCCATTTATTATTTTTAAAAAAACATCAGCTTGCTCTTTAGCACCAATAGCTGTTGAATAATAATGATAGCATCCTCTAATTGGAATTTTTAACGATTGCGGATATAATATATCTACACACTCATCAGTTCTACCCCCATAAGATAATCTCTGTATCACAAAATCAATTGGCTTTTTAGCGTTATCAGGATTCCACCATTTAGTTTTTTCCTGATTAACATCCCATTTTGAAATATCAACTCCAAACGCTCTCATTTTTTATTCCTCCTTTTCGGAAAAGGTCTTTGACTTTTTGAAATTTCTTCTTTAGAAAAATTCGTCCTAGCACCATCCCCATATAACTCTATTGCTCTAAAATCGTATGCTAATTTGGCTTCTTCCAATGTGGAAAAACTTCCTAAATTTTCTGTTTTTGCATCAAACGTGATTCTCGCAATGTATCTCCCTCTGTTTTCACTGACACCGACAGAATTAAATTTAGAATTTACCTTAATTAAACCTTGAGTAACCTTTAATTTTCGCATTTTTTCTAATTGTGCCTCTGATGCTTTTTTACCAGTTGCACGAATTCTCTTGTTCTCAACTATCTCAGCAGATTCCTTCAAACCTTTATTTGCAGGAATTTTTCCTTTGTGAGATTCGATTAGTTTATTCCTTGTTTCTTCGCTTATTTCTTTGTTTTTTTTATTATTTTTAACAATATTATATCCGAAATTTCTATCTAAAGATTTATAAAAATCAATCCAAAAATGTTCTCTTTCTGTCAGTTTAGAAACTTCGCACAATTCCAAAACTGAGAATTTTAAATTTTCTATCCCAAACTCCAAAACATCTTCTTGGAGGAATTTGTTTATATGTCTGTTTCTAGAAAGTTCTTTTCTGTGAGATTTATATCTAGTTCTCAAGTTTTTAGACTCACCTATATAAACCTTTTTGTTTATAATATTTTCTATTTTATAAACTCCGCTTTCTCTCGGTATAAATTCTATTTCTTTAAATTCCATAATCCCTCATATTTCCCTCATATATTTTAAATCGAATGAGAAGTTTGAGGGAACTTTTCACAAGGTTTATAACTCCTTGCTATCTCATTCGATTTCATAAAAAACTACACAGCAACAGAACCAATAAAAAATGGGTCTTGACCAACAGTTTGAATATAAAACATTCCAAATAATTGACTAACCGTAATCTGACTGGATTCTAAATTATTCACATAAGGTAGCAAACTTTCACCGGATAGAAAATAATCTTTCAAAATTTTATATTGTTTACCATCTAAAAACGCCTGTTCATTTGCGTATCCAGCAATACGAATTGTAATTTCTGGATTAGATACATCTCTGTCAATTGAAATAAACTTCAATCGCCAAAATGTAATTTCATCACCATAAATACTCTCTTTTGTTAAAATTGCACTCATTTTAAATATCCTCTGTCCAGTTAATAGAAACACCTAAAGATGTTGATACTGTTGAAAAACCAGCTATTGTTAATATTTCCCCTGGTGCAACAAAAAATTCATATTGTGATAAATCTACAACTAAAGCACTAGCTTGTGCTACGCTTAGGTTATATATATAAGTACCACCAGTGGATGTTGTTCCGGCAGTATCATAACTAACAACAGAATTACCTGATGTAATCGTGACACCTGAATAAGCTGTTGTACCATTTACAGTAGTCCAAGAAGGACTGCCTCCAATAGTAGCACCTATTCTAAATCGCATAACTCCAATAGCGTTACTACCATTAGCCGCCGCAAAAGAAACTGATTGTAATCTTAACAATGTCTTATTAGCAACACCATTGTAGGTAGTAGCATTTCTAATATTCAACAAACAGGTTTCCGTAGTAATACTCGCTTTATTATTGTCTAAAGCCCATCTAGGGCCGGAAACAAAGTTTCTAATACCAGAAATAAAAAAACCAACAGAACCACAATACGCAATAAGATTACTTGTATTACCAGCGTTCAAAACTTGTGCGTAAAAAGATAGGTTGGGGATAGTCAACTGAGTTGTAGCAGTTGTATTTGCGTACTTGATCGTATGTACTAAAACCCAAGTTGATGTGTCTGGATTTTGAACATAGAAGTTGATATTTCCATAACCTAAATATGGATACTTGATTTGAACAGGTGTACCAAAGGTAGGATTCCAAGTAAAAGAACTTCCAGCAGAACCGTCTACCTTGTCACCATTCCATGAAGTTCTTGCTGTCCAAGTATCTACACCACCGTTTCTATGCAGAATACCAAATGCCGTACCATTATAACCAAAGAAATAACCATTTGTAGCATCACCAGCACCCATCAATTGAGTAGATGAAGCAACGCCTGTTGTAAATATCGGTGTAAATCTAGCAACAATACCTTGTCCAGCACGATACTTAGCGATTCTTTTAGATTGAAAAATTGCAGAACCAGCACTATTAGTACCTGTCTGCAATCTTAATCTTGCCGCATTGGTATCCACTGTAGCGGAATTTGCTACAGTAGCAGTACCAGTTTGTGTGTTTATACCATAAACAAAATCTAATTGTATAACAGGAGTCAATTCCGCTGTCTCTAATGTACCAAAAGCACTCTGATTAGCGGGATTAAAGCTAACTGTATGTATTAAAGTCATATAATTCTCCTTATTCCCATATACCAGATGCGGTATCGGTTATAATTAAATCTTCACCAGCAAATAAAACTTGAGTTAACTCACCTTTGATAGTTTCAGACGCATTGGCATCAATTGTCAAAGTACCAGCACGACAAATAATTCTGTAAGTTTGTCCAGTACCAGTAGCGGCTGGAAGTGTTGCAGTTGCAGTTGCAGTAAAAATTACAACTTCATCATTTACCGTCAAAGTATAATTGGCAGATTTTGTAGCTAAGGCTTGTTTTCTACCAGCAGTTGTAGCTGTTGAAGCTACAATCAAACTATCATCTGTTTTTAAAACATTTGCCGCACTTCTATAAAGTGTTACATCTGTTCCAAATAAGATGCCTGATGCCGCTGTGCCACCTGTACCAGAAAGTTGAATTGCCGCATTAGTTGTAGAACCAGATGCTGGAGTCGCGATTCTTATACCAATGTTTGCGCCACTACCACCACTCAGTATTGGTATATCCACGCCGATGAGGGTAGTTGCTGTTGATGATGTTAGGTTTACCATCTGGTATCCAATAACATTTGTGGCACTCATTCCAGCGGCCGCGGCAGGGGTGAAATCGTAACCGACAAGAGTTCCTATTGTTGCCGTACTCGCTCCTGATACTCTTTGATAACCAATCGTTCTAACACCTATCACTGATGTAGCCTGAGTTGTTGCCGCAGAAGTCGATCTTAGAAAATAAGCATAATTCAATTGACCATACAATGTAGCAATAAGACCAGATGTTGCAACTTGAGTTTCATTATAAAAAGCGTAAATTAATCCTGTGTAAGTCTCAATTGCACTTGTGGTTGCCGCACCAACAACTGTGTTTATGTTAACACCTCTGTATTGCGCACTTGAGGAATATGGAACAGATAAAGTAGGTAAGAAATTGAAACCTATTTGTGTTGCGATAGGATCGCGTAATGTAAGTAAGTGAGTTGCAGAACCATTAGAACCTATGCTAAATCTGCTCGCAACTGCATTAGTTCCAGTCCCACTAATTACCCTAACATTAAATTTTGCGCCAGTTCCAGTACCACCTGTAGTCGGATAAGCATTTGATAATGCGTAGGATGTTCCTCCAGATGTGAGTGTAAATGTTAAAATAACTCCTGAACCATCAACACTATCGACTGTAATTGTGCCGTTGTTTCCACCACCTGTTAAAGTTAATACATCTCCAAGTGTATATCCTGTACCACCAGCGTTCAGAGTAACAGTTGTTACAATGCCTGTTGATGCTGGTGTAGCTGTCTGTATTGCAAATTGTGAGTTTCCAGAACCAGTGGAAGTTCCGCTTTGTAGAGTTAGTGTACCACCATTTTTGTCAGTTGCACTAGAAGTCGATCCACTTGCAGAAATTGTAAAATTATTGCCAGCAGTATTAGCTGTTGTTTGACGAGCGGCTGATAAAGTAAATGCCGATTGTCCTGTAGCAGTCAAAGTGTTGGCGGCTGATCTGTAAAACGATGTGTCTGTACCAAATAGAATACCAGAAACAGAACCACCAGTACCAGATAGCCATAAAGCGACACTTGTGTCAGAACCAGCAACGGGAGATACGATTTGTAAACCAATATTCTTACCACTACCACCTGACTGAGACTGTATTATTCCACCATAAACGTCAACTACTGAACCACCAGCATTGATAACTGGTGTCGATGCACTAAATCCATAAATTGCGCTTGCGGCTATTCCAGAGTCAACATCAGGTCTAGTAAGAAAACCGTAAAGTGTACCACTTGCTACACCTATTGACGGTGAAGAAAACATGCCATAACTTGTTGCCGCAGTAAGAGAACTATCAATATCGAACAATCTGTCCGTTGATGTAATGTCACCCTCTGTTCCGATAGCAAGACGCACACCTACCAAAATTGAGTCGTCTGTCTTGAGTTGATTCGCACTGACTCTATATAGATTTGCGTCTGTTCCTAAAGTTATTTTACTCGTAGAAGCATCAACTGTAAAATTATCACTTCCAGTTGTGCTATTTGTTCCAGACCAATATGTCACCTGTCCAGTTGTTCCTGTTCCAAGTACACTTGTTCCTGTAGCTGGAATTGTAAGCGTATACCCATCTGCTCCAGCAGATAATGTTATTGTATTATTTACTGTCAATGTTTTTGCAGTAGTTATACTTAGAAATCCAGTTGACCAAGCAACGTCTGTTGCATTTGGTTGTAAAACAGAGTTTGCAGTACCTTTAGATAACCTAGACCATTTTGGTGTAGAATTACCAATGATAACATCTCCTCTAACAACTGTATCGGTTAGAGTATCACCATGCGTACCAGATAATAAATCATGGTTAGAAGGTGCAAAATCGGAAATATTTGCAGTAGCATCAAACCATTTATTAGTATTATCCCAGACTAACAATTGACCTGATGTTGTAAAGTTAGCACCTTTAACATCAGATAAAATTGTTACTTTTGGAACAACTGCACCAATAACATTAATTCTACCATTTACAGCATGGGTATATTCAACAACACCAACGTTAATTATAAAATTAGGTGTTGCTGGAAAAGTAGATGTCAAATGTCCAGTAGAAGAAGGATTGACATAAACAGCTTTTCCTTCTGTTAAAAGACTTGTGTTAATATCTCTTACAATACCACGCATTGTAACATATCCAAATGCGTTTATGGCAATATCCTGAGTTGCAAGACCAGCAAAAGCTGTCGCAGATCCGATATTGGTAGCGTCTGTTAAATTAAATGCTGTCCATTGACCACTTGCTTGCACGATTGAAACAGCATCACCATTGTGAATTATAGAACCGGATACATTTTTACCATAGATATGAATTTCTTGACCATTTTGTAAAATAACACCATTTTCAAGAACTGTCGAAAGTGTATGATTATTTGTATCCCAATATGTAGAACCAATTGGTTCAGTACCAATTGCTGTATAAGTATTTTTATAATTTACATAATCAGCAGTATTTATACCTTTAGATGTAAATCCCAAATCCCCTGTCATTGTATCGCCAGCTTTTTCCACATACTGAGTATGAGGGTCGCCAACTGTTAAGTTTGAAAGAGAATTATGGTCTACACCAGCAGGAAGAACAACCGCAGAAATCTGTTGACCTGTAAGCGTAAAATCTACACTTGTGGTATCAGATACAGTAACATCACCTGTGTTTGTACCAGTTGTATTTCCTATGACTGTGTTTTGTGCGCTAGTCATATGATAATACTGTCCTGTAGTGCCGCCTTGTAAACCACTCAAGGAATTATGTACGAAACCAGAAACAGTAATGTATAAAGTATCGAAATATGTTTTTAAAGTTGCTTTTAAATTTTGCCAAGTTAATTTCTTTATACTGTATGTTGCTTCTGAATCGGCTATACCTAACTCATCAGCGTCTACAGGTGTAACCTTAGATGTTGCATTGTGTATTGCATTTACAGTAACATCTGCGCCAGCACTAATTCCATCTAACTTAGTCTTATCAGAACCAGTCATTAAACCTGATGCACCACCAGCTACAGCATTAGAAATTACATCAGAACCACCCGTCACGTGTGTAGAAGCATGAGTTGTAGGTGTTCTGGAGTCAGTCAGTCTTGTATCACTACCTAAAACTACCTGACCAGATGTTGCATTACCAACAGTAGGAACATCTTTACTTGCGGCAGTGCCTAATGTCGGTGTACCAGAAAGTGAACTATAAGCAATAGTGCCACCATCTCCCCCTAAGTGGTCGTGAGAATCACCATTAGTCACACCCTTACCAATAGGTGCAAAATTCAAATCAGATTGTGTCTTTGTGTAAGTATTTGTGGATGTCGAAATATCTGTTACAATATCCCATGTAGTGCCATTATACTTATAATATTGTTTTTCAGCAACAGAATAGACTATGCTACCTGTAATAAAATATGTTAACTCTGAGGTTACGTTGGCTATGGCAGAAATAGAGTGTATAGAAATCTCACCATCTTGACCAACACCATTCAAACCTTGAGCGGATTGAGAACCAGTTGTTACATTTGGAACAATTAACGGATATGGTTGTTCTGCCATAAAACCTCCTTTATACTAAGATAAATCTTAGCTAAAAAATTACATATACCAAACTGCATCTTCAAGCCATATTCCCCAATCATACCAAATGCCGCGTTCGTTTATTGCTTGCGGAGATGAACTTCCTAAAATCCAGACATAAATCAGATGATGAATGTTTCTATTTGGAGATGCTAAACCATTTGATCTAAGACCAAAGTCTGCTAAACCAAATTTGAACATGCTGTTGTCGATCAGGTTATCTTCAAATTCTTCTTCATTTTTTTGCATATTAAACTCCTAAAAGATAATTGCTACAAAAATATCAGAAATTCCAGATTCCTTAACTTTTAGAGAATAAACACTAACATTATAATCACTTGTGGATAATTTTACAAAACCATCCAAATCCATAAATAGATCGGAATAAATTCCTAATTCGTTTATATCTACTGTGATTTCAAAAGGACAAATCAAAGTAAGTTTTTTTGCAACCAAAGAGGTTAATCCTAAATCGGTACGCATTTTATCGAATAAGTCCTCATTTGCACCAACAGTAGAATACTTTTTGGAATAATATTTACCTTGTATCATAAAAGTCCTCCTTAAACCAAAAAAGGCAGTATCATAAAACTGCCTTTTTATTAATCATAAACTATATTTATTATTGTCGAATTTGGTTTTTTTGAGGATTTCTCTCAATTGAAACATTGATTCCAATCTCAAAACTACCATGATTAGTAGGAACAAATTTCGGACTTGCTTCGATGTGAAAACCAAACTTTTCGCAAATTTCGTTGTAAGCATCGACAAATTCCTGCATTTTTTCTTTATCATCCATAAAATTAATCTTCCTCTTTCAATTTATTAAAAAAATCTTTTTGAACGAATTTTCTGATAAACTTTTTCTTGTCGATCAGTTTTCTTTTATTTTTTAGATTATCTGATAACCTGAAATAAATTCTAGGTCTTTCATCTCCACCAATAACAATTTCTTTTTCAGTTTTATCATTTCTGATAGTGAATTGCTTTGCAGATACAAACTTCATTTTTCCAAAACCGTAAATATATAAATCTTCTTTGTTCTCTACACAATCCTGAAAAACTGCTATCATAGACTCTATCAGAGCATCACAGTCTCCATAAGTAAAGCCACTTTTTTTAGAAAGTGCTTTCAAAAAATCACTTGTATTCATGTTTTTTAACCTCTTTGTACCTATATATCATTAATAGTGAATGGTAGTCTAAATGATTACATATAATTAATTACCTACTATCCTTAATAAGTAGATTGGTGTCTAAATGATTACATTATGACTACAGCATAATTATATTGTAATTACACTGGTTTTCTTTCTAAAATTACCAACATTAACTCTAACTTTTTCTTTCCGAATAATCTTCTGACAGTCTTTGCAGAATTTTTGTCTGTTGGATGTTTTAGGCGTTGGTAATCCACACTTCTCACAGTATATAATTTCGCCACCATTCTCACTGATATATTTCTCTATAGGATTATCGTTTGCTAAAACTTTTACTGCTGGTTTTGAATTGTCGTTTGCAAACATTATCTTAGCTTTTTGATTCCTACTTGCGTCTAACAATCCTAATAAAACAAATTGATGTAAGAGCATTGGAACGTTTTTTATAGAAACCTTTATTTGCAATTCTCTGCAAAACTTGTGCGTATTCTTATGAGATATACTATAACCTAAAAAAGTTTTCTTATTTTTTGGATATATTGTATCGAATTTCTCTCTTTTGGCAGATACAATCATTGCAAATAAAAGTTTCTGAAATTTATAATTTTTTACAGTTTTTATTTTTTCAATTTCATATTGTGTTATAACCACATCTACATCAGATTGAGGCTTTATCTTTATGGCTGATTTCATAGCACTTTGAATAGCCTTCCTACTTAGAACCAAATTAAAATTTTTGTCATATTTTTCTGAAAAATTTATAAGATATTTTATAATTCTTCTTTCTTTATACTCCAACTCCCAATATAAATACTGAGCGAGAGCGAAAACATCCCAATAACTAAATTTTTCAAAACCATTCTCGAATATATTCTTGCCGTACTCATAATCTATATCTGGATATTTCATAATTTTTATACAAATATTGTAAAGAACCATCCTTATTTTCAACAGGAATTGAAACTGAGTTATTATTATTTTTCAAAAGATTTTCGCAAATACCATCACCGAAAACCTTCCAAGCGAATTCTTTATTTTTACCATATTGATAAGTTATTACAACAGAAAGGTTAGCCAACTCTCTTACATCGGAACTAACTATAGTAAAAATTCTTTTTCTAAGATTTGCTATATATTGTTCTATGGTAGAAAAATCACTTTCGTTATTTCTGACAATTATTCTCTGGTTAGTGTATTCCTCATAGAATCTTTCCAAAAGAACCAACTTATCGTAATCAATAAAAATATCATCGTCAATATATCTACTAAAATCAAACTTAAGTTTAGAAGTTTCAAATTTTATTTCTTTTATTTCCTTATCCAGATGACGCATAATCTTGTTCATAACACAATCATTGTGAATAAAGAAAGAAAATTTATAATATTCTTTCAGGATTTTTTCTTGTTCTTCTGTTCTATCCTTTTTAGAAACCAAATCTTCAAAAGAAATTCCCCATTTCATTTTTGCGTAGCTATCGTAATTGTCAATTTCTTTTTGATATTTTTTTCTATAATCAGGATAAAGAGTGTAGAAGAACAATGGTCTTTTTTCTACCATAATCATATTTTCCAAAGAAATTTCTTCTTTTTCAAAATCTTCTAAATCTTCTTCTATTTTTTGAAATTTAGTCCAATGTTCAGGAAATGGGTCTACAATAATACCTTTACCAGCATCAATTGTATTACCTTGTTCTCTACGCAATGCCGCCAATCGAATTTCTATCATCTCACGTTCTTGACTACCTACAGAATAATCAGATAGCATTGCATGATATGTACTCGAAACGTTGGTTACAAATCCAACCTTACAATTTAGACCGTCATTATCACTTTTAGATAGTGTTTCCTGATTTAACAAAACTTTTTTAGCAGAACGTTTTTCATAAGATACAGGTTTACCAATTTTGGCTCTTTCTATAAATTCTTTTTGATTAGTTGTAAAGACGAGATCACCATCAAACTTTTACACCCTCAGTTTCCTGATATTTTTTAGGGACTAGACTATATCTTCATCTCTTTCGAGAGCGTGGGGCTTCCCAACAATGAATTTCACATTGAAGGTACAGTTAGTCGTTACACCTTTCTGTTTTCACAGACTCGGCACGATATTAGCATAGCTTTCGCCTTAGCGTTCCATCGTTAGCAGGATTAGTTGTGTTGCACAACACATCCCACACCTGACATTTGTCAGTTCTCCACGTTATTATTTTTAGTGTCACCACTAAATCAGACTATGATTAATCTGAATCTGCCATTACAATCGTATCAATCTCACCATAAGGTAAAATAATTCCAGAAGTTATATGATTATACCAATAATAACAATCCGCTCTTTTCAAAAGAGGCATTACATTCACCTCAGTGTAGTGGGTGAGAGGTGCGCGACATCCAGCAATAACTTCCACATTTTTATTATTCCAATAATTTGAATAATATTGTTTCTTACCTAACAGACCAACTACTTCTAAACCTAAGAAATGTTCAGCCTGTGCATATGGGTCTACAATCAATGCAGAAAAATTACCATGATGAATTGTAGCACCTAGTTTTGCCTCTTTTATCGTTTTATTCAAACATCTGACAAAATGGTTTCTAACATAGCTATCATTTGCCACATTTTCATCAATCATCAACGCTTTCAAAACAGGGTCTTGTAAATCGTAAAACCAATCAGCATTATTATCTTTCAATCTTTTATTATCCGAACCTAAGAGAAAAAGACTCATCTTATTAGCATCGAAACCATATAAATTTTTTACATGATCTACTGTTGGTTTACAAAAGTTTTCTATATCGTTATCTTGCAAATCTAAAACTTGCGTAAACTGATAATTACTAAAAACATAATCCTTTTCAGTTTCTAAAGATGGCGCATATCTTGTGATACCAAAGGATAAATTATTCTTATTACAATTTTCTAAGAAATCCTCAAGTGATTTATAACTATCATAAAGTTTAAACTGTGAAACCGAAAGAATAAGATCATAATCTTTTATTTTTCTTTTAGAACCCCAAGCATCTGTAACTTCTTCAACATTATGTGCTTCGGCTAAACCTTTGAAATCGAATGTTACAACATTTCCTTTTATAAAAGGGGCACGAATAATACTCCAGGAAGGAACATAATCTAAACCTATATTCTCAGACCATTTTCTCATTAATTCTGGTGATATAAGACCTTGACCGTCAAAACAATTAACCATAAATTCTTTGGTTAGTTCTTCTACTTTGATCTCTTTACCGACACCAGAAACCCATTTTACATCAAAATTTCTTTTTACTTCCAAATCTGGTAGAACGATGAAACTCGGAAAATCCACTATAAGAGATGCAGAATTATATAAACCAAAATAAGCATTAAATTTAGCTGGAACTAATTCTTTCTCTAAATTTCTACCATTATCTAAAATAAGATTAACCTTGTCGAAATATCTCTGTTGAATAAAATTTACAGTATTACGTCTAATATTTCCAGCACCGGAAAGAAAGCGAACATATTCTTCACCATTTATAAAAAGACCGTTCTTAAGAATTTTTTGATAATGCGCTTTATTGACAATATGGATACTAACAATTTCTGGTACAAACAGTATAGATTCAATTTTCTGATTAATCTCAAATAAAATAGCCTTATTTTGTTCAGTATCTTTGAGTTTCGTGATTTTCTTTTTCTTCTGTAGTAAATCGTACAATTCTTTTCCTGAAAACTCAAGTTTCTTCACCTCCCTCAGTGTTCTTAGAACCTGATTATCTGCAAGTCTCACAATTTCTAAATTTCTTTGTGCTTCTGCGAAAGTAATGTGCAGATTGTAGTTTACATCCCTTAATCTATCAGATTCAAACTTGAAAATAAAAAAACTTTGTTGTTTTTTCATGTAATATTTCTACTCTCCTGATAATTCCCATTCTGTTGGTTCTAAATTCCATTTGTAGGTTATATTTTTATACCTACGATAACTCATTTCACTCCAAACATATCCATCGTCATCCAAATCATCAAAGAAATCATAGTATTCTTCATCAAATTCTTCTGAATAGTTATCACAAGTTTTTACACCAGAACAAAAAGTGAAAAATACACACTCATCACATATTGGTGAAAAATCTTCATAACCATAATCTTCTAATTCATCCATAACTTACTCATTTCCAGCCTCTTTCTTATTCTGAGGCTGGACATAAGCTAAATCCTTAATATACCTCTGATATTTAGAACGGCTACCAAAAATCTTTTTAGCTAAAGCCATAGCAAAACCAATTTCTTTGTCGAAATAATCACCTTCACTAGCTGTTACAACTGTTTTTGTGCCATCTTGCCAAAATACTACAGTTGTTTCATTGCTGTAAATAATCCTATTTGGTTTATATGGTTCGTATTTTTCAGTTTTCAAAATTCTCTCAGGCGGTTTCATCGTAGTTTCTCCTGTTGTTGTATAAATTGTTCTTGCAAACGGTACAAAATCTCTTGCTGTGATCGTAATCCTATAAGGTTCTTTCTTTTCCGTCATTCTAAAATTCCTTTCTTGTATTTAAAATCTTTTAATATGTTTATCCAACAAGTATCACAAATATCCAACTCTAAAACAACATTATCTAAAATACTACCATAACCAAATTGTAAAGTTGTATGCGACATCCTACCTTCTTCGATACTTGCGGTTTCAAACTCATTACCACACCTGTCACACATGATATGCGTAACAGAATTTACTTCTACAACCATTTTCACTTTTTTACTAGCCATAATAATCGTACTTCCAACCGTCATCACCAGTTTTATAAAGATTCTTACGATTAATTTCCTGATGACATTTTGGACACTCAATCAAATCCCAACCATCACCAGCAATCTTTACTTCCAAACCACATTGATGAGTAAAATTTATTTTTTCTTCGGCTGTTTCATATCGACAAGAAGGACAATCACAATCCTCATCATCTTCGATATTGGCAATAACACTCTTTTTCTTTTCTTTGATAGACTTAATAACAAATGGCGTGTTCTTACCAAGAGTTTCTTGCAACCATAAAATACTTTCTTCTACAGCCAAGATAAAATCACCCGCCATAATATTAAAAGTAAATTTTTCGTTTTTCTTTTCGTTCAGAATAGTAGCCTTAACTTCATAAACTTTTTTCACTTATACTTCTCCTCTTTTAATTTTTTAGCGCAAACATCGCAAAGTGTCATTAACCAATAGTTTTGTGAAATAAGCGTTCCTTTAGAAGAACCACATTCTTCACAGGTAAATAATGATTTACGTTCTGCTATATCCGCAATCTTTTCAGCCTGTTCAGTAGAAGAACTAAAATAAATTCTTAAACTACCATACTTTTCTTTAATCTGAAAAATTCTAAAATTCTTATTCTCAAGTTTTAGAAGTTCGCCAAATGCTTTCAGAATAATACCATACCAACCTTTACCTACAGGAAATTCGATTTCATCATCTTCCTGAAACCAAAACCAATATGGATTCTTATTTGCCATAATAAATTCTCTCGTTCTTCTTGTAAACGTCACTTGAGGTATCACCATCTCTAACACAAGCATCCATAACCAGTTTAGCTAAGATTTTATCATTGGGATTACTATAAACCTGAAAAGAAGAATTCTTCTTGCTGGCATCATCTAAAGCTAAAAAACCTAAACCTAAGATACCAAAAACAAATAAACTGATCGGATCAGCTTTAATTCCATAACCTCTACAACGACCCATTTTTTACCTCCAGGTTTTTCCATGATAATTCTTCACCACAATAAGGACAATACTTCCAAAACTTTTCTTTTGTAAGAAATAAACTATGGATAAGCACCTCATTGCATTTTGAACATCTATAAACCTTAGAATTACCTAGAGTGGATTCAACAATCATATTTTTCACTCCAACCTAAATCTGTAATACAATTTTGTAAAATATTCCTAATATCCTCATTCTTGTTCTTTTCAGAGTGAAAGGTGAGGATAAACAGATAACGTAACATTACTTCCCACTCTTTTCTAATATCTGTATATTTCTTTTTAGTCTGTTCTAACTCTGCTAAAATTCTACTATATTCTTCACTACTAACATAATCACTATCGTTAAGACATAAACAATTTGCAAAACCTTTATCTTCCTTCATACATTCTCCTTTTTTTTTTTAATTAGACAAATAGCATCTAGAATACCTCAAAATGCCTTATAAATTGACCACCACGATGTCAAACAGAATTATGTGTCACATTCTATGGCTACTAAGAAAATATGTCATTTTTAGGCGTTTTCAGGCATCCTACATATTTTCGTAATTATTCATTTCTCAGTGTACACACTATACCACAAATTCTTATTTTTGTCAATAGGCAATATTCCAAAACACCAGAAAAGCTATATTATTCCTCTGAAAACTCGTTTCCCCTATTTAAATAATAATGTTAATATTAATAGATACTTAAGGTATTTAAAAACATAGTTATATTGTAAAGTATCTATAATGTTATATTATTAACAATTCTACTAATGTTAATATTATTGACTTAAATAATTAAATTAAAGAATCTTCTATACTACTAGATATTACGATTGTATAGTGTTAATCATTAGATATAATTGTAATGTTACAATCATTTAATTATATTCTATAAAATATCTATAATGTTATAGTATTGTAAACTATTAGATATGATTAACTAATTAACATTATATTTAAACTTATGGAAGGAAAATGAATTAGCAGAGGAAAAATATACCTTTTCTCACTTTTTTAGCCGATTTTTAGCTTAGAAACCAGATAAAAATGTGCCTGTATCGACAATATTTTTCTTTGGTAGCCAAGAATAAATGGCGTTATTATTTTACTGAATTTTATTATTTTTTTAATCTTCTCTTAATCTTCTACTCATCTTATTTTAATGTTCACAAGATACTCCTACAATGCCTCAAAATGGCCTCTAAATTGACCACTGTAAGGTTTCTACGGATTATATGACCTTTATACCTTTTTGTTAAACTTGTCTGTTTTTGCCTAGTTTTTTTGAATTGTTTCATCTTATATTATTTTTGTCTTAGGAGTATATAAAACGGGGCGCGCCATAAATAGCGGGGATAACTACGAAAAGTAGTCAACTGGTAGTATCTGAATACAGGCACGCATAGTATGGGGTGTACTCCTATGTAGGAATATGGGATTCTATTGACAGGGTGATTTTTTATAATAATTGTAATAAATATTAATAATCAGTGATGATTTATTTTTATTACAATCAGATAAAAAGGATGCTTTTTGTATTATTTTTTTGTTTAGTTTTGTTTATTTATTGACCATAATGTTTTTCTGTAAAATTATTTTTTTATATATTTGATTTATTTGGTTTATTGTTATTTTAGCTATGCAGATATTTAGAATATTTTTAGAGTTTTTTTATTATAAATGAGTGTGTGAATATATGTGCCGGGAGAGACTCGCTGCGCAAGTGGTCTGCCGTCATGCAAAATACGGTATATCCTACCTTATTACTCTAATTAATAAAATGAATATTGTACTTAAAATAATCAATATATTTAATACTAATAATCAATATAATCAATGATCCACTTAAGTATATTTATAATTCATTAGTTGAATAATAAATATAATTAATATAGACTAAATCAGTCTGGTTTGATCCTGCCTGCCTGTGTCGCTATTCATTCTGTGTATAGAATGAATAGTGATAATATACATATATGTACATAGCTATATATAAGAATAATGTATTAATAATTAGCGGTATAATGATCTGATACCCTATCGTAAGGAAGCGTCAACACCTTGAATAAATACCTTGCGTGAGAGTGCATCTACTGCATAAACACTCCCAATCGATAATATATTATAAGACGAACTTAACAGATTATGACATTGTACAATTAACCACTATAAACAATTAACTACTCTTAACTATCATATATCACAATAGATATACTATAAACATACAATAATACAATAATACAATAATACAATTATAACTCTCCCTACGATACCAGTATATCTAATCATCCTGACATAAGGTGACCTCTCACGTGTACACACACGCGCGCAAGGCTATTGTATAGAACTAATAAAACATGATAAAATTTTAATAATTCTAATATTCATTCTATGAATATTTCAATATACGTCATTCTAAGCATAAAAAGGGTAAAATAATGTTAAAGATTTTAATAATTCTAATAAAAGCGCATATCGTTTCCGATTCGGCAAAAAAAAAGAAATTTATTGTCGTTTTAGATTAGAGTTTATCTTTTTTGCCATTAAAAATATTGCAATTTTAAAGAGATTATGGTAAAATTGTGTCATCAAAAGGTAATAACCTTAAATCAAAACGTCCAAACAATAAAGAAATAAAGGATAAATAAAATGAGTACAATTAAACCCCCGAGATGCAATAAATGTAATATAGATATGATTCTAGTGAAAAATACTTTTTACTCTTGTAGAAACTATAGGTCATGCGCTTGCAAGACAATCAATTCGTACCAGTGGTATAAGCAAAATACCACAAATGAACCTATGGCAGAATCGACAATTGACACAGAAAAGCAATTGTCAATTTACCAATACGCCATTAAAGAAGTTTCAACTAACACGAATAAAAACATTTTAGTAAACGCCGAGCCCGGCTCGGGCAAATCGTTTATGGCGAAAATTATAGCGTTGTCTCAACCTCCCACAACTAAAATTTATGTTGGAGCGTTTGGGAGCGAGGCAACAAAAGAGCTTGCAAGTAAAATTGTAAAATCGAATATTTTAGTTAAAACTTTCCATAGTTTAACGCTTGCGGCTTGCAAAATTGCTTTTAAGGGTATGAAACTTGACACAACAAATCAAAAGTACATAGGTTCATTTAACAACTATGTAAATGAAAATTGCACTAGCAAGGATGACAAAAATAGTGTAATGGCTTTAATGGGCGATGTACTGAAAATAATCGCATTAAAACATAATACCTGTTTATCATGGAGCGAACTGAAAAAACACAATAATATGATAAATTGTGTTGAGATAGATTTGGTTTCCGGCATAGGTCAAGTAATTTTCGAAAATTGCATTAAAAATACAAGTATAATCACTTTTGATGAAACATTGTATTTTTGCGCTATGGGGCAAGCTAAAATCGAATATTTTGATTTATACATAATTGACGAAGCCCAAGATAGTAACCTATCTCAGATAGCCATACTTGAAACCATGTATAAAAAACATGGATCAAGGTCAATATTCTTGGGGCAGCCGGAGCAAAGTATTTTCGGTTTCAGAGGAAGTGATCATAGGGCTTTTGAGACAATCGGTAAAATATTCGATTGTCAATTAATGCCATTGTCAATATCTTATCGTCAGCCAAAAATTATTCTTGATGAACTGATTAACCCTATGTTTAACAAAAGCATAGAATCTGGAAGTAAATTGGACGGTTCAATAAACTATACTACCGATTCTAAATTATTTTCTGGCGATAACGTTATACCTGATAAAAGTCTGATATTGTGTAGACTAAACGCTCCCATGGTTAAGCCCGCTTTCGAACTACTCAAGCGCGGCGTGAAGTGTATAATTCGCGGCCGCGATATCGGGCAAAATTTATCATACATAATTCAAAAGATTGTAAGCGAATATTCCATAGCAGATAACAATCTACCGTCTTTTGTAGAATCTTTGCAAGAATACGTCAATATTCGAATAGCTAAAATGAAAAATCCAATTGCTATACAGGAACTTTCTGATAAGAAAGAGATGCTAGAATCCTTTGCAATTGAATGTGTATCTATTACGTCCATGTATTCTAAAATCGATTCTCTATTTTCGGATATGGAAGAATCAATAGTCTTTTCAAGCATCCACAAAGCTAAAGGGTTAGAATCGCATAACGTTTATATTCTATACCCTGATTTAATGCCGAGCAAAAAGGCTGTTACAGATGATGATCTTATACAAGAGAAAAATATAGAGTTCGTGGCCTATACACGTTCACTTGAAAACATAACAATTGTAGTAAAGGATGGTAAGTAAAAAAAATAAAGCGCGTGGCAACTAGCACGCGCTTTATTTTTACCCACAAATCCGACTATTTCTACCTTATTTGTGGTATTCTACCTGGCTGATGTGGGAGCGTCTTAATTTAACTTTTATTTTTAAGACAATAGCAGGCATCATAAATCAGACGTAAACTATCTTATTTACCTTTGTTAAATAAGTTAACACAAATCCTCTCACAATGGCTTCTGAGAGTAAAAATGCCGTTCTTTAACATTTCATTGTAAGAAAAGTTAACAAATTAAATTTCCGATTCGGCAATAAATTATTCGATTTGTTTCCGAAACCGACAAAAAATGATCTAAAAATTGTAAGATTCGACAACTGAATTTTGAATTAAAAAACGCTAAAATCAGGTAATCTGATACCTTGAAAATAATCGCTTCCGAAACCGACAATTTTAACGTGATTCTTTGCCGAAACCGACAAAAAACACACCGATTCTTTGCCGAAACCGACACAAAAAACGTCAATTCGTTTGCAATATTTTTAACTGGTATCGTGCCACAGAAGTTTATACATGACAAAAGTTATCCGATTTCCGGTAGAATTATCTTATTAATCGGATTAAACCTATTAATCCGATTAATCACATTAATCCGATTAATCAGATTAACCCGATTAATAGGATGATTTATATTTAAGATTATTATCATAATTATCTTATGAATATTTTTATCATAAAAATAATAATTATTATATTTATAATTATTATCAGAAAATTATTAAAAATAATATCTAAGAAATTTAAGATAATAATTATAATAATCTTAATTATTATAATTTTGATTATTATGACAATTATCTTAGATATTAATATCTAAGATAATTATGATAAATATATTTTTTAAAATAATTATGAAATTTAAGATAAAATTCTTAAATATAACTATACGAATTATGCGCATAGGCTGATTTTAGAATATTAGTGCGTATAGTTATAATTTCAGGACGGCTTGATATTATTTTTAAAATATCTTAATTTTCAGGCTAAATTTAAGTTAATGCGCTCCACAACCTGATTATAAATCTAACTGCAATCAAATACTATTGTAATTGGAATATAAAACGATAAAATCTAACTTACAACCCTATACTAGAATGACCAAAAAAGGCATTAAAACGGCTTAAATTAGGGTTTTAAAGCATTTTAGGTAATATCTACCATGTAGCAAAAAAAATCGTTTTTTTTATGCTGAAATTTTGCGTTATTTCATGGGATATTAATTCGCCACTATTCCTACCTTTTTTGTCCGATTGTATATATTAAATACCACAAAAGTTATAATCCGTCAAGGTTAAAATTAAAGAATATTCTAAAATTCTAATAATTAAATCCGCTTGCAAGGCTGATTTTATTAATGCGCATAGGCAATAATACAGATTTTAAATATAACCTTTTGGCTATTCCAATAATAAAACGATATTAAATATTATTTCTTAAATTTTGAGATAATTTTAAGACAATTAGAATCCGCTCCCCTATCGTGATTATAGTTCTGGATTCTGGATTAAAACAAAAAAGAGCCTGATAAATCAGACTCTTTTTATCGGATTTTTTTTGGATTAACGAACGTTTTCGTTAATCCAAAGGGCCATTCCCTGATATAGCGGATTTGGGCGGCGAGTATTTATTGCCATAAGCATTGTAAACAGGTCAATCATGGTCTTATTTGTAGCAGAATCCGCTTCGCGGTGATTCTTGACATATTTCTGATTATATTCTTTGATCATTTCTTTAGCTTTGATTTCAAATTTAGTTGCCATTTTATTTATCCTTATTGAACTGTGTTTTATTCGATTAATTTGATTATACTTGCAATTTTACCAGAGTCAAGGGTTAAAATGCCATTTTATATTAAAATCAGATAAGAAATAGATTAATAAATTTTAATGTTTGTTTACCCTGGGGTTGGATAAATTATTCTTAAATTAAACCAAAAAATTAAGACTGATATTGCCATTCTACCAGTCTTAAAATTTTAGATTAAAATAAAAACCGGACATTTTAAGTCCGGTTTTGTTTATCGCGGGCAGCAAGCGTCATTTGGTGAAAACCAACCCAAGATATTTGTATAAGTTTCCTCTAAATTGGATGGAATATATGCTACAACCTTCTCCATACGATCTTCAAAGTAGACAAATCCGATAAACTCAGTGGTGATTGTGATATTACCATCCCATTCTTTTTTGGTATCAATCTGGACAATATCGGTAATCTTCATATTATGAATTTTACCAGAAATTGCAACCTTTCCGATTTGGGCCGGGTGGCAAGTTCTGGTAATATTGTTTTTGAAATCGGTTTCAATAAAGTTATAAGTTGTATTTGAGATTGACATTTTATTTATCCTTATTTATTGAACTGTGTTTTATTAGATTAATTTGATTTTACCACTGATTATATCTGTGTCAATCCCCCAAAATTACAAATTACATTAGAAAATTTTAATCTAATTTTCTGGTATCAGGCGGCTGATTATTCTTAAATTTCACTTGAAAATTAACATCCAATTTTAATACACGATTCTTAAAATAAGAAGAGTTGTATTTTACTACAACCCTTTTTTTATCTGTGATTTTATTTTTTATGAATATAGCTTGACGCTCCCAAAATTCGTATAAAATCCATAATTCCGATAGGATTTGTCTTTGATGTCCTCTTTTGTTTCATTGTAGAATTCTAATGCTTTTGAACTGGTATAAGCATACCATGAGCAAATCAAACGATTATTTTTTGTGTCAATTGCACTAATGATATAAACTCCATGATTTGTGTATTGAATAGAAACCTTGATCTTCCCAAAAAAGTACAATTTAGTGATTTCATCGCCGCGCTTTAATTGATTTATTTTGCTTAACATAATTTTTTTATCCTTTTTTATTGTTTACTTGATTAATTTAATTTTACCACTAATTTTCACCCTGTCAAGGGTTAAAATCCAAAAAAAACCATTAAAACAATTGCTAGAAATAAGAGTATACCATAAGCTATAAAATCGCTTTTTGCGTTCATTTATTTAATCCTTTTTTTATCGTCTTAAAATAGTCTCTATTAAAAAGAAAAACCGGATAATCTCTATCCGGTTTCTTTTGGGATCTGTGTGATTATTTTAAAAATTATACTCTCCGATTTTCTGATAAACGCCGTCTGTGAACTCTCCCCGATAGAAAACTTCTATACTAACCAGATAATTTATCTCATTTTTACCCATTTCAGATTCTACCAGTTCATTAACGTTTTCTGGCAAAGAATTATACACCTTGCAATAATCCCCACGATAGGGTTTGTTGGGCATAAAGTGAAAATTTACAATATACATTTTGTTCTCCATTTTTTTTATTATTTTGCTTGACTGATTTAATATTATCATACAAATTTTACCACGTCAAGCCTTTTAGATTAAAATTAGATTAAAATCAGATTAGAGAATTTTAATGTTCTGTGTACTCTTAAAATTATCACTTAAAATAAAAATACCAGTGTTGCCACTGGTATTTAGAGTGAAATTGTCTTAGTTGTCCTTTACCATTAAATCTACCTGATTTATAAATCGGACAAAACGAGTCCACAAATCAACGCTCATTAGGTAATTGAAATTTAATCCCAAACAATTTGTCAGAAATAAACCGATACAATCAATTCGCTTTTCCCCATTAGACTCGTTAAAGCATAATTGAATTTTAAAACTGGTATATTCATTACCGAACGTATATTCCTTATTGTAAAATTCTAACATGATAGTTAATCCTTTTTTTTATCTGTGTTTTATTGTCGTTATAAATATATTTTAACACCTTTTATATCTGTGTCAAGGGTGAAAATAGACTATTTTTAAAACTGGTATGCTAGAAAATATCTTAAATTTATCGCTTAAAATAATAAAATCAGACTATAAAAGTCTAATTTTATTATCTGTGTTTTTTGTTTTTTAGTTAAGAAACGCTCCGAAGATTTCCAGGATAGCGGGCGAAAAAATAAGAAATAACACCACAAATACAATCACAATGAAAGTTGTCATATTAATTTTCCTTTTTTTATTTTTTTTGTTTTTGTCGTTCACTTGCTATATATTATCATGGTATATTGAACCTGTCAAGCGATTTAATCCAATTTTAGATTAAAATTACATTAGAAAATTATTCGATACCAGTCTTAAAAATAGTGCTTAAACTAAAAGCCGGACAATTTCTGTCCGGCTTTTAGATTTTTATTAGTCTCCCAAACCATCATAATAATGATCTACGAACGATAAAAGACTAAAGGTATCGTGATTATAATCACGATACACAGTTAAAGACCTTTCACAAGAGTCGTAAAAACCAATGCCGATAGAAAAATCTTCAAAATTTACAAACATTTTAGTTGTCATGCAATTTTGCATATACCAGTTATTAATCATGTTAATTTTCTGTTCAATGATGATTTCCATTTTATCTCTCCATAGGTTTATTTTTTACTGATAATCTATTCTATCATGTAATTATGAGTACAACATTAAGAAAACATTAAAATAAAATGAGAGTTTTAGAATATTTATATCCCAGGATAAGGTTAAAAAATAAAATCCGCTATATTTTGAGTATAGCGGATTTTATAAAAACGATTGAAATTTAATGTAAAAATGCCAGAACTTCAAATCTACCAGAAACCATTCGATACCATGTTAGAGTGAAATGAATATTGACAAAATTTGTCGGAATTGTCATTCTACCTTCACTCCCACAAATAAGACCTTCCCACTCTGTATTATCTTCTTGCAGTGGTATGATACCTTCTGTCTTAATAATCTCGAAAATTTCAGTTAATGGGACTGAATTAAAATATTTGTTTGTCAAGAGATTATTTAACTTTTTGTTTGCAATATTCTTAGGGGTCATTTTGTCCTCCGAAAATTATAATTTACTGATATATTGATTATATCAGTAAATTATAATTATTGTCAAGGGTTAAAAATTATTGGTTAATCGTCATAGCGAGACAAACGTTAACCATTTTACAATTTTCACAATCTCCCTTCAAATTATCCTCAAAATAATTTTTAGCAAAAAAAATTGTACTTTCAGGATGTAAAATTCCACCCGCTGTTAAAGTTGCCAAACACAATACATCTTCAATTGTTTTTGCTCCATTTAATTGTGAAACAAAAGTTATATCTATTGTTTTTCGTTCAATTGCCATTTTATACCTCATTTATTATTGTTTTATTGTCTGTATAACCTGATTATACTACCATTTCTTACCCTGTCAAGGGTTTAAAATCAGTATTCTATAAAACGTTCTAAATTGGCTTAAATTTCAATTGACATGTATTTTATCGTTTTTTACTGCTAAACCCCAAATTATGCCATTTTAACGCCATTTTGAGGATTCTACAATAAATCTTATACCAGATATAAGAATACTGGATTATAGAATACTCTTAAAATTTCTGCTTAAAATAAAAAAGAGTCTATTTCTAGACTCTTTTTATCTTGTTACTCCTTAACCCAATACCAGTTAAGGAATATGTATTGCCCGAAAATAACCAAACAACGCCCATGATCTAGCCTACCCCACTCAATCCACCAGATGGGTTCTGAAAATACCACCCGCCACGTATACCGTTTATGCCATTTCATTTTTTACTCTCCGTTTTATCTGTCTTTTATTTTCGATGTATTTATCTTATCAGAAAAGATAAAACCTGTCAAGCCTATTTTTTAGATTCTCATAATCTTTTAATCTTCTGAAATCCTCTTAAAATTTCTGCTTAAAATAAAAATCAGTCAAGTGATTAACTTGACTGATTTTATCCGATTAGTGGTTTAAGATATATTTTCTGATGTATGGCAACTCATAATTCCAATCTTGCCCCACTGTGTAGTGGACAATATCACCCTGAATTGTCAATCTTTCCTTCATCCATCCTTGTAATCTACTGTAAAAAAAGTATTCTACAATTCGCGCATGCAACTTATCTTTTGTGGACTTTCGGCAACCATGAGAAATCATACCATATAAGGACAATTTCTGCGCTTCTGTCAATTCGATTTCTTTGCGTTCCAAAATTTCAAAAGTTGTCTCGTTCATTTAATTCTCTCCGTTTTTTTGTTTTTTGTTTGCTTATAAATCTATTTTACACGATAACTTTTTATTTGTCAAGGGTTAAAATCCTCATTTGGCTAAATTCGTTTGTTTCAATATCAGAAATCTTGTCAATAGGCAAAATTTACTTATCCCCAAAAATTTTCTACAATACTGAAATCTATTTTCAAATCGTTTAAAATCCGCTTGACAATAGTCAACGCTTTATATAAATCTTTTTTGTTCGTAAAATAAACACAATCCTTATCTAAATAATAAGATTTCAAATATTCAAACATGGGAATTCCAAAAACTTCATTTTGTTCTATCCCACTTGCAATAAAACATTCTGATTCATTTTCCAGAATCGGATTCGATTCATCAGGTACATTGAGATAAATGTAATAATACTGATAATTATTGTCCAAACCAAATTCCCACGAACCGAAATCACATAAGGATAATTCGAGTCCAGTTTTTTGGTATTTATTGATTAAGGTTTCATTCATTTGATTCTCTCCAAAATTTATTTACTGATTAACCTGATTATAAAACACAAGTTTTATTTTGTCAAGAGTGAATTTTACTCGTCCCATTCAAAAGATAACTCGGCTTTTCCATCATTGTTAAAGTATTCTTTTACGACAAAAATTGTCCCGTTATCATCTACTTCAACTTTATTCATAGAAAGGTAAGCGTCAACCTTTGCACAATGTAAAACACGATAAAGACGGTCAACAATACTCCCTTTATTGTTTAGTGCAATTTTGCATTCACTTCCCAACTCCAAAGAAAAATTTTGATTAACTTTTGTAACCTTCATTTTATTCTCCTGTTTTATTTTATAACCTGATTAGATTATAAACCTAATCAGGTTATTTGTCAAGAGTGAATTTTAGAAATGATCATAACAATTATACAGATAATCATAATAATCGTTAATTTTCTCTTGTGTATCAGAATCAATTTCAAATAATCTTTTAATCTCTTATCCTGGCTTCTTAAAATAACCTGTTAAAATAAAAAGACTGGTAGAATTTTCTACCAGTCTTATCTTATTACTTATAAATCAGTTCGTAGGTTGTATGGTGATCAATCATAGATTTTCGATATAATGTATCGTATTTCTTTAATTGGGATTTCTTAAGATTTTCAATTGCCTCAACCCAATCTTCATACGTTTTGGGGTCGTTAAGCATTGACGATAATTCTACATATTTATTAACAATAATCATAAGATATTTTTTGAGATTTTCAGGCTTATTTTTACCAGAAATCTCCATAATCGTGAAACTTTCAAAGATCGAACCCGCAACCCGAGAGTATTGCATAGCATGATAAATTTGACTGGTATACTCTGAATTTTCATTCAACTTTTCAATCATATCAAAAATCATGTTCAAAGGTGAAATTGCCATTTTATTTTTCCTTTTTTTTATTTGTTTTTGTTTGATAATTCAATTATACCGCGATTTTCTGTATTGTCAAGAGTAAAAAACATTAAAAATATTTGAATTTTAAGATAAACGTTTTTATATTTTCTCCACAAAAATCATTTATCAATCTTGCAAACGTTTTAACCATTTCTAAACTAATGGAAATCATCCCATGCCGGATTCGAACTTGTGTCCCTGATTTTACAGGTTGACTCCGCTTTTTTTGCAAAACTATTCAAATATTTTTAATGTTCTTTACTTCTCTTTCATTCATTGATAATTCAATTATACCGCGATTTTCTGTATTGTCAAGGATTAATTTTAACCTCTTTTTGCAATTTCAATCAAGTTTAAGATTGTGTCCAAACTTTCATTAACTTTTGTGAAACCACTTTATTTGATTATTTACTGATAGAGTGATTTTACACCCTATCAGTAAATTTGTCAAGGGTCAATATTTTAATTTACCCATTCAAAACCTTGTCCACAAATCCGACACTTGCAAAATAGTCTGTCTGGATTTGTTTTTGTGTGAGAAATTAAGACAATCTTAGTCTTATTGCAATGAGAACCAATCTTATTCCTGATATTTTTCATCTTATTTATCAGTTCTCCCATTCTCGAATCCCAACCATGCGAGCGAGTCGTCCAGTGGTAATCTTTTTTAGGATTCCCCACTATTCGATTTTCGGAAAAATCGTATAAATAAGCTCTAATTGAGTCTTTACCAGTCTCGGCACAAACGCCGCCAAAATGAACGGATGAACGAACATAAATACCCATTTCAGAATCAACCTTCAAAATATAACAGTATTCTCCATACACAACGCCAACACTTGAAAAATTGCCATATTTTGAGAGTGCATTTTCAAATTCTGTTTTGGTAAAAATTTCAGTTGCCATTTTGTTTTTTCCTTTATGTTTGATGTATTTATTATATCAAACAGTTTTTATCTTGTCAATACCCAATTTTAAGGATGTCCTACCAGATATGGTAAAAAAACAAAAACAAAAACAACAATTATGCAAACAAAAACCATGCCTAAATTTTTAAGTGTTTTGTCAAAATTATCTTTCATTGTGTTTTCCTTTTTTACTAATTTATAGCCTGATTAGATTATAAACCTATTTCTTTATCCTGTCAAGTATCAAATCTGATTTATCAGGATAAAACATATCTGAAAAATAAGTACCAATAATCCTAATACCATAGGGTGAACCACTCATAATATTTTCAATCTTCAATTTATCCTCTTTTTTATAATTATAAAAATAAGAGATTAGGTTATTAATCTAATCTCTTATTATTCTTATTTTAGAATTGTATTACCAGTAAAGAAAATTATACCCTTATCTGAATTGCAAGTATAATGGGATGTACCATTAGTAATCTTATTGTGGATTTGACCACCAACATTATAAATCCTACCGCAATTGGGGCATTTATACTGGTATCGTGTAGTTTTTCGTTTAACTTCTTGTGTATCGAATGTATGGCATCTTTCAGGTTTTTGACCTAATTTTTCCATTACAAAAGACCATTCTAAACCATGTGATTTGACGTTCAATCCATACAATTTACGCTGAAACAAATGTGCGATTTCATGGTAGATTGTAGAATCAAATTCCAGGATATTTTTTTCAAATAACGCTAAGTTGAAAAATAATTCCATCTTGCGAAAATTGGCTTTTCCAGCCGTAGTTCCTTTATTGTACTTGATTTCAATTTCATTGAATGAAATTCGATCATTAGGAAACATGGTATTTGCATGTTCTAAACATTTTTCAATTTTATTTTTCAAGAGAATTTTTAGAGTTGTTTCTTCCATTTGATTTCTTCCTTTACTGTCTGAATAAATATATTATACTACTTTATTTCTGTTTGTCAAGGATGAAAATTATTCGATTTCAGACAAATCTTCCAAACGTGATTTAATCCATTGTTTGCGTAAATCTTTGTTTAGATTGAATACCATGTGACCATCTTCTAAAAGTTTTAACTCTCTTGTCAAAGATTTCTTTTCTCCAATTAAACTTGCATGAAGTAAGAAAGAATAAGCGTATGGATATTTATCTTCAAACTTATCCCAATCTTCCATAGAAATATAACTTAGGTTCATTTGTTTTTCCTTTTGTTTACTATTTACTTATATATTTATTTTACCATAGATTTTACCTGTGTCAAGAACCAATTTTCTTAAATTTTTACATTAAAATAAAAATACCAGTCTAATAAACTGGTATTTTTATTATCTGTTATTTTAAGAAACCTTTTCGTAGTGTTTCATAAAAAATGGTAAATTTGTTCCATCCCTACGCAAACCAGAAAAATTTACAGTATCGCTCCAGCCGCGCATTGAACAATACTCATTTTTTTCAGTAAATAACTTTGGTCGGAAATCAAAAATTACCATATATTCTGAAAACCTTATCTCGGTTAAATCAACTAGAATTGTATCATCATCTCCGTAATTAGTTCGAAATGTGTAAGAAGGTTTATTGTATTCTGGAAAATTTAAACCTATTGGTAATTCATAATTAAACATAGTCAACAATTCCAGACTATCACTCCATCGGACTCCCCAACCTCCAGTGGAAATTTCTACAAATTTACCATCTTCGAATCTATCCCAAATAAGACCATATTCTTTACCACATTCATGGGTAAATTCAATCAAAATCTTAATGTTTTGTTCAATATGTTTACAATCATTCTTGATTATAAATTGAATAGTATCAAGAACAATTGAACGAAAACTATTCAAATTAGATTCATCATTCAATTTTGTCTTACCTGAAAGTGAGTAACCTTCATGAAAAGACCATTCGTACATTCTGTTTAACTTTTCAATCATTGCCATTTTGATTTCTTTAAGCATTTTATTTTCCTCTTTTTGAAAGTGTTTTTTATTGATAAAAGTATTTTACTACGATTTCTTCAATCTGTTAAGAGTAAAAACTACCTTTTATCTCAATTGTAACATTATGAATTTTAGCAAGATTCAAAATTTGCATACTCAAAAGATTTCTTGCTTCTACCGGATTTAATTTCTGGTAAACATTAACGGAATTTATTCCGTAAATACCAGAACCCACATAGTCAATCCAACAAGCGTGATTTTTTCTTACAATCTTTAAAAGTTCATCTGCATCATCTTCATTGTCGATTCTTACAATTTCAAAACTATCTATTGCGAGTGAAGTTACCAACATTTTATTTTTTTCCTTTGTTTATTTTTGATAAACTTATTATAACTGATTAGTAAAATCCTGTCAAGGTTTAATAACTTTGTTTAATAACTTTGTTTAATAACCATCCAGTTCTTCATCTAACTTTCTAATTGCGTTCTTCCATGATGAAAACGATGTATAATCCTCAACATGGGCAAAAACACGCCGGGCGGCAGTATCT
>Ga0172367_10001207_pt1 | contig 38477 bp, 32 predicted proteins | sample Lak10m_FD_114542 | JGI IMG/M metagenome (GOLD analysis project Ga0172367, IMG submission 114542) | Freshwater microbial communities from Kabuno Bay, South-Kivu, Congo - kab_022012_10m | ecosystem: Environmental > Aquatic > Freshwater > Lake | place: Democratic Republic of the Congo: South-Kivu... | reverse complement strand
TGGACTTGGTTTTTTGGAAATACACTCAGAATCTGGGCATTTTAGCTTCATAAGAAACTATAAATGCGCAAATTTAACGCCAAAAACACATCTCACTGATTTTACCTAAAGAACAATTTTGTAAACCAGTTTAAATTTCTTTAGGCTCTGGAGCTGTTTCCGGTTTTTCTTCACTTGAGTGTGGTCTGTCTTTGGTTTCACCGGGCGTCTCATCGAAAGAACAATTGTATCTGATCTTTAGTTTTCTTGCTGCCGCATGAAAATCTTCTTCTGGGTTAGATTCGATCAGATCATTGTACGATTCACCAAATTGATCAATTGAATCGATCGTTTCTGTTTGGGTTGATGATGGAGTGAGTTGCTTTACTTCTAATTTTTTTGAAAGCATTTCAAAAGTTTTCTGATTATGCGCGAGTACATGAGGTTTTATTGCTGTTATTAATAAGATCAGTTTATGATTTTTTTGTGAGGCAAGTAAACCTTCTGCAAAAGCTATTTGTGCTTCTATTCTCTTGATTAAGTGATCTCGATAATTATCAAAAGCAGGCGGTGTCTTTGTAGGAGAAGTAAGCTTTGAAAGGGATTTTTTTAAAAGCGGTAGAGTTTCTGTGGAACGATATGAAAATAGAGGGGGGATTTGCTCTGGGCTGATCTCGTGAATTATTTTAAGGATTTTGATTTCGAAAGGTCCTTGAAGTAAACACGGTTGTCCAAAAAGGCTCACCTGAAGATCATAGATTTTGTCAGATTTTTTTTCTGAGAGTTCTTTTTTTAAGGAAGTTTGCTGAGGTGGCGTAGCAAGAGCAGAGGGCTCGATCCACTCAGGTTGTATAAAAATGCCAAGGCTTATTGCGCTTGAAATCAAAGTAAAAGGGAAAAGAGAACGGTGCATCTTTTTCTTCATGCGTCATGCCTAACTTAATAACTTGAATGAACCTAAGTGGTTTTAAATACTACGAAAATTTGCCTGAGCTTTCCAATAAATACAATAAATTGACATTTGATCAAAGTAGTCTACTATTAATATCAGGAACCCTTTCATCTGAAAAGGGACATTTTGTAGTTTTAGGCACTCTTTCTGAAAGTAAGGAGTGAGGAGAGGGCTTGTTTCAAATGTCAGATAAACCCAATTTAACTCTAGTGGCTCAGGCACAAGCGTTTTTCCATGAATTGATTACTAGGGTGCTCGATCAGCAAAGATTGACGACGCAGCCTGAGACTGAATTTTATTTAGTCAATCTTTTGAATCAATTTATGACGACCGATAACCTTTATGCACGAAATTCTGAAGGCATGATGAGAAATGAGCCTCTCGCTTTACTTGTCAAAGAAGCTTTAGAAACTCCTGAACCTCATGCTCAAGGCGCTCTTTTTCGACATGTGGGTGATATCTCACTTTATACGGCAGGATTTTTTCAAGATAGTTTGAATCGCAAGTCAGTCGATGTGGATTACTACATCGATATGGGGGGAACGGCGTACCAGCAGGCAGCATTTCGTGTCGATGAAGATATTATGAAGGCCGTGTATCAGGAGCTATCCGAAAAGTTTGGAGCTTTTGTCGATGTGTTAGCCGAGGTGAGTGATAAGACCTCTTTTCGAACTGAAAAAGATCTTCTTCGTATTTACGAGCTTTGGGTTCGTACTCGTAGCGAGCGTGCTGCAAAGGCACTTCAAGAGGCAGGAATTTTTCCAAATACTACGATCAAAAAAGATTTACAGTAGACGAAATTAAAAGAGATTTTTTAAAAGATGGGCAGGGTTTCAACTTAGTCCATAAGAACTCAATTGAAACCCTCTCCATCGAAATGAAGTTGGTAAAAAAGATTACTCGATTCGAACTTGGGTCATTTTGTCGCCAACTTTAATTTTCTTGGCTACGTCCATGCCTTCGACGAGCTGACCAAAAACAGTGTAGTTGCGGTCGAGGTGAGGGTGGGTGCCGAGAGATACATAGAATTGAGAATCCGCAGAGTCAGGATCCTGGCTTCTCGCCATGGCAACGGTGCCTTCGATGTGGCGGCGTTGATTGAATTCTGCTTTCAGTTTCTGGCCGCTGCCACCGATGCCGGTGCCTTGTGGGTCGCCACCTTGAATCACGAAGCCAGGGACGACGCGATGGAAAGTGAGACCATTGTAAAAACCTTTATTGATGAGCTCAACCATTCTATTGACGGTAGTGGGCGCATCTTTGGTGTAGAATTTATATTTGATGACTCCCTGAGTGGTGTTTACAACGACCGTTGCATTGGAAAGGCCATTTGGATCCACATTCAAATCAGGTTGAGCGCTTGGGGTATTATTAGTAGTTGTCATGGTGCTTGGAGATACCGCACTATTTGTTGTATTGGAAGGAGCGGTTGACGGAGTAGTCGCTGGTGCTCCTGATGGCGTTTCGGAAGGAGTCATCGCAGGAGTTTCAGACGGCGTTCCGGAAGGAGTCATCGCAGGAGCATCTGATGGGGTTACTGAAGGCTCAGTTGAAGGAGTTGTTTCAGCTTGGGTTGTTGCTACTTCAGCTTCTGCCTGACTTGTTGCAGAATTTTTTTGATTTTGCTGATAAATTACACCGATCGCAATTAGGCTGACAACGATAACCAGGAATAAAATGGATTTAACTTTTGAATTCATAAGCTTAGAATTCCTCTCTTTGGGTTAAATCATACTCTCGGCGGTTTATGTCTCAACAGAATTTTTCAAAAGTCATGAGTTTTTATGATCACATTGATGAACTTCGCGTTCGATTCATGAGATCGTTAACGGTTTTTTTGATTGGTTTTATTATTTGTTATTTTTTTGCAGATTTTTTTCTCGAGATTTTACGTAAGCCTTTGTTTGATGCGGTTCCGCCCGAGCAGCAAAAGCTTTATTTTACGCATCTTTTTGAAAATTTTATGATGCATTTGAAAATTGCTGGCTATGCATCTCTCTTTGTTTTTTCGCCTTATTATTTTTACGAATTTTGGGAATTTGTGTCGCCTGGGCTTCGACCGAGTGAGCGAAAAATGGTGGTTCCTTTTGTCACAATGGCGACGTTCTTTTTTGCTGCCGGTGCTTTCTTTGCTTATTTTGTCCTTTTTCCCGTCGGGTTTAAATATTTTATCTCGTACGGCGGTCCTTCGGATGTGCCCTTATTAACAATCGATTCTTATTATGGAACCTGCCTTAAGTTACTTTTGCTATTTGGGATTGCGTTTGAGTTGCCCGTTTTGATTGTTCTTTTAGGGTATTTCGGTCTCATTGATGCCGCTACTCTTAAGGCTCATCGACGAACGGCTGTCGTGGGTATCACTGTTATGGCCGCTCTATTTGCTCCGCCGGATGCTATTTCAATGCTGCTCCTGGGTGCACCTCTTATATTGATGTATGAGGGGGCTATTTGGGTAGTTCATTGGATGGGAGTTAAACGTAAGGTTGCCTCTTCTGAGGAACAAGCTAGCGCTCATTACGATCCTTTTAGGGGGGAGTCTCGGTAAGTCGGTTTGGATTTGCCAAAAAAAACTTGGGATAACCTCCCTCCTTATGTTACACGATTTCGTCTATTTTAAGTGACCTTGCTCAGGTGTTTAGACAAATGTTTGGGTAAATACCCTGGGCTCTTGAGTGATATTCAAATGAAGTTCTTTTGAAGGATCTCAATATCCACAAGGAGGATATTTATGGCTACTACTTCTACAGCCTCTGCTGTAAACCAAATTCCGGGTTATGAAACCACCTTCATCACACGCTCCGAAATGAGCGATGAAGCTGTGAAAGCGCTTCAAGAGCGTTTGGAAGCAGTCATTGCATCCTTTCAGGGTGCAGTGGTTCTGACAGAAGATTGGGGTCGTCGTAAAATGGCTTACCCAATCAAGAAAGAAACCCGCGGACACTATACTTACATTGTCTATACAGGCACTGGCGAAGTCGTTCACGAAATTGAACGTAACCTCAGATTGCATGACCATGTTCTCCGCTTTTTGAGCGTCAATCTTGGATCAGAATTTGATCCTCAGACATTCCGCAATCGCCGCGCTGAAATTCATGCGGCAGCTAAGCGCCGTGAAGAAGAGCGTGAAGCTCGTCGTGAAGAGCGCGCAGCTGAACGTAGGGCTTCTTCTGAAATGAAGTCTTCCTATGATCGCTCGGATATAGAAGATCCTGGCATGGAAATAGGCGAAGAGTAAAGCTGCTCGCTTTTTTAAGTGAGTTCAAAGCGAAGAATTAAGGAGATAATTAATGGCTACTACAAATTTAAAAGCTGAAATGCGCGATCGATCAGGTGCTGACGAGCGCGGTATGGATAAGGACGGAGACGATAAGGGCGGCCGTCGTGGCGGCTTCCATAGAAAAAAAGTCTGCCGATTTTGTTCTGACTCTGATTTTATTCTCGATTATAAAGATGCGCGCATGATGCAGTCTTTTATGACCGAGCATGGAAAAATTGTTCCTCGCAGAATTTCTGGAAACTGCGCTTTGCATCAACGTAAGTTGACTAGCGAAGTAAAGCGTGCACGTAACTTGGCCTTAGTTGGCTATGTCTCAACGGGAAGCTGATTCTCAGCGAGGCTTTTCAGTTTCTGATGGTGCTGAAGAGGGCGTTGTGACTGACCATTCATCCAGCGAACCTCTTCAGCAACCAGTCGCACGGATTGTTCGCAGGCAGGAGCGAATGAAGTTTTATCTTCTTCCTTTGAGTGCGCTCTTTTTTTTAAGCGGCTTATTTTCGCTATTTTCTCCACTTCCAATCTTGATTCTATTTTTTCGTTACAGTCGTCTTTGGGGATGGTTAGGAGCCTTACTCAGCGGATGTTTGGTGGCGTTATTGGGAGGAGATTTTAGTTTAGCTCTCTATGTTGTCTTTATTGTTCCTGTTGCTTTAGTGATGGCGGAATTATTAAAGAAAAAGATGTCTCTAGAAAGGGTAGCTACAATTACCCTCCTTTTAATGGGTGTATTCGGGCTGGTGATGAGTCTAGGGTATGGGCGTATTCACCACGTTAATATCTTATCAACCGTGAGTCATGAGTTGAATCAAGCGGTTGATCAAGTGGTTCAATCCATTCAAGAGAGTGGAAAGCAGCCTTGGGTTGATGCTGGAGAAGCCGAGGAATGGAAGAGAAGCATCTTGATAGAGATGCCCTCAGCTATTGCGATCTTAGCGTTGGTTATGGTCTGGGCAAACTTGATGATTTTCTTGCGGCTCAATTTTTCTCAAATTCGTGAGAGTTTGGGGCTTGATGCCACATTTTATCGTCGATGGAAGGCACCTGAATTTTTGGTGTGGCCAACCCTTGTTTGTGGCGTCTTTCTCTTGGTCGAAGTGAAGTTTGTTTCGGTAGCGGCGCTGAATTTATTTAAATTTTTGATGGCGATTTACGCTATTCATGGATTGAGTGTTTTGAGCTTTTTTTTCGAGGCTTGGGGCATTCGAAGGGCATTCAGAGGTGCAGGCTTTGTTATTGCGACCTTTTTAGTCAGGCCTCTGCTTTTGGTCTTAGGCTTCTTTGATCTCTGGTTTGACTTTCGAAGTAAAGTCAGGCAATCGTAACCATCTACCTCACAAAGGTAATTTTTAAGGAGTTCTTCATGCTGGTCATTTTACGTGAAAATATCGAAAATCTTGGACGTACAGGCGATGTCGTCAATGTAAGTGATGGCTATGCTCGCAACTTCCTCCTGCCTCAGCATCTGGTGATTGCTGCGGATGAGGGTAATGTTAAAGCGCTTGAGCATCATAAGCGTACATTGGAGAAGAAGCGTCAGTTGCAGAAAGTTGCTGCTGAAGAATTGGCTAAGAAAATTAGTGAATTTTCTTGCACGATTTCTCGCAAAGTCGGCGAAAATGATAAACTGTTCGGCTCTGTGAGTGCTGGTGATGTCGCTGAATGTCTTAAGAAAGCTGGATATGCGATTGATAAGCGTGCCATTCAGCTTCCGACTCACATTAAAACATTGGGTGTTCACCCTGTGACTGTGAAGCTTGAATCTGATGTTTCTGCTACCGTGAAGGTTTGGGTAGTAAAAGAGGAATGATTTCCTATGGTGAGGGGAGGCGAGATGGCAGACTACGCCGGCGGCGTACCCGGTGGCAGAGTCCCTCCCCATCACGAGGAGGCAGAGCGCTCCGTCCTTGGGGCAATTCTTCTTAATAACGAGTCGATTCATCGAATCAATGAAGTTGGTTTAGAAGCTCGTGATTTTTATCGTGAGTCTCATCAAAAAATTTATGAAGTCATCCTCTCTCTCTCTGAAAGAGGGGAGCCTGTTGATTTAGTTACCCTGACCGCATCTCTGCGAGATCGAGGTATGTTCGAAGCTGTCGGAGGAACTGCTGCTCTGACGAGTCTTTTCGAGGATACTTTTGCCGTAGGTAACGTGGTTTACTACGCTAAGCTCGTCCGCGAAAAAGCAATCTTGCGCCGGGTCATCGATACGGCCGCTGAAATTCAATCAGATGCTTTTGATGGAGTCGAAGATTTGGATGCGTTCATTGATGATACTGAACGCAAGATTTTTTCGGTTCGGGACACTCAACTCACAAAATCTTTTGCAAGTATGCAAGAGATTCTCAAAAATAATATTCACAGTATTGAAGAACTGAGTCAGAGAAAATCAGATGTAACCGGTTTGGCTACCGGTTTTCATGATTTTGATCAATTGACGAGTGGCCTCAGGGCAGGGCAGTTGGTTATTTTAGCGGCTCGTCCTGCTATGGGTAAAACCAGTCTTTTTCTCTCTGCAGCACAAAATATTGCTGTCACTTCTAAATCAGTGGTCTCGATTTTTTCGCTCGAAATGTCCAAAGAAGAGTTAGGTTTTCGACTTTTATCTATGTTGAGTCGAATTGATTCTAAGCGGTTAAAGGTTGGACGAATTTCTAGCCAAGATGATTGGATTCGTCTTGCAAAAGCTGCTGACCAACTTTCAAAATCTCGAATTTTCATCGATGATTCAGGTGATCTCACCGTGATGGATATTCGCGCACGTTGCCGTCGACTCCTTGCTACAGAGAAGCGATTGGATTTGATTGTGGTCGACTATCTTCAGTTGATGAAGGGAAGTAAGGCCGCGTCCAAAGGAGATGGTTCTCGAGAGAGAGAAATTTCAGAGATTAGTCGTAATTTAAAAAATTTGGCTAAAGAATTGAAAGTCCCTGTAATAGCATTGTCTCAGCTTAATCGTGGTGTTGAGAGTCGGCCTAATAAAAGGCCAATGTTATCAGATTTACGTGAATCGGGTGCAATTGAGCAAGATGCCGACATTGTGTCCTTTATTTATCGTGATGAAGTGTATAATCCCGATACCGAAGATCGAGGCATTGCTGAATTGATTGTGGCTAAGCATCGTGCCGGTGAGACAGCGACAGTTCGATTAAAGTGGCTGCCAGACTACACACTTTTTGCAAATCTTGCGAAGGATAGTGCCGGTACACAGGTTTATCCTATGAGGCCAGAAAAGGGTGATTCTCCTATTCTTTGACCGGGTTTTGATTTAACTGATGGGAAGTTTTTGTCCTGCTTGTTCGCCTGATTTGAGGCTAGCAATTTCTCCCTCAAGTTTCTCAATTCGAAGTCTGAGTGATTCGAGATCATCTTGAGTGCTCACGCCAACTTTTTTCAAACTAGCTAGAATTTTATCGTTAGTGAGTGTTTTTGGATTTCCAGTGATTGGAATTTTTACAAAAGTTTTAGCTTTGGCTAACGTTTCTTTTTCGAAGTTTTCGAGTACCTTCAATGATGCTTTTGCTTGATTGATGACTTCAGTCATTTTTGCTTTTGTTTTGGAAACGCTTTTTTTGACGGCCATGAATGAGAATTCCCCCTAAACAATCCGGACGCTACCATAGGTTTTCGTGGCATGCAAAGTTCTAAAGTTATTGAAAATGAGCTGTAAGTTATCGAAATAATTATTTTATCTAATTTAAAATAATTTGATCCAAAACTTGACTGAATCTCAATCATCCAGGTAAGTCATGGGCTTTGTTTGTCTGTTTCTTGAGGAAAAAGGTGAACGGAATTCGAATGTTTCGCTGCTATGCGACTCACCTGTATTTATTCTTGTTGTTTGGATTTGGGCTTTTTGCGTGCTCGCCCAATATTTTTTCTCAAAATCAAGGATATCGAAAAACTCATCCTGCTTGTTCTCGAGTAGGGCTCTCTCGTTCGACTCTGGACGTGGCGACTTTTAAAAAATTAATTGCCTGTCTCAATTCTAACGGTGAAATTAATCCGATTCAGAAATTAGTCGAACGCATTGATTCTGAAGATCGTCTTCATCATACCAATGACCTAGAAACTTTGGTTGATTTTCAAAATCGGTTTGTTCTGAATAATTCTCGATTGATTTATGAATTTATGCAGACTTACTACGCTCTAGATCAGAGAAAGCAATTGGATCAGAGTTTTCAGTTGTTTGGGCGTCTAGTTGAGAATGATGAATTTATTTCAGCAGGAATGAATGCTCTTCAGACAGGTTATTTTAAATCGAATCATGAGAACCTTTTAAAAGCTTTTGAAGAACTTTCTAGTAAAATCACTCCGGAAGGGGTTGATCAGTTGCTCACTTTAGGAATGACTCTTGCTCGATCGCAATCATTCTTATCGCTTCAGAGTCGCTTTAATGAGGTGAGGTTCGAGACACTTCTGCCTTTGGCGGATAGCTTTTTAAGCTATTTAAATGAGACATCGGATCCACGCCATGTGTCAATCGGAAAGGAGATGATTCGAGCTATTCTCCACTCTCGTTTTCTTGAGACGATGGACGGGCTTCTAGGTGTGACTTCTCAAGAGTTAAAACAGAATGTAAGCAGAACGACTTCAGTGATTAAGTTCGCGATTAAAGATGATGGCCATCTTTTAGATGGTTTGAGTTCTCTTTTTCATTATTTGAATCGAACACCACTTGCATGTTTGCAGAACGCAAAAGAAGTTCCTAATGGAGTTATGCATGTGATTCGAGAGTTGTCGGACTACCATTCATCGACTTCGGCATCGATATTAAATTCAGGTCCGGCAAATTATTTGAAAAGAGCGAATAAGCTCATTCTCGTTGCACTTCAACCTTTTTGCGAATATCCACCCGAACTCAAGCAATTTTATCCCGCGATGGAAGAGTTAGCAGATCGACCCGAGATTCGACCTGCAGTCGATTTACTCAGTGCTTTTTATCGAGTTCAACAAGTGGGCTCTGATGGTCAGGTCACCCATCCGCTTGCTCAGCTTCTTGTTAATTTTCTTGGCGATACAGGAAGTGGATTGCCCGGAAGTCTTGCGGAGGATCAAGCTGGAATTAAAAAGCTCATACCACTTCTTGTTCATCTCAATACATTAGGTGGTCGAGATGATATTTGGGATGATTTATTGCTTACAGCATCTCTTTTGCGCGTTGAAGATCGACCTAAGTTGAAAGAAATGCTCGAGTATTGGACTCGTCCTTTGTCGTCTCTGCAAGGGCAAAGTCTGTTTGATGTGTTGAGTCAGTTTTTTGTGGCGTCTGAACCCAGAGCACTTGCTGAACTTGTTTATAGTTTACGTCATTTTAATGAAAATTCTGACGCTCATTCTTCTATAGAGCGGATGTATCCTGTATTGAGTAATTTGCGTTCGTTTTTATACGTAAATGATGCTCATCCCATGATTGATGTCGTTCGTGAGGTGATGTCTCATGCTCAAAAAAATGAAAAATTTTTAGATAGTTTTTTTAGAATTTCAAAAATGTCAGAATTTCGAGATTCAATTCGATTTGTTTCAGAAATTGCCAAGGATCAGCGGTTAAAAGGTCTTTTAGGTACGGTGGTAAGTCTTTTTGAAAAATTTGGCAAACAAGGACAAACGGAGATTCATGAGCTTGTTGAGCCTGTTTTTGATGTTGAGATGCATCGACGCCATAATTTAAAAGCATCGGATCTTGATCCTTTTATTCAGCAAGAACGATTGCCAGTGCAATCGTGGGAGTTAGCATGTCGAGAGCTTGATTTTGGAGTTGATCTCGCCAATTACTCGCATCCTAGATTTTCGGACCAAATTTCTCATTTTATTGCCTGCCTCAATGATCATCAACAATATGCTCATGTAGAAGAATCGGTTCATTTCTTAACTACAGCTCGCACCGAGGATGGTAGAAATTTTCTAGAATTCACTATCGATCTTATTAAAGATTTAAAAATGAACCGAGAACAAATGGGCTTTGTCATTAATGAGTGGTTTCGATCATTGGAAGATCGAAGGTTTTCGGATTTTCTTAATACGTTGCTTTATTGGGTGTCGCCTGAGTCATTACAATCGGTTGTACAGTCCATTGTTGAGCCATTACTTCCTCTAAGTAATGTTTTATTAAAGGAAGATGTGCGTCCATCATTAGATCGTCTGCAGGCCTATGGCGCACAAGTTCTTCGACGGGGGGATTTTCCTCTTTTGCTGAGATATGTAGACGATCTGCGCCGTATTGAATTTAAAGAACAGCCGCGTTTTCGTTCTGAGGTCTATGATTTTACGAATATCCAAGCTTGGATTCGAGAACATGAATGTCGATCTAAGCAAGGTGAGAAAGATCGTGCTATAGAGATTATTTCTGATTATCAAGAGGCTGTTACGGGTTGGAGTTTTAGAAAAGAGTGGTCTTTTTCAGAATTTTCAAAAGAATTTAAAAATATTTTAGATATTTTAGCTCAGCCCGATGCTTACGGAAAAAGTAAGATCAAAGATCAAAAAGGGAACGTTTTTGACTCTTTATTGCGCTTTACTCGGTATTTTTCTCTTGAGCGTGGGCAAAGCCCTAATCGGTATCAACATTATACCGTAGATGATTTGGTAAGGTGGTTACGAGATCGTTCAAATGATCACCGATTAATCACTTATTATTATCCGGGCGAATCCAGGCCTCGTGTACGTCTCGTTAATTCATTGGATCGGCTCGAGCTCGTTTTGATAGGGGCTGATTTTAATGCGCCTGTCCTGGGGACGAATTATGGTCTTAAATTCCTCGCTGATATTGCAGAAGCTTGGGGAGATGAAGATCCAAGTATTTGGCCAGATCTTATTAAAAAGAAGGCTAAAAAAGGAGTTCGGATTAAGACTCTTTCAGAGGTCGTCGAAGAGATTAATCGAACTCAATCAAATTTTGAGAGCTTGGTGGGATTCCCTTCCTTGTCTAAATGCCATTTAGAGTTTGATCAAGATCAAGATCAAGATTTTCAGTTGGAGCGTGACCAGCTGAAAAAGGGTTGGATCGGCTGGTTTCCGGGTATGGGTGAAGTGCAGCCTAATCTTTATAATATTCATCAAGTCATTTCGGTTTTAGATGAAAATGCAAAAAACGGTGGATTGAAAGTTCTCCGAGATTTGTTTTTTGAAGTGTATTCGACCAATTTTAAGAGTGCTCAATCTCCAACGTCAGAAGAGAATCGTCTCAACGTTATTTTAAAGATGGTTCGAATGGGGATATTTAGGCAGCTGGGTCGCAATATCAAGTTGATCCCTGAGCAGGATTCTAGTTTGCATGATCTTCTTCAGACATTAGTCGATGGAGCGTCTCAACAAGGTATTCGCGACACAATAGAAGTACTTTTGAAACAGGACCCGTTATTATTGAATGTGTTGGAACAAGTTTTTATCGCCTTTGACAATGGTTCTGAAAAGAATCTCAAACAATTTTTGTATTATCTTGTCGCAAACGCCTCTTCGCTTGAATTGACCCAAGAATTCATAAAGAATTTAGCTGTTTTAGTTCAACAATATGGTTCATTCTTTACGAATCATTCTGATCTTGTACAGACATTATTTAAATCAAAGGGAATTTCGGATGCCTTACGGGCCCTTTATGAAAATCAAGATGTAGAAGCTAAGAAGCACCTACAGATTTTTTTATCGGATGTCTTGAGTGATTCCACTCGAGCATTGGATTTAATTCAAATTTTAAAAAATCTAAGTGAAGATCCGATAGCATCAAGGGCTTGGAAGGACTTTCAGACACGGTTAGAACGTTTAAGTGAAAGTCCAAGTTATCAGCAGCTCAATGGGGTAAGGATTTTTGAGGACCTGCTGAGTTTTTTTGGAGAACGTTCGGGAGAGGGTGTGTCAGCGGATACTGCGCAGCATCTTCGACAGTTTCTGGCTCGTCGGTTAGAGGATCAAAGTTTTGATCAATTTCTAAAGATCACTAGTCAATATCCTGATAATACTTTAAAGTTATTGAAGAGCTTGGGAGAAGAGATTCATAACCAAGATTTAATTGAATTTTTTAATTTGATTCGCCGCAGCGTTACTGATTCAAATGGCCATTTGATTGGTCAATAAAATGATAAAATATCTGATGAGAATTTTTGTTAGGGAGGTATGATAATAATCCTATGCTAACAACTGATGTTCAGTCACTTACAGAAGAGATTAAGCAACGAAGCCAATTTGTAGAAATGATATTGGCAGAGGCCTCCAAAGTGATCGTGGGTCAGAGGGTTCTGCTCGAGCGTCTATTGCAAGCGCTTCTTTGTGATGGGCATGTGTTGCTCGAAGGTCTTCCAGGATTAGCTAAAACGCTAACCATCAAAACCCTAGCTGATGTGATTCAATGTGATTTTCAGCGCATTCAATTCACCCCAGATCTTTTGCCGGCTGATCTTGTTGGTACCATGATCTTCAATCAGAAGACCGGTGATTTTACGCCCCGCAAAGGGCCGATTTTTACCAATCTGGTACTTGCTGATGAGATCAATCGTGCTCCTGCTAAAGTTCAGAGCGCATTGCTTGAAGCAATGGGAGAACATCAGGTCACGATCGGGGATACGACTTACCGACTTGAAGCTCCTTTTACGGTGCTTGCAACGCAAAACCCGATTGAGCAGGAAGGGACATATCCGTTGCCCGAAGCACAACTTGACCGCTTTCTTTTTAAGGTCAAGGTCGGATATCCTACAATCGGCGAAGAAAAAAACATTTTAAATAGAATGTCCGGTGTTTCGACACCTCATGCGATGAAGGTTTGTCATCCATCTACGATCATTGAAGCGCGTCAGATTTGCTCTCAGATCTACATGGACGAAAAACTCAAGGATTATATCCTCGCTATCGTGTTTGCGACACGTTTCCCCGAGAAGCTAGGAATGCCTGAGCTTAAACAGCAGATTCAGGTAGGTGCATCGCCACGTGCGACGATCGCGTTGGCTAAAGCTGCACGAGCAAATGCATTTATTCAGCATCGAGGTTTTGTGACTCCAGAGGATGTCAAAGCGATTGCTTATGATATTCTGCGGCATCGTATTTTGGTTTCGTTCGATGCGGAGGCCGATGGAGTGGATAGTGAGCAGATCATTAAGAAAATCCTCGAACACGTTGAGGTTCCTTGAACGATTGACCTGAACGATTAAAATAACAAGGAGTCGAACGCTTGCTTCCTGAAGAGATTCTTCGCAAGATTCGTCATATCGAGATTACAACTCGCAAAGTCGTTACCGATATGATGTCGGGTGGCTACAAAAGTCAGTTCAAAGGCCACGGCATGCAGTTCTCAGAACATCGCGTTTATGTGGATGGCGACGATGTGCGGCATATTGATTGGAAGGTTTCTGCGAGAACTCGCGATCCGATGATCAAAAAGTACGAGGAGGAGCGCGAACTCAGCGTCTTTCTTGTGATTGATATTTCTAGATCAAATGTATTTGGTTCGTCAAAGAAGCAGAAGTCAGAGGTAGCCGCTGAGATTAGTGCGATGCTCGCATGGTCGGCGATTCAGACCGGTGACAAAGTGGGGGTTTTACTTTTTAGTGGAAAGATAGAGAAAATTATTCCTCCTCGTAAGGGGAAGCAGCATGTTTTGAGAATTATTCAAGAAGTGCTGACCCGGCGGTCTTCGCATCAAGGAACAGATCTCAAGGGCGCGATTGAGTCGGTTGATCGTATCATGAAGCATAGTGGAGTCGTTTTCGTGATTAGCGATTTTATTGCGACAGATTATCATCAGTCTCTTAAGCGTTTAGCGAGTCGACATGATGTCATTGCGATTCGTGTAGGTGATGAACGAGAGAGAGAGCTTCCTGATTTAGGAAATATCTTAGTCTTGAACCCTGAGACTGGTGAAGAGAGGCTCATGGATACTGGCTCCTACTCCTTTAAAAAGTGGTTTAAAAACTTCAAAATAGATCATGGTATTGAAGCGATGAATAGCGATGCTCCCCTCCGTACCATGAGCGGCTGTGGGGATGTCGAATTTCTCAGTGTGCTTACGAAGGAAGATTATGGAGATGCTGTTGTACGTTTTTTCCGAGCGAGAGCGCAGAAGCGTCTACGGTAGGGTAGTCGGTTTCTTGAGATTGTCTTTGATCATCGGTCTGTATTCTGTTGCTCAAGCAGCAACTCCAGCCGGTATTCAATCCCCTACGGTAACGCCAACAGAGACTCCATCGGCAATCCCCAGCGCCGATCAACAGTTGCAGGCTCTTTCTTCTTACCAAGTGGTGCCGGTCGTGACATCGGGTGCAACTACGCTTCAATCTGTTCGTATTGGAGATCGGATTGAGCTTATTATTGCTGGAATTTCAGGTGTCAGCGGACCTGCGTTGCTTGAGCTTCCGGCGGGTTCTTCGTCATTGAGCGACCAAGGTTGGGCGATCGTTAAACAACCTTTTAATGACTCGAATTCTACTTCACCTGGATTAGGGTTACGGTTTTCAGTCGTGCCATTGAAGACAGGTGAATTAATTTTACCACCTTTATTATTGAAAAATAAGGAAGGCCTGCCTTTTGCGCGAACTCAACCTTGGAAAATTTCGGTAGTCTCCGCAATTCGCTCGGATGATCCAGCTCCTCAAAAGTCAGTTCCATTAAAACCTCCTGTGAGCCTTATTTTTCCGTGGTGGGCGATGACTTTTATTGGCGGTTTGATTTTAGTGATTCTGACTTATGCAGTTTATCGAGTGATTCGTTGGAGTAGGGATCGTAAAAAACCCATAGAGGCGGTGTTGCCAGCGGCACCACCACTAACAGAAGATGAGTTGGCGCTTGCCGCTTTGATTGCAGTAGAGAGAGAAGAGTTGGATAAAAATGGACAGTTTAAAAAGCATTATTTTCGAATTTCAGAAATTCTCAAAAACTACATTGGCGATCGATTTGGATTTGATGCACCTGAATCGACTTCGCGTGAAATTCTAGTTTTGTTGAAAAGGAAAAAAATTGACAGTTTACGTTCGGATCAGGAAGAGATTGAGCGACTCGAGGCGTTGTTTTCTAAGTTGGATCTTGTCAAATTCACAGATCATTCTCCTCTATTAGAAGAACCAGCTCAGATATTAGGCGAAGCTCGTGACTTTGTGATGAATACTCGCCGGCTTAAAGTGGTTGCGCCGTCAGAAGAGGGGGCTACGTCATGAGATTTGCAAACTGGCCATTTCTTCTTCTTTTTCTACTTTTTCCACTGCTTCATCGCTTTTGGGTGAGGAGAAATCAACCCCCTCGTATTTTGTTTTCAGTTCCAGTTCCTGAAAGTGTAGCTAGAAAAAGCAAGATTCCGTGGATTCTAGTGGCTCGGTATCTGGGGCTAGCTTTATTGATCATAGGTTTGGCAAGGCCTCAATTGAGTCATCGTAAAATTGATCGAACCATCAATGGCGTCGATATCATGATGGTTCTTGATCTTTCTGCGAGTATGAATATTGAGGATCTCAGTGCGAGATCGCGTCTCGAGATTGCTAAAGAGACGATGGAAAATTTTATTAACGGGCGTCAAAATGATCGAATCGGTTTTATTGCATTCAGTGGTGAACCGCTTACGTTAGCTCCTCCTACTCTCGACTATTCATTGGTTTTGCGTTCTCTTCGAGATGTTCAGATTGGGGAACTTAAGGATGGAACAGCCATTGGAGATGGATTGACTTTGGCAGTGAGTCATCTTCGTAATTCAAGAGTGAAGAGTAAGGTAGTCGTGCTTCTGACTGATGGAGATAATAATGTAGGGCAAGTTGATCCAGCCACCGCAGGTGAGCTTGCTTTAGGCTATGGCATTCGAGTTTATACAATTGCCATTGGTCGAGAAGGGCGCGTTAAGGTGCCGATTCGGCACAAGACGGGTTCTGGAAGTGTTGTGACCTCCTATCAGTGGTTTGATAATGCCTTGAATCCCGAACTGCTCAGGCAGATTGCTCAGCAGACAGGGGGGCGTTTTTATCGAGTGACTGAAGAAAGTACTCTCACTTCAGTTTTTAAAGAAGTAGATCAGCTCGAAAAAAGTGAAGTCAAAGCAAAAGAAAAAGTTTTGATCGAGGAGAAGTTTGATAAGCCTCTTAAACTTGGAATATTGATATTAGTTGTGGAGCAGTTGCTTGCTTTACTTTCTACTTGGTTAGGTGGATGGTGGAGGATGATTCCATGAAATTTGCTGCCTCCCAATGGCTTTGGCTCTTACTGATGATTCCTATCGGTTACCTGATTGCGTTTTTGAGCGATCGAGCTCGACAGCAGAGGTTATCCTCTTTCATTCATCGTTCACTTTGGTCTGCACTGATTCCCGAGCTTGATCTTGGGGCGAGGCTTCGTAAGGCTCGTTTTTGGTGGGGGGCTGCTCTCTTTGCAGTGATTGCATTGGCGCGCCCGCAATGGGGTATTCATCAAGAAGTCACTCATGTCGCAGGTCTCGATATTCTCGTTGTTTTAGATATCTCTAATAGTATGGATGTCGAAGACGTCCTTCCTAGTCGATTGAATAAGGCCAAGCACTTGGTACATAAATTTGTTGATGGATTGCACGGAGATCGCATGGGAGTTGTTCCTTTTGCTGCGACTTCTTATGTTGCTTGTCCTTTAACAACTGATCTGGAGTATGCGCTTGAAACGATCGACGTATTGACTCCTCGGGCTATTGTGAATCAAGGCACTGATATTGGGAGAGGGCTTGAAATTGCGTTAGGCTCACTCAGTCGAGGTGCCGAAGAGGGTGCTCCAGTAGGGAGTGAAAAAGTTGCTTCGCAGGCAATTCTCCTGATTTCTGATGGTGAGGACCATGAAGAACAGGCGATTGAACTTGCTAAAAAGGCTCGAAGCGCTGGGATTAATCTTTTTGTGATAGGCGTGGGTACTGAAAAAGGTGGCCCGATTCCGATCCGAGATTCTACGGGCAATTTACATGGTTATAAACGTGACCCCAATGGACAGGGTGTTGTGAGTACCTTCAAGCCAAGTGCGCTCATGGAAATCGCCTCGGCAGGTGGTGGGCGGTATTGGAATGCTTCACTTTCGGAGAGTGAGGTCGATGAAATTCATCGTGAGTTAGGGGGACTAAATCGCACTGATTATGCAGAGCGTCGTCAGATCACTCACGAGGAGCGGTATCAATGGCCATTAGCAATCGCACTGCTTTTCTTTTTGTTGGAGTTGACCTTGCCACTTCGTAAGACCAGTTTATCTATTAGTCGAACTTCAGTGGGTATGGTTGCGGTTTTATTTTTGGGAACTCAGATGGGTTGCATTGGATCTGCCGATCATTATCAAGAAAATGAAAAAGGTATTCAGGCTTTTAATGAAGGCCGATTAGATGAGGCAAAGCAGCACTTTAGTTCCGTACAGGCAAAAAACCCTTCGGCACCTGAGCTATTTTATAATCAGGCGTTAGTTCAAGAAAAAGAAGGGGATGTGGACGGTGCAATTCGCAGTTTTAGTGAAGCAGCAAAAGGCGTAAAAAAAGATCAACCCTCAGAGCTAGACGGTCGTGCGTTTTTCAACTTGGGTGCGACCTACGCTAAAAAAGGTGATTTACCTAATGCTGTTCAGTCCTATCTTGGAGCAATTGAAGCAGCTCAGCGAAATCATGATACAGCACTAGAACAGGACACTCGAAAAAATTTAGAACTCCTAGTTACACAGTTAGAACAACAGCAAAAAGAAGAGCAGCAGCAGCAACAGGAAGAAAAAGACGGAGAAAACGAAGAGAAGGAAAAGAAAGAAGACAACGGGCAGAAAAAGAAAAAATCAGGGCCAACGAAAAATTATAAAGATCTTTCTCGCCAACCGCGTAAATTTCAATCTCAGAAACTAACTAATGACGCTGCTGAACGGGTTATGGCAGAGTTGAAGAGCCGAGAACGAGATCTTCAAGGAAGATCTAGAAAACAAGGTCCTAAGCCTGAAGGCAATAGTCGAGATTGGTAATCATGAATAAAATCAACCTGAGTCAATTAAGAGCCTTTTTTCTGGGTTGTTTCGTAGCTCTGAGTATCGCTGTTTTAACAATAGTGGCTCACGCGGGTGAGGTAAGTTTCACTGCTGAAGTTGATCAAAAACAAATCAGCCTAGATCAACTAGTTACCGTTATTATTACGGTTAAGACAGATGGGAGTGAGGGTGTTGATGAGTTTTTCTTTCAATCGCCTGACTTTGAAGTCGTGGGCCGATCGAGAAGCAGCTCTGCAACTTCTCATTATGATAGCTCGACTGGAAAAGCAGAATCCACCAATATAGATAAGATTGTCCGTATTCTTAAGCCGTTAAAGACAGGCAAACTCACGATTCGTAGAATTGAGGCGAAAGTAGGCGCAAGACCTTATTCGGCTCCGGATATCGTTATCAATGTGACTCCCTCTGCAGCAGGAAGTGCAAATGTACAGGGTAATGGGCAAATTACTGGGCAGGCTACTGGATTGGGAGTCTCCGGAGCTCAAAATACGAATTCTCCAGAAGTCGTAATTCGAGGTGAGATTGATAAAGAACAAGCATTCAAAGGTGAACAAGTTATTGTCAGTTATTATCTTTATCGAAAAGGACGTGTTTACGGGATTCAAATTAATAAATTTCCTGAGTTGAAAGGATTTCTCCGCGAAGAAGTAGAAATGCCTGTGGTGGGCGGACAACTCGATTCCACCGAAGTTTTCTTGAATGGTGTCCCCTATTACCGTTCTCTTCTTGCACGTTATGCCGCTTATCCACTTCAAGAGGGCAAGCTCAATATTGATGCAATGGGACTCAAGTATAATTATGTTCCTTCTAATGATGGACTCAATGGCGCCAATGATCCTTTCTTTCAACTGTTTCAACAAGCACAGCCTCGAGCAGGGTCTACGCGAAGCGAGCCTTTGACTGTTCAAGTCGCTCCTCTGCCTACGGCAGGAAAACCTCAGCTTTTTTCTGGAGCAGTGGGCGAGTACTCCATTATTTCGGCAGTAGATAAATATCAAGTACGTGCAAATGAAGCAGTGACCTTGACTGTTAAAATCGAAGGAAAAGGAAATCTTTCTTCTGTCTCGGAGCCTCAAACAAAATGGCCCGAAAACTTGGATCTTTATGACACCAAGGGGAAAGTGAATTTTATCAAAGGTGGACTGGGTTCAAAGGTATTTGAGTTTCTTTTGATTCCTCGAGTCGAAGGTAATCTGCTTTTACCGGCTCAAGAGTTTACTTATTTTGACCCAAGCAAAAAGCAATATGTCACGAGTCAAACTCAGCCGATTCAAATTCAAGTTCTTCCTGCTGATCCCAATTCGCCAGCGATGTCACAAAATACGGCGGTTACTCATGTTTCACCGAGTCAGGGCAATCAAGAAGGAGGAGGGTATCTTGAACCTCCGTCGGCAACTGTTTTGAATGTGGGTGGAGGTTTTTGGAACTGGGTCTATTATACTTTCTTTTTAGGTTCGATACTTTTGATTGGATGGATAGGCAGTGACTTTTTACGTAAAGCATTAGGCATTCGCAAAAGGGGAGTGAGTCAGAAGAATCACCCCAGTTCGATTGCGAATGAGAAAATTTGGGCAGAGCTTCGGAATGCCGCTCAGCTAGCCGATCAGGCGGGTTCATCCCTTGCGTGGGAAGAAGTTTCAAAAAAATATGATGCGCTCAATGGTTTAGTTTTTGACGCGCTGGATCGGACTTATAGAGTAGGTGCGCGCGCTCTTTCTCGCTCATCGCTTGAGCAAACTTTGGTGACGGAGCGTGAAATGGATCCCATTCTCTGGGATCGAATCGAACAAATTCTTGAATTTGGGGATTTAGTGCGATTTGCGAGCTCAGTGGGCGTAGTCTCTGAGGCAGCAGCTCGTGCGGATTTGAAAAAATGGGTAGATGAAGCTGAGTCAGTGACGCGCGTCTTAGAAGAAGTGGGCGATCAAGTCAGCAGCTATCAAAAATAGTCAATCTAATTGACGGTTTATTTAGGACTCCGCTATAAAGGCGACAGGGGTTTGACATTGAGATCACCCCTCAATCGTTATTGAAGGAGATATCTAAATGACTACGGGAATCGGAGCAAAAGCTCGTTTTGATGCTATTCGTGAAGTGAATACGCGCACGCCACGTAAGTTTGACCCACCTCGTGATGATCAAGGAAGACGTCTAAAAATTTCTGAATTTTACGGAGTGAATACCTTCGATATCCATAAGATGAAGGAAAAACTTCCAAAAGATATTTTCAACAAACTGATTTCTACAATCGAAACCGGCAAGAAGCTCGACAAAGATGTCGCCAACACCGTTGCACACGCAATGAAAGAATGGGCGATGGCACGAGGAGTGACTCACTTCTGTCATTGGTTTCAGCCTCAGACGGGTTCTACCGCTGAAAAACATGATGCGTTTCTTTCGTATGATGACCATAATCGCACACTCGAAAAATTTTCTGGCTCTCAGCTGATTCAAAGTGAGCCGGATGCCTCGAGTTTTCCTTCGGGCGGAATGCGCACGACTTTTGAAGCTCGTGGATATACCGCGTGGGATCCATCGAGTCCTGTATTTATTGTTGAGCACACTAACGGAAAAACCCTTTGCATTCCCTCAGTTTTTATCAGCTATCACGGCGATGCACTCGATGAAAAAACAGCGCTTTTGCGCAGTATGGAAGTCTTATCCCATCGCGCTTGCGAATTGCTTCATACAATTGGTGAAGTTCATGTCAAGCGTGTTATTCCTACCCTTGGCATTGAGCAAGAATACTTCTTAATCGATCGCGCTTTTGCTTGCTTGCGTCCTGATCTCGTCATGACCGGGCGTTCGCTGATCGGTGGACAACCTCCCAAAGGCCAACAGCTCGAAGATCACTACTTTGGTAGCATCCCTGCTCGTACTTTGGCTTTTATGACAGAGGTCGAACATGAACTCTATAAGCTCGGTGTACCTGTTAAGACACGTCACAACGAAGTGGCCCCAAGTCAATTTGAAACTGCACCTATTTTTGAAGAAGCCAACATCGCAACAGATCACAATCAGATCACGATGGAAGTTTTGAGAAAAGTTTCAGTTCGACATAATTTCAGTGTTCTTCTTCATGAAAAGCCATTTGCTGGGATCAATGGTAGCGGCAAGCACAATAACTGGTCGATGAGCATTGAGTCGAGCGGTTCAGAAGTGGATGGCCAAAATCTTCTTGATCCAGGTAAAACACCTCATCAAAATCTGCGCTTTTTGCTTTGCTTAATGGGTGTTTTAAAAGGTGTGTATAAACATGCAGGTCTTCTCCGTGCAGGGATTGCGTCCTCAGGTAACGACCATCGCTTAGGTGCTAACGAAGCTCCTCCTGCCATCATCTCCGTATTCTTAGGAGATTTGCTCAGTCGGATTCTTAATGAGCTCGAAAAGGGTACCGGTTCTGAGCAAAACCCTGAAGCAGCTGTGATTAAACTCGGAGTAAATAAAATACCAGAAGTGATGCGTGATAACACTGATCGCAACCGAACTTCACCTTTTGCTTTTACTGGCAATAAGTTTGAGTTCCGCGCAGTAGGATCTTCAGCTTCGACGGCATTTCCTATTACTTTGCTGAATGCTGCAGTTGCCGATGGCTTGCGCGATATTACCGAACAGCTCAAAAAGAAAATGAAGACGGTTTCGACTCAAGAAGTCGCTGTTCTTGAAGTGATTCGTGAAGCGATCATTGAGACCAAGGCAATTCGCTTTGAAGGAAATAACTATTCAGAAGAGTGGGTTTGCGAAGCAGAAAAGCGTGGATTGTTGAATCTGCGCAAAACTCCAGAAGCATTGGCTCAGCTGGTTTCAACTCATTCTAAAACAATGCTTTCGGATATTGGCGTATTCACTCAGGCTGAAATCACCTCGCGCTATCATGTCCGTACTGAGCGCTATGTCAAAAATCTGCTCATCGAAGCCGACACCTTGAGGTCAATGGTGGATACGCAGATTCTTCCTGCTTGCTATGCTTATCATGGTTCTTTAGTTGTGGGGATGAGCGCAGCTAAGAGTGTGGGTGTAGGAACTCCTCAGGTGGATATCGCAAATCGCTTGACTTCGTTGATTGAGGCTCTCCAAACCAAGCGTAAAGCTATGGATGTTGTGATGCAGAAGGTAGATCAGCTGCAGCATGAAGACGAAAAAGCCGTACTTCTTTCACGCGATGTTTCTGACATCATGGCAGAGATTCGCGTTGCTTGCGATGAGTTAGAATCAGTCGTGGCAGATGATTATTGGCCGTTGCCTAAGTATCGCGAAATGCTGTTCTTAGCTTAATTCGACCTCAATTGACTTAAATCAAGAAGGGGCTTCGTCCTGCGTCAAAGGATGGGGCCCTTCTCTTTTGATCTTGTAATTTTTTGATTCTTGACGAGTACAATTTTTGTGTGGCTAATTAACTTTAATGGATACTGAAAAACGTCCTCAATTCTGGGCATGGCTCTCTCGATGGTACCAAAAACGAGTCGTTGAAAAGAGCTTTATTGGGCAATTTTTGAGAAAATGCCGCCGTTTTTATCTCGGAAATTTTCGGCCTGAATACATCGAAAACTCGATCAAAGCGAATCGCCAAGGCGAGTGCCATCGTTGCGGAGCATGCTGCGAACTTATTTATCGATGTCCCTTTCTGGGAAGAGATAGTCAAAATCTCCCTTATTGCCGGATTTATGGAGATCTTCGTCCAGCCAATTGCCGTAACTATCCTTTTGATGTAATTGATTCCGAAATTGATCGGTGCGGATTTAAGTTTAAAAAAGGGAATTAGAGCATGATGCAAGTCGTACGGGGGTTTCACTCTCTCCCATCGGGTTTGGTGCATCCCGTTTTAACGATTGGCAATTTTGACGGTGTTCATATTGGGCATCAACGGATTATTCGTCTTGCTGTTGAAAAAGCGCGTCAGCTTCAAGGTCAGTGCGTGGCTATGACCTTTACTCCTCATCCGCAAGAAATCTTGCGACCAGGACAGGTTTCTTCTCTGAGAATCACAACGGATGAGGAGAAGATTGAGCTGCTAGAGCGCTTAGGCGTTGATGTATTGATTGAGCAACCGTTTGATCGAGATTTTGCAGCCATGTTGCCTCAAGAGTTTTTTGAAAAGGTGATCTGCCAAACCGTGCGAGCGGAATCCATCGTCATTGGCTATGATTTTGGTTTTGGTAAAGATCGACAGGGAAGTATTCAGACTCTTTTTGAATTATCAAAAAAGCAAGGCATCGAGCTGACTCAAGTGCCTGTACAAACCCTCGAGTCATCACGCTCCGAAGTGATCTCAAGCTCTCGAGTGCGAGAATTTCTTTTAAAAGGACAAATTGAATCAGCAAATGCTCTTTTGGGCCACGAATTTTTATATCGTGGAATTGTAGTACATGGGGATGGCCGAGGACGAAAGATTGGATTTCCAACTGCCAATCTTAAATTGATTGGGACAGGGACTAAGTTTTCTTTACCTAATGGAGTTTATGTTACGCGTGCCTTGATTGAGGGCAAAGCGTATCCGAGTGTCACGAATATTGGTGTTCGCCCGACATTTCAGAAAGAGAACGATGGCGCTTGTGTTGAATGCCATATTTTAGATAGCCAAGAACTCGACCTGTATGGTCATCAGCTTGAAATTCGGTTTTTAAGTCGTCTTCGAGAAGAGAAAAAATTTGCAGGGGTCGATGAACTCAAAATGCAGATTGTTGAAGATATTCGGAGAGCAGAGGGAGTTTTTAAAAACTAGACCCCCTAGCCTGTGCTTGAAATAAATCTTCGCAATTTCCTAAAGTACCCCCTTCAGCACTGATCTGTATTTTCTTAAAATCAGGCTGAACAACCTGATACTCTGAATCTTCGATCCGATCTTTTAAAAAACGAAAACCAGGAAACTGAGAAGAAACATCGATTTTCCATTGCTTGAACTTCTGTTCGATAAACTCCATTTGCTCTTGATTAGACATCACCTCTGGAATTTGTCCTGATTTAATTCTTTGAATATATTGTCGGAGATAGGATGTTAATGTCCGTATGCTTTCAGGATTCTCTTCAAAGAGAAAACTAGAATTCCCTCCCATATTCGATTCAATCATGACCCAACGTCCATTTCTCAATATAGCAACATCCATTGACATAGGAGTGCTGCGCAATCGAGATGGAAGTTGATCTAATATCGTCTGAGCAAATTTTTCAGCATTTTTAATTAACTCCGCTGAAGTTCTATAATCATGATCCTCTTCCTTGTTGGAAGGCTCGTAATAAAACCGCTCTATTGTGGACTTGCCACCGATCACTCTGCCCCCTAATATTTCAATCCGAAATTCCTTAGCGATATCCACCTTTGCCTGGATAATCGATTGACTAGGATTAGATAACATCTGATAAATTTTCCAACCCAAATAATCCGGATGTTCTTTTAGTTTTTCAACCCATAAATCAGGTGATCCTTCTACGCGTGATTGATCAGATCGAAGACTTGCAGCGTACTCATTAAAATCGCTTTTTTGATAAGAGGCGATAAGATCTGAAAAATGGCTTTCGTCTGTAATTATTTTTCGTTCAGAGCTCAGATCCCATACGTTCTTGATCATATATCCATTAGGGTATTTTGTTCGTAGATGTCTTTCTATTTCGATCGGTGAATTAAGATGACCTATGACATGAGATAACAGATCTGTCTTAGGCATGAGGTTTGGGGTAAAATCTTCGAAAAACAGATACTCAGCGTATTTGTTTTCTAAAATTTGTCGAATATATAGATTCGACAAGTTGGGGTTGTACTTTCCTAATACACTTTTTTGGTGATTGGGCATCCTGTGAATCACAATGCTTTCTCCAGGAATCATCAGTGGAACTATTCCATATCGATCATGACTCAAATAACCTACGGGATCTGACTCATAAGCAGAAAAATGAGCTAAATAGGGCGAGCTTTGGATGGTGTAGAAATTGCCTAAGAAATAACGAAAAGTGATGATTTCTCCTGTTTTTCTTGAACGATTTACAATCTCTCTCAATTTTGGAAACGACTCAATATTCACTCCGGTAAGTTCACTCAGTAAATGATCATGGTCAAAATAACCAAATTTTTCTGTAGCTTTTTTTAGCCCAAGAGCTTGTCTCACTGGCTGTGTTGCATTAAATTCATTGTTCCACTCTCGAAACTCGACAATAGGTCTCGCTACCGCCCAACCTGTTTCCTGATAAATTCGACTCATTGGATCATCTGGCAGCATCCACATCAAAAGAGAAGAAATCCTGATTCGGTTCTGCTTAACAACTTGAGGCACAACAGGGTTAAAGTTTTTTAAAAGATCCCCCTTCACTTTTTCTATCGGATCACTCCAAGCTGTAGCGTTACCGAGAAACTCTAAGCTTTGACGGTAGATAAAGTCATCGTAAAATTCACGAATTGTGGGACGATAGCTTGGATCGAGTAGCCTTCTCATAAAGCCAGTGGAATATTCAGAGATATATGGTTTCCTAATTTCTGGAATATCTAGACGAGCAGTAATTTGCTTCGTATGCTCTGGCCTGAGGTAGGACCTCAGAAGATTCAATATTTCTGATAATTTAATTTTTTCTCTTTGGCCATCGAACATTTCTACATTGACTTGGATCGAAATTGGAGTTTTTGTATCAGTGCCATGGGCTCCTGCTTTTTTAAGTTCATCTAAAGCAAGGTCGAGCTTTTCGACCTCGTTATATCGAATGGGTTCAGTGACGAGTTCAATGATTTGATTATTATTTTCCAGATATTGAATATCATCGATCTGGTTTGTTTCTGGCTTCAGCAGAATAGTTCCAATTTGTGTATCAACAACTTCAAACTCACTGATAATGATTTCATCATAAACTGGACGATTCAGAGAGTCTAATGAGCGAATCGAAGTTTTAATTCGCTCTTCTTTTGTAACAATTTTTCCGCCGAGTATAGATTGAACCTTTTGTGCAGCCTCTCGAGGACTCAAACCAGTAAATTCGACTTCGATCCCTAAACGAGTTTTATCCTCACGCTCAAAGAAAACAGTCTCGGCACTATTTAAAATATCGACTGCATGCGCAGGAGGATTGAATAGGTATTGTAAAAATGCGAAAAAAAAGAATGTAAAAAAGAAAACAGATCTTGGCAAAATCCCCATAATTCCCCCAGGATTTAATCGAGGTCAGAATCTTTACATTGTGTTTGTATTCGCACCTTAAAGAGAAAGTGACAAGTACTAATTACTGCAAACGGGTTTCCTAGCCTGTGCTTGAGGTTTAGATTGAATCCACTGGCTATCAGTGCAGAAGTAGGTGATCACTCCAAAGTTCCTCATGATAAGACTGCCGATCCCAGTAGCGACATCGAGAAATAAGGTTTTATAGTTCTAGCGTTTTTAAGTAGTGAGTTTTAATTTGACAGAAGTACAAAGGCATCTGAGATGCTGTTATTAAAGAGTACATTCCGATATGCCACATCATCGCATACGTTATTTAGAGAATAAATTACGCAAAGATCTGACTTGGTCAAGAATTGTTTCTGTCTTAGGAATGAGGCAAGCTGGAAAGACAACGCTGATTCGACAAATATGTCCCGATTACATTACCTTATTAGATGATGAAAGCATTATCAATAATTTAAAAAAAGGGAATTGGGGGATAATTGAATCGACTCGATTTCCGTTGGCTATTGACGAAGCGCAGCATCTTCCGTCACTTTTCCCGAAGTTAAAAATATTGGCAGACCAAATAAATCGACCCGGAATGTTTGTACTGAGTGGGTCTGTTCGCTTTTTATCTAAAAAAGCGATTCGAGAGTCCCTCACTGGGCGAATTTCCGTTCTCGAGCTGCTTCCGATGACGCTTGCCGAGAGTCATGAAAAGCCCATTTCAGCATTGATTCAAATTGCATTCAAAAAAAGTAAGCAAGACTTACTAAATCACTTAGAGGAGCGTTCGTGGGCTACAAGGGCACAGATTGATGACTATTTGAAAAAAGGAGGAATGCCTGGAATTTGTTTTCGGCGAGAGGAAGAGATCCGCAGGCGTACTTGGTCTGCGCATCTCGATACAGTACTTTCTCGCGATTTACAGCTTTTAAGAACGACAGATATTTCGTTGATTCAGTTGAGGGCTTTATTTTCAGAATTGGCGCGCCAGCAAGGAGAGCCAATCAATCAGAGCGCGCTCGCAAGAAAAATACGAGTTTCAGCTCCAACTTTAAAACAACTCTTAATGATCTTTGAAGCACTGTTTTTAGTTCGTCAGCATGGCAATGGTTATTATTGTGAAGATACTGGATTAGCTTGCTTTGCGGCAGGCGGAAAAGATCATCTGTCTTCTACAGTTTTAATGAGTATGTTTGTTTTTTCTCAACTGAAAGCAGAGATCAATTATGTTCATACAGTATCGGCTCGAATGAGTGAATTTCGAACCAGGGGAGGTGCTTGGGTTCCTTTTGTGATCAATATCCCAGAGTTTGGTACTCTTGCGCTTACGATTGATCCAGATCAGGTTGTTTCGAGTAAATCTCTTCAAAGTTTAACTGCTTTTTCTAAGAAAAATGCAAAGTGTGTAAAAATTGCCATTCACCAAGGAAAAAATGGGTATTTATCGTCTACTGGGATTCCTTGTATACCTTGGACTTGGATTGCATAAAACTAGCCACCTAGCCATTCCATCATGAGTCGCTTTATTTGAGTTTGATAGGGTGTTTTTCCACTTGATGAGCTCTTCTATTGTTGCGATGCAGATAGATTCCCCATGGGTTTGATTGGGTTGAAAAAACTCCATGCAATTAATTTTTTTTCACGAATATATTCTTCTCGAAATCTAAAAACTTGTTCAGCGATTGACTGGCAACCGAGATTGAAAGCCTAATTGGTGCATCAGATTCTCGAAACGGATGAAATCGATTTTTGAAATTTGAAGCACTAAATCAATATCGACGGTTCCCCGAACAGCGCCATGAAGCGCTACAGCATATCCGCCCACTAAAGCGTATCGGAGTTGTTGCTGAGAGAGGGCGTCAATAATTCGAAAGATCAACATAGGTATATACCAGTATATACTAAGCTATTTTTAAAAAAAGACTTGCTTGGTAATGTCGTGAGGTGATGATCTACTGGCTATAATCATTCGCAATTAAATGCGATTCTTTAAAAATGGGGCGTTTTCACATCACACTCTCGCGTCGCGGCTATCATTTTCAGGACCTCAAAACACTTTTGGCAAAAGCTTCTCCGCGCAGATCAGGTGATGAGCTTGCCGGGATTGCTGCAGAAAGCGCTGAAGAACGTGTCGCAGCGCAAATCTGCCTAGCCGATGTGCCCTTGAAGACTTTCTTGAACGAAGCGGTCATTGCCTATGAAAATGATGAAGTGACTCGTTTGATTATCGACGAGCATGATTCTGTGGCTTTCGAACCGATTTCCTCGATGACAGTGGGTGAGTTTCGGGATTGGCTGCTATCCGATCTGGCGGATACTTCGGCGCTGACTGCATTAGCTCCAGGTTTGACTCCTGAAATCGTGGCAGGTGTTTGTAAGATCATGAGGATTCAGGATCTCGTGACTGTTTCCAGAAAATGTCGCATCATCACACGTTTTCGAAATACGATTGGCCTTCAAGGCCGAATATCTACGCGTCTACAACCCAATCATCCTACGGATGATCTTAAATGAATCGCCGCTAGCTTGATCGATGGACTTCTCTATGGAAGTGGCGATGCAGTGATTGGGGTTAATCCAGCAACGAATTCCCTTCAGAATGTAATCCATATTCTTAAAATGATTGATTCGGTTCGAGAGCGCTTGGGTGACAATGTGATGTATTTTGAAACAGGACAGGGGAGTCCTTTTTCCGCTTATGCTCACCACGGAGTGGATCAGCAAACTTGTGAGGCGCGTGCCTATGCCGTTGCAAGGAAGTTTCGCCCATTCCTTGTAAACACCGTTGTGGGTTTTATTGGGCCTGAATATCTTTATGATGGCAAACAAATCCTGCGCGCAGGACTCGAAGATCATTTCTGTGTAAAACTGCTCGGTGTTCCGATGGGGTGTGACGTCTGCTACACCAATCACGCCGAGGCAGATCAGGATGATATGGACGCCCTACTTACTCTTCTTGGAGTGGCGGGATGTACTTATATTATGGGCGTACCGGGTGCTGATGATGTCATGTTGAATTATCAAAGTACATCCTTCCACGACGCTCTTTATCTGCGCAAAGTGCTCGGGCTGCGTCCTGCCCCTGAATTCGAAGTGTGGCTTCAGAAAATGGGAATCATGGATCCAACGGTGGATCCAGCGATCTCTCACGGAAAGCTACTCTCTGTCGGTTATGGCAATGCTCTCTTGGGCCTGGAGTGGATGAATGAGTAAGAAAAACCAAGTTGTAGTCGAGAATCCTTGGGGGTTTCTCCGGCAATTCACGCCTACACGCCTCGCTTTGGGGCGTTCAGGTGAGAGTATTCCTACGCGAGAGCTTTTGAAATTTCAGCTCGCCCATGCGCAGGCACGAGATGCTGTTCATTCCGCGGCTGATTTTTCTAGAGTTCGAAGCGAATTAATGCAGGAACCGGGTATCCGATGTGTTGAGCTTCGTAGCGCCGCTCGCGACCGGTGGGAATATCTCAAGCGTCCTGACCTGGGTCGTCAGCTTCATGCAGATTCTTTGCAGGTCCTTGAGCAAGGAGAACGAGAGATTCAGGAATTCCAAACTAGACCTAGAATTGCTGTGGTGGTGGGTGACGGTCTCTCTGCCACCGCAATCAATCATCACGCGATACCGCTGCTCCGATTGATTCATCGTTGTTTTGTGGCGAGGAATTTGAGTATCGGTACACTCTTTCTTGTTCGTGAGGCCCGCGTTGCCATCGGTGATGAAGTCGGAGAAGCGATCCAGGCACAAGCGAGTTTAGTGTTGATCGGAGAGCGTCCTGGTCTTAGCAATGTCGAAAGTATTGGCGCTTACCTGACATATGTCCCTAAAAAGGGACGCACCAATGCCGAACGGAATTGTATCTCGAATATCTGCCCTGCTGGACTTTCGCTCGAAGTCGCTGCGAATCAGATCACTGGAGTGGCTCTCAGTTTTTAAATAAATCCACCCAAGGAGCCATCGCCTTTTCTGCAGCATTAAAAAGACGTGGATCGCGAATCGTTTGAATCATCGAAAAAGTAGTCCACGAGTCCGAGTCTTTGATTATGTCTTGAATGGCTTGAGAGCATTCGGAATCATTTTTTAAAGTACATTGCTCAAAAGCCATCGCAGCGATCTGATTGACTCGGTTGATCGAAACCAAAATCTCCTTTGACCCTCTTGGAAAATTAGAAGGCGTAAAACCAATCAGTTTTAAGATCAGTTTTCCTAATATTGAATTGGGATCTTGGATGAAATTGAGTGCCACTAGACCAAGATCATCTGCAAACGGGTATTGGTGAGTTTTAAGAACACCATAAGCGAGTGTATCTCGAAACACTTTGAAGATCGCCTCATTGGCCACCATGTCCATAAGGGATGCTCCATTATCGATGTATCCGACAGACATCAACGAAGGACTCATGGCCACTTGGGCTGGGTTAATAAATTGATTTTGAATTTCTCCAAAATGGAGGATGTTTTGATAAATATCGTCTGAAATTCCTTTTTGGATTGGGAACGGCATTAATCCACTTCTCTCAATTAAAAAATTAACCAATTCAACACAGCTGAGTGCATCGGGCGCAGGACTGCCGGTCAAATCATACGGAAAATCTTGAGTAAGAATCGACTCGGCTTCTCGAGCTAAAGTTTGTTGGCGTTCAGGAGTCCAAACATCTTCTTTGAAACGAAAAATTTCAGCGTAGGTAATGACTTGAGGACTTAAAAAGACATTCAAGGGGACAGCGCGGACTCCTTTTTCGTGAGCATCTAATACGGCAGGGATTTTTCTGTCTCCGCGTTCAAAGAAAACGACGATTGCTGAATGTGAGAATGAATTAGGCTCATCAGCTAGCGAGGTAAAAGCACCTACAGGCTTTTCGGCTGGATGATTAAGAATTACATCACCTGAGTGTATTTTAAGTCCGCGGTAAACAACCTCATCACCCTTAAAGCGGTAGTTCGAAAACTCTTCGTCATCAATCCAATCTGAAAACGTGATGGGTGATCCATGAACACTGTAGATAGGAAGTGTTTTTTGAGGATTTTTTTCGCTGGGAGGGGGATTGTCTGAGTAAATTTGGGCTTCAAAAAGAAGAGGTTCAAAATAATAGCCAGGAATACTGCCTCGGTCTTTTGCAAGTTGAACTCGTTGTATGATTCTCTGATTGACGAAGCGGAGAAGGTACTCATTTTCGTAGATTTGATCTGAAGAAAATTGAGAACGGTCGATTCCGATATATTGATTTTTGAGTGCGCGAGAATCTAGAAAAAAACGAGGTAACTCTTCGTCTGAGATTTGATTGAGGCGAGTTAAAAAAAATTCGACCTCTTGAGAAAAGGGTTTCTCGTTACTCATCGCAAATGAGGATAAAATGAGGTGGAGTGCTACTGCTAACAATATGATTTTTTTCATAAAAATATTGACAACTCGCGTCAATTCTTAAACCATGATTTCTCTTGTAAATCAAGCAAGCGAGTCAGTTGAGTTAAGTAGAAAAATTAGGATGGCAATTATGCGGATAGAGTTCCTGCCGCAGAGCTATGAGAGCTAGCAGATCTTGAATATTATGACGTCAATAACAGACTTGTAAATGTCGTTTAATGGCGTCATGATAGGTCTTATGCCTCATCTTCGACCTAGAATTCAAACACAGCTTTTAAAGAAAATGGGTCAACTCTGGCCGATAGTAGGAGTCCTCGGTCCTAGGCAAAGCGGAAAAACTACGCTGCTCGAGCATCTTTTAGATATTAAAAATCACGTCTTTTTAGACGATTTTCGAGTTCGAAGTCGTGCGCTAGATAGTCCTCAAACATTTATTGATGCACTCCCTACACCTGTCATCATGGATGAGATCCAAAAGGCCCCGCCACTTTTTGATGCGCTTAAACATCGGATTGATCGTTCACGAAGACCGGGCTTATTCTATGTTACGGGCTCTGCAACGTTTTCCTCTCGCATTGGAATTCGTGAGAGTCTTACGGGGCGTATTGGATTGTTAGAGTTAACTCCATTGACGCTCTGTGAGCTTCATGCTCAGCCCATGAGGGGCAAGTTTCAGATTATTCCTAAAGAAAAGCCCAGATTTACTCTGGGAGATTTTTCTCAAGCCATGCTCTTGGGTGGCATGCCTGTGCCTGCGTTTTTAAGAGATCCTGAGCAGAGGGCTCTGTATTGGAATACCTGGTTAGATACCACTCTCAATCGAGATCTGCCGGCAATTTTAAAGCGAGGATTTGATCCTGGGTTCGCTCTAGCGCTAATCGAAAAAATGGCCTCAGTACTCGCAGAAGGTGAGTTGCCTACCCTGACTCATTTTAAGCAATCTGCTAGGCGAGTCAGAAATTATCTAGGAGCCATGGAAGAAATCTTTCTCATTCGAAGAATTTTTCCAACTGAAAATTCAATAGCTAAAGAATGTTGGATATTTTTTGATTCGGGTTTGACTGCCTATCTGCTGAATCAAAAAATCACTTCTGGCCCTCATTTATCATTGATTCGTCATTTTTTGTGGAATGAGTGGATTGCGCATTCTCAGGCATCTGGTAAAAAAATTACCGGCTATTTTTATAAGTCCTCCAGAGGGCCAGTGATTGATGCTGTTTTTAACGGTACCCCTTTTAAAATTGTTGAATCTGAGGCAGGGGTTTCAAGACGTTTAAGTATTGAGGAGCGGCCATTGCGTGCGGCAATGAAAGCTCTTGATAGCAAATATGGATATTTAATAGGCCCTATTGAGTCTTTTGTTTCGCCTGCAGAAAACGATGGAGTAGGTATCCTGCCTTGGACTAGTTGGTCCTAAGATACCTAGATGTCTAAATATTGCTATCACAACTCAAAAAGCACTCTCGATTTCTAAGTAATTATTTGCTCTATCTCGGCACTCGTTGGATAGCGTCATATTTCTGACTAAGTGCGAATCCATTCTGACGGGGTGTTTGACAAAAAAGCGACACAGCTTCAATATAAAATAAATAAATCGATTTGCGAAGGATTCGCAAATCGATTCCTAGGGATGGGGAAAGTATGTCCAAACAGCTCGCCGAGTTGTTGCTCAAAGATCGAATTATTAATCAAGTTCAGTTTAATGAGGCATGTGAAGCCGTCAATGCTGGAGCAAAGAGCTACATTCGGTTTTTAGCAGAAAAAAAGTACGTCGTAGAGGCTAAGCTCCTTTATTATCTCAGTCAAAAATTTGGACTTCCGAGTTTGAATTTAGCTAAATTTGAGATCAATCCAGAGATTGCTAAGCTTGTACCTATTGATCTTGTCAAAAAGCTCAAAGTGATTCCGATTCAGTCCTCTCAGGGGACGCTGGTTGTAGCAACGTATGATCCCATACATGCTCAGATAGCCGAGCAATTGAAGTTTGCAATTCGATTCAACGTTGAGGTTGTTTTAACGACTTATTCAGCGTTTGATGCCGCGTTTACAAAATACTTTGATGGTATTGCTACAGTAGGAGCGGCGATCGAGACTTTCAAAAAAGAAAGTAAACAGGACGAGAAAGAGGGCGGACTAGTTATTGATTTTGGCGAAGCCCATGAGCTGGATGCCATGGCTGTGGGCAATGAAGCTCCTGTGATTAAACTCGTTAACGGCATTTTTAGCGAAGCTATTCGTCGTCGCGCCAGTGATATTCACATCGAGCCTTATGAGTACCGCTTTCGTGTTCGGATGCGTATTGACGGATCGATGTATGAGATTGCAGAAGTTCCGAGAGAAATGAAGCGATCGGTGACGGCAAGATTTAAAATTATGTCTAAGATGGATATCGCCGAAACTCGCGTACCTCAAGATGGCCGAATTAAATTGAGGGTGAGCGGAGAAAATATTGATTTTCGCGTGAGCACAATGCCGACTCTTTTTGGCGAAAAAGTCGTGCTCCGTATGTTGGATAAAAAGAATCTCAACCTTGATCTTTTAAAGTTAGGTTTTGAAGCAGATCAATTGGCGACTTTTAAAAAAGGGATTGATTCTCCTAATGGGATGGTCCTGGTGACTGGACCGACCGGTAGCGGTAAAACGACCACTCTCTATTCTGCTTTGGCAGAACTCAATAAAGTGACAGAGAACTTGTCTACTGTAGAGGATCCTGTCGAATACAATCTCGAAGGGATCAATCAGGTTCAGATCAATAAAGAAATTGGGCTTACTTTTGCTTCCATTTTAAGAACCTTGCTTAGGCAGGACCCTGATGTGGTTTTAGTGGGTGAGATTCGAGATTACGAAACAGCTGAAATTGCGATTCAAGCATCTCTCACGGGTCACTTAGTGCTCTCGACGCTTCACACAAATGATGCTCCTAGTACCATCACGCGTTTGATGAACATGGGGATCGAAGCCTTTCTTTTAGTGGCTTCGGTGAATACGATCGTTGCTCAGCGCCTTCTCCGAAAAATTTGCGAGAAATGTAAGGTGGATGATCAAATTTCAACATATCAGCTTTTGAAAGTAGGAATCACCGAAAAAGATATTGCAAATATTAAAATAAAAAAAGGCAAGGGCTGTCCTGTATGTAATCAAAGTGGATACAAAGGACGAGTAGCTATTTATGAAGTCATGGATTTTTCGCCGAGCTTAAAAGAGATGGTTTTACGCGGAGAAAATATTTTGGACATTAAGCGCCAGGCTATTGCTGATGGGATGAAAACCTTGCGAATGTCTGGAATCAATAAAGCCAAGGAAGGGGTAACTACCTTTGAAGAAGCCCTTTCAATCACTATGGAGAATTAATTAATGGTTAAGATTGAACTCTCTATGCTTTTAAAAGCAATGGCAGAGCAAGGGGCTTCGGACCTCCATTTAACTGTAGGGACTCCTCCGCAGCTTCGTATTGGCGGAATTATGGTCAAGGTTAAGTTAGATCCTCTGACCTCTGCTCAAGTTGAAGAACTGTGTTTTTCGGTCATGAATCATGAGCAAAGGGCCGAATTTCAAAAAACACTCGAATTAGATTTTTCTTTTGGGATTAAAGATCTCGCGCGATTTCGTGCAAACATATTTCGTTCACGTAATGCGGTAGCAGGTGTATTTCGTCAGATCCCGCTTCACATTCCTCATTTTGATTCATTGAGTTTACCAACAGTATTAAAAAAAGTGATCCGTCGACCTAATGGTCTGATCTTAGTAACCGGACCTACCGGAAGTGGTAAATCAACAACATTGGCTTCGATGTTGGACGTTCTCAATCGTGAGGATTTAGGTCATATTTTGACGATTGAAGATCCGATCGAGTTTATTCATCAGCATAAAGGCTGCCTCGTCAATCAGCGCGAAGTGGGTGTGGATACCAAAGGATTTAAGGACGCACTGAAGAGAGTCCTACGTCAAGATCCTGATTATATTTTAGTAGGCGAGCTTCGCGATAACGAAACCATTGAATCTGCATTGAGCTTAGCCGAAACCGGACATCTTGTTTTTGGTACTCTACATACCAATGGTACGGTTCAAACTATAAATCGAATTATTAATGCCTTTCCCGCACATCAGCAGATGCAAGTTCGTCAGCTTCTTTCTTTTACCTTGCAGGCAGTCGTCTCTCAGCAATTGATTCCAAAAAGTTATGAAGCAGGTCGAATCATGGCATGCGAGATTATGATTCCAACTCCAGCCATTCGTAATCTCATTCGCGAAGACAAAATTCATCAAATTTATTCGATGATGCAAACCGGCCAAGAAGATACTGAGATGAACACCATGAATCAGTATCTTTTATCGCTAGTGAGAGGCGGGATCTTGTCGCCAGAGCATGCAGTTGAAAACAGTTTTGTCCCGGATGAATTAACTAAGATGCTCGTGAGAAAAGGGTAACTTGAATGGCTGAGTTTGCTTATCAAGGGATGAGTCGGAGTGGAGAAAGAGTCTCAGGTAGTCTTCAGGCGCAGTCTGAAGATGAACTCCGAGCCATTTTACGTCAGAAAGGGATTCGGCCTACTAAAATTACTAAAGCTCGCACTGCTGTGCAGGCGCAGGCCTCTACACTGCAGCGAAAAGAAAAACTGACTTTAGAGCAAGTTTCACTTTTGACACGTCAGTTGCAACTCTTGATTAGTTCTGGGATTCCCTTGCTACAAGGAGTGGCGATAGTTCAAGATCAGGTAGAGGATAGAAGTCTCAAAACTGTCCTGAATACGATCGAGGACACGATTTCAAAAGGCTCTTTTTTTTGGGAAGCTCTTTCGTTTTTTCCTTTAAGTTTTCCGAGGCTTTATGTGGCACTCGTGCGTGCAGGAGAAAACTCAGGCGCATTAGATCAAATGCTCAAACGTCTCGGCAAGTACTTGGAGAATTCAGAACGAGTACGTCGCATGATCAAAGGTGCGATGATGTATCCTATTATTGTCATTTTGATCGCCATAGGCGTGATCTCATTGATGTTGATTTTAGTCATCCCAAAGTTCGAAGACATGCTCAAAGGCGCTGGTCAAGAGCTTCCATTGCCTACTCAGATTGTGATCAATCTTTCTCACTTTTTGACTAATAACATCATGGTTTTGATCCCTAGTGTGATTGGGCTTGTTTATATGACAATGAGGTATTTGCGTACCTCAGAGGGCAAGGCAGTGTTGGATCGGGTTTTTCTTAAGTTACCCCTGATTGGAAACATTGTTTTAAAGGGATCTGTTGCTCGATTTTGTCGAACGCTTCAAACTCTATTGATGGCAGGTGTGAATGTGCTTGATGCCATCGAAATCTGTCGATCGACTTTAGATAATGGAGTGATTGAAGAAGCGATCAGTGGGATTCGAGCAGAAATTGAAGTAGGTAAGACTCTGGGTACTGTTTTATCAAAGGTGAGTTTTTTTCCTAAAATGGCTGTTCAGATGATCACTGTGGGCGAAGCCACAGGTAACCTGGATAAAATGCTAGAAAAAGTTGCGGACTACTACGAAGACGAAGTTGAAGTCTTAGTCGGTGGGATGAGTAAAGCAATGGAGCCTATTCTTCTCGTCTTTTTAGGGGGGGCTGTGGGCGGGATATTGATTGCAATGTATCTGCCGATTTTCAAAATGGCGGGTGGTGTTTAATGAAAAAAAACACCTGGGTCAGTAGGCCAATCATCGGAAATTCTCGTGTAGTTCAGCAAATGCTGAAACTCATCGAACGAGTTGCAAACTCTAAAACCAATGTTCTGATTACCGGAGAAAGTGGTACTGGCAAAGAACTGGTTGCTCGGATGATTCATGACACTGGACCTTTGAGTAGAAAGCCCTTTGTACCTGTCAATTGTGGAGCCATCCCTGAAAATCTAATCGAAAGTGAGATGTTTGGCCACAAGCGTGGCAGTTTTACAGGCGCTGTCAGCGAAAAGATGGGTCTTTTTGAAGTAGCAGATGGGGGCACACTTTTTTTAGATGAGGTTGGCGAGCTTCCTCTTTCGATGCAAGTCAAGCTTTTGCGAGCCATTCAAGAACGTCTGATTAAAAAAGTGGGTGGAACTGAGGATGTTCGAGTTGATGTGAGGATGATTGCGGCCACCAATCGAGATCTTGAGGCCGCGGTTGCAGCGGGTCAATTTCGAGAGGATCTCTATTATCGTCTGAATGTCATTTTGATTAAAACTCCCCCGCTTCGTGAACGGGAAGGAGATATTCGAATTTTAGCCGAACATTTTTTAAAAAAATGTGGCACGAAATACCCCAATACTCCTGAAGAATTTGATCCAGAAGTGATTGATGCTTTTGATCTCTATGATTGGCCTGGAAATGTTCGAGAGCTCGAAAATGTGATTGAACGAGCGGTTGCATTGCAAGGACACGGAAAGATTGGATTGAATTCAGTGACGCCCGTGATCCAATCGCTTGCTCAAGCGGGTTCCAAAAAAATCGAATCAAATGAAAACTTTAATAGTATATCTGTCGCGAATTCAATATCACTGCCTAAACCTAATCTTAGGCAATCTCCTGTTTCTTTAGATCAAATTTTATCTGATATTGAAAAAATCTACGTCCTGGCTGCTTTTGAGCAGACTTCTGGTTCTGAAAAAGAGTCCGCTTCTTTATTGGGGGTCTCAGTGCGTAGTCTTCGACAGAAGTTCAAAAAATTTGGAATACTTTGAGTTCAGAACAAAGAGTAAGAAAGTTAGGGAAGCTTTTTTAGGAGTTTATGAATTCATAATTCCTAAAAAAGCTTCCCTTCGAGTGCCATTATATTGAGATGAAAATTATAGGCTTTGATGTATGTTTTCCAAGTTCTTTTTCTCTGAGATCGTCCACTTGTCGTACAGATTCGTTTTGCTA
>Ga0172367_10001205_pt1 | contig 38558 bp, 30 predicted proteins | sample Lak10m_FD_114542 | JGI IMG/M metagenome (GOLD analysis project Ga0172367, IMG submission 114542) | Freshwater microbial communities from Kabuno Bay, South-Kivu, Congo - kab_022012_10m | ecosystem: Environmental > Aquatic > Freshwater > Lake | place: Democratic Republic of the Congo: South-Kivu... | reverse complement strand
CTTTTTCGTTATCGGATTCGTTGTGGCTCTGATTCGCACGATTTACGGCTATGCAGTCGGCAGCGAAACAGACGCACATGTGTTTGCTGATATCGGAATGGGGACATTTACGTCAGCGAAAACCGCATTTACCGTTGCGTTGGGACTGACGGGCACACTCACGTTGTGGATGGGATTAATGCGCGTGGGGGAAAAAGCAGGAGCAGTAAATTTTCTCGGACGTTTGATCGGTCCATTCTTCGCGCATTTATTCCCACGTGTTCCGAAGGGTCATGCTGCGCACGGACAAATCATGCTGAACTTTTCTGCCAACATGCTCGGTCTCAGCAACGCCGCAACTCCAATGGGATTGAAGGCTATGCAAAGTCTTCAGGAAATAAATGATGACAAGGAAACGGCATCAAATTCCATGATTATGTTTCTGGCGATGAACACCGCAGGATTAACACTAATCCCGGTTACTATTTTGGCCTTGCGAGCAAGTAATGGTTCCGCAAATCCAACAGATGTGTTTGTCCCGATTCTTATCTCGTCATTCTGCGCTACAATGGTCGCTATTCTCACAGTTGCATTGCGTCAGCGTATTTTGAGCAGGTCCTTGCTCACCTGGCTGGCGGGAGGAATACTTATGATGGCTGGAGTTATTGCAGGATTTATGAATCTTAGTCCGCACGCCAGAGCGGAAGTTTCAACTGTAGGGGGCAACTTCATTTTATTCGGAGTGATCGTCGCCTTTCTCATTGCCGCGGCGTTGAAGAAAATAAATGTGTACAGTGAATTTATCGAAGGTGCGAAAGAAGGATTCGGCACAATGGTTAAAATTGTTCCGTATTTGGTGGCAATGATTGTGGCTATTGGCGTTTTCAGAAACTGCGGAGCGATGGATTACATGAAAACAGGTTTGGAGTGGATCTGCAATCTGTTTCAAGCCGATACGCAATTCGTTCTTGCAATTCCTGTTGCGCTCATGAAACCGTTGAGCGGTGGCGGAACAGAAGGCTTAACGGTCGACATTCTTGTGAAATACGGCGCAGATTCGTTCGTAGGTCGACTTGCCTCCATCATGTATGCTTCTGCCGATACAACCTTCTACATCGTTGCGCTTTATTTCGGTTCTGTTGGTGTGCGCAATACGCGTTACGCAGTAACAGCAGGTCTTGTGGCTGATTTCGCCGGAATATTGGCGGCGATATTTGTGGCGTATCTTTTCTTCGGATAAAATCCAGAACAGTGCGGAGAGGAAATTTGCAATATTCACAACATTTTCCTTTCCGTTTTGCTGATTCTGCCAAGGCTGAACAACTCTGTTCTCGTAATTTTACTTTGTAAAACTCAGCCCCATGGATGATATAGCACTTGAACGGCTTATCCGCATCAGCAAGGAAAATCCATTGCTCCCGGAAACATTTGTACCCTGGAAAAATGCATTTCTTCCCGGAGAAAAATATCTGCCTGATAAACTTGTTTCCGTTCATGGTTTATCGCTTTACGATCAACTGACACCGGAACAGATTCTCGAAATTGAGAAACACGAAGTTGTTCAGGTAATGTATTCCTACGGATGGTCAGAAGCAATGTTTTGTTTGTTCATGAACAAATACCTGATTGATCTGCCTTCTGATTCTGTTGAATACCGATTTCTTCTTCGTGAATTGATCGAAGAATTCCGCCATCAGGACATGTTTGCTGAAGCTGTAAAGTTGCTGGACGGAAAGCCGATTCTTCCTTCGCGACAACATTTCTTCTGGGGGAAATTTACAGCGAAATATCTGCCGGCATCATGGGCGTTCATGTCTGCTCTTTCAGTAGAACTTATTGCAGATGTGTACGGTAAAGAAATGCGGCGCGACGAAAAAGTGTACAGTGTACTCCGCAAAATATCAGAACTGCATCATATTGAAGAAGGACGTCACATCTACTTTGCAAAGAACCTGCTCGAACGATATACAAAGAATGCCGGATTCATAAAACGTACGTGGTTCAGCATTATACTCGCGCTGAATGTTCATTACATGCGCACGCTATACGTTAAGCAAGAGATTTTTGAAAGAGCAGGCATTCCGAACGCTCGTGCGGTGTATAAAGAAGCCAGGAAAAATTATAAGAATAAATTCGCGACCGTTTGTCTAGGCGATGCAATTGAATTCGCTGAAGGATTTAACGGAATGAATTGGATTACGCGCCCGTTCTGGCGTCGCCTGCTGAATGCCAAAGTTTAGATAGCGTCCTTGTATTCACCTTCAAGAATAAATTGCAAGCGCTTCCTGATAACTTCATCTTCTATTCCGGCTTTCGTATTGTACTTGTGCTCGGTAGAATATGATCGTACGTTGCTTTGCTCCTCTTCCAATTTCGTGCGCATTTCCTCGCCCGGGTTCAACCCCAAAAAGTGATACGTTTCTCCAATCATTTTCTTCGGTTCCTGTGTTACTCGCTTAAATGGAAGTACACAATATTTCCCGGCCCACTTCCCTTCCAGGCTTTTCCTTGCGCCCTCGTACCATCTGATCACAACCTCTCTGGTTACTTCTTCGCGCAAATGAACGTACTTCAGGTCGGAGAATATTCCATACACATTCTTGTTCATGCTGATTGTGGAAGGAATTGTCTTGTATGGCGAACGCAACATGTAGAGTAATGCAGCATCCGGAAATGTATCTCCTACAGCGTCCATCTTGGAAATGAACCCCGGATTCTTCGAGAGAAAACGAACTTCGCGGATTCTTCCAAAGACAAACATATGTCGTTGGACACAGCGCTTGTAATAACGCATAACCTGCGCCTTCTTCTTCTCCGGGAAATATTCGTCAAAGTAAATTACCTGATTCATATCTTCGAGATCGGGAAAAAAGAAGGTCAGGTATACAGATGTGAATGTGTACAACAACAGCATCTCATCCTCTTCCACCTTCGAAAGTCCGGTTTCGTGCACACGGGTAATCTTGCCCAAAAAAATGCGGTCAAACATGTTCGCATACCACTTCAGCGGACGACCAATCTTCCGATCGATAGCGATAACTCCCAACCAGAAATACTTCTGAATTATTGACGGCGCGAAAAGAATTTCCCACAATTTAAAACTTGTGAAATTCTCTTTATCGCGTGCGAGAGTTTTGAACAGATATGTTGTGGCACTCCTGGCAACACCAATAATAAATACGGGCTTTCGGACGCTCGTTTGGGCGAACCCCGGGAAGACAACCCAATCAAGCGCCATGAACGTTCTGTTAACTAATGTCAGCAGAAGAAAAACAGGAAACATGATCAACACCGCCAGAATACGCTTAGGAACAGGAAAACGAAGGCTTTTTCTCTGCAGAGAAAAAGCTTTGAATCCGGAACGTAACGCAAGCGACCAATAGAACATCGGTGTTGGAATAATTTCCACAATAATACCTGAATGACCGATCCCGGGTTCAACTAATTTGGATTATTGCGATAAATGCAAAACAGAAATTGGCTTTTGCAAAAAACGCCGAATGTCTTATTACAAGGTTGCGCAATTCCGCAGCGAAATATCAATCTCTCGAACTACATTTGACCGGAATCTGATCGACAATGGATACAGTTGCTGTAGAACGCTTAATCGGAATAAGCATTGACAAGCCGTTAATGCCGGAAACTTATGTGCCCTGGAGCAACACATTGGAGGCCCATGAGCATGTGTTGCCTGATCATTTGGTTTCTCTCGAAGGAATGCCGGAATATGAAACATTGACAAAAACACAGATTGATGAAATCCGTCGGCATGAAGTAGTTCAATTCATGTACTCGTATGCCTGGGGCGAAGGCTTGCTCAATGCGTTTCTCACGCGGCAGATTTATAATTTGCTACCGGAAAGTCCGCAATACCGTTTTATTCTTCGCGAGGTAATTGAGGAGTCGCGGCACCAGGAAATGTTTCTTCGCGGAATAGCTCTGCTGAACGGGTCTCCCATTCCACCAACAAAAATGCATGCATTTTGGGGCAAAATTTCTTCACGGTATTTTCCGGCAACATGGATGTTTCTCGTCGCAATTTCTTCTGAATATGTTGCTGATGCCTATGGACGCGAAGTTCAGGCCGACAAGAACATGTACAGTACGCTTCGCAAAATGGCAGAGTTGCATCAGATCGAAGAAGGACGACACATAGCATTTACCAAACTGTATCTGGAGAAACACATTCTCAATGCCGGATTTATCAGAAGGTCTGTTTACGCAATAATTATTGCTCTCAATGTACATTTCGTACGCACGATGTATGTGAAGCAAGCCATTTTTGAACGCGCCGGGGTATCCGATTCAAAACGCTTGTTCAAAAAAGCGAAAAAACATTACCGCAACAAATTCACGCAATATTGTTTGTCTACCACTATTCAATTCACAAAAGAAATGAATGGCTTTAATTGGATAACACGACCTATCTGGAATCGACTTCTCAATACCAAACTATGATTCAGGCGCGCATCAGCGAAATTGAAGTGTTTCTTCCTTCACGCAAAGTTTCCAACGCTGAAGTGGAATTGCTTGCGAACAAAAACGGCAATTATATTCCTACAGGATCCATTACACGGCTTTTTGGTGTGAATGAACGGCGCTTTGCGCAGTCATCCAAACAAGCATCGGATCTCGCAACTTTTGCGGCTCAATCCATTGTTAATAAACACGGGAAGGAAAAAATTGATTGTCTTATTTTCGCTTCTGCATGCAGCGATTTAATTGAGCCCGCAACAGCAAATATTGTGCAACATAAACTCGGACTTACCTGTCCGGCATTTGATGTTAAGAACGCGTGCAACAGCTTCGTTACCGCTTTGCAAATAGCAAGTTCGTTTATTGCATCAGGAACATACCAATGTATTCTCATTGCGACCGGTGAAAAGCTGAGTAATTCAATCAAGTTTGATTTGCAGAGTGACGATGATCTTAAAAACCGACTTGCCGCGCTGAGTTTCGGAGATGCAGGCTCCGCGGTGTTAGTGGAAGCAGCCGACAACAATTCCGGAATAAAATTCCAACGTTTCAAAACTTCCGGCAAACACTGGGAATTGTGCACCATTCAAGGCGGCGGTTCAATGTTTCCGTTCGATAGTGATAAAAACTATTTTACCGGAAAAACCAGCGAGTTGTCTGAAGTAATGTTCCGTGAAGGCGGCGAATTTGTTGCCAATGCATTTTCCGATGCCGGATGGAGTCTGCAGGAAGTTGACCACTACTTCACGCATCAGGTTTCATCAAAAACATTTGAGCAGGTAGCGCAATACTTTGGAATTCCTGATGAGAAATTTCACAAGGTGATCAGTGAATATGGCAACACTGCTTCAGCTTCTATTCCGCTCGCCATTCATCGCGCAATCGAAAACGGAAAATTAAAACGCGGAGACAAAGTTGCGATCATCGGTCTGGCCGCAGGAATCAGCATTTCTGTTCAACTCCTGGTGTGGTGATGAAGCTCTTCAGAAATCCGTTTTTCCAAGCTCTTGAAAATACCGATAGCAATGCTGTAATATTTTCAAGTGAATCAGAAATTGCACGCGCCGGTGAAATCAAGAGCCATTCGCTTTCTCTTGCAGCCGGTCTGCAAGCGCAGGGTTTCCAATCCGGAGACCGCGTAATACTGCTCGTACCACCGGGAAAAGAATTTCTCGGGATTTTCTTTGCAATAGGATTGCTTCAAGGAACTATTGCAATAATAGATCCTGAAATGGGACGCGACAATTTCGAAGCAAAGATTGCGCAGTTGAATGCGAAATGGATTTTCGTTGATAGTCGTTTAGTGTTGCTCAAAGAACATCCTGTAATCCGATTTTTCTATCTGCGTTTCACCAAAAAGCCGTTCTACATTTCTTTACCCTCTGCAACAACAATTATTTCAACCGGGAAGCGATTGCCGCTGTTCACTCCGAAATTGCATATCTCTGAATTAACGGGAAGTAAAGACGCACACATATCCTTGCTTACTGCCGAGAACCATGATCTGGTCATTACATACACTTCAGGAACGCTTGCAGAACCGAAAGGAGTTGTGCATTCCGTGAATTCGTTATTTGAAAGTTTGTCACAAATCAAATATCAATTAGGAACAGCGCCCGACACCAGAATCGCAGCTTACCTACCCCACTTTCTGCTGATCGGAATATGCTCGGGCTTTCCGGTGTATTTGTTCCCGAAAGACAACAGTGCAGATTGGAAATACAATTACTTTCAGGAAAATAAGATCACGACACTCTTTGGTCCGCCCAGCGATTTTTTGCCGTTGATCAAACATTGTAAAGCGAACAAACTGAATTTTCCGGAAAGCATACGATTGATTCTTATGGGATCCGCTCCGGTTTATCCGGCGTTTCTGGAAGAATTGTTCAGCGTTTGCAATACGAACGTGGAAGTGAAATGTCTTTACGGAATGACCGAAAATCTTGTCGTTGCAGTTGCCGATGGAAAAGCAAAACTCCGTTCAACGCATCGAGGTGATTATCTCGGAAATCTAATTCCCGGAATAGAACTTTCTGTTGCTGAAGACAACGAAATACTATTGAATTCGCCGCAACTTTTTACGCGCTATCTTCATGAGAACACCCGAATAACGCCACATCCTACGGGCGATCTGGGAAACTTGGCGGAGGATGGCTCTCTGATTCTTACAGGACGCAAAAAAGACATGATTATACGCCGCGACACAAATATCTATCCGGCGATTTACGAAAAAACCATTCGCAACATTCCCGGAATTATTGAAGTTGCCCTGATTGGAAATTACCGGGATGATTTACATGACGAAGAAGTTGTTTTGTTTGTAGAATCTGAATTTACCGATGAAAAAAAACTGGTGGCGCTGTTAACAACGGGAAAATTCTCCATTGACAAAGAAGCGCTACCGGATAGAATAATCTTTACGAAGATTCCCCGATCAGGACGACAAGACAAAACAGATCGCAAAGCGTTGAGGAAAATGCTGTCATGAAAATCATCATCACAGGAGCAACAGGATCATTAGGCGCGCACCTCACGCGACACTATGCGGCGGCAGGCAACGAAGTTGTTGCTATCGGTCGAACCAATAATCCACCGGCCGAACTTCTGAAAATTGCAGCGTGGCAACAAGCAGACATTACCACATCATTTGATTTGCCGGAAGCAGATGTAATCGTACACGCAGCAGGACTGGCAGACGATCACGCGTCAACCGAACAACTTTTTGCTGCCAATGTTCTCGGTACACAACATGTTGTTGCGGCAGCACGGCACATTCCGAAATTTGTCCACATTTCGTCCTCTTCCGTTTACACTTTTGCCAATGAACCGATTCGTGAGGAATTTTCTTCGCTATCAACAAAGAAAAATCTTTCCCCTTACGGATGGTCAAAACTATTATCCGAGAACATCGTTTTCAACACCAGCAAAAGCGCGCAAAACACTATTCTTCGTCCGCGTGGAATTTATGGTCCCGGAGATAAAGTTCTGCTTCCGCGGCTGCTGCGCATGGTGAAAAACGGCAAAATGATTTCTCCGGGCGCAATGAATGTTATGCTTTCAATGACGCACTTCGAAAATATGGCTCATGCTGTTGATTGTGCCATCGCCGGAACAGAAAAAGGTAACCGCGCTTACAATGTGGCCGATCAAACTTCATACATCCTCTTTGATGTGTTAAAACATCTGCTGGATGCTATTCACAAAACAGAATTACCGGTCACGCGATTACCGATGTGGCTGGTGCAACTACTTGCACAATTCCGAATTGCCGGATTATCACCTTTGTTTCTGAACACCATCACACGGGATGTGGTGCTCGATATTTCGCGTATCAAGTATGAGCTGAACTATCGCCCGGAACGGGAGTTCTATTCCGCTATTCCGGAGATTTCCAAGTGGGTTGAAATGGTCGGCGGAGTTGAAGCGCTGAAGAATGGAAATGCTGCGCTGGCATGGAAATAGTTCCACCATTGCGTCTTTCGGTTTGCTTCCCGGCTTGCGAATTCAGTAATCTGCGCCTTTCCGGTTCCTGCACGACGGTGCGAAACGGGAAACACAGAACCGGGAACTGTGCTATCTTTGTCCCCGAATGAAAATCTCCGCATCCCTCTACTCCACTTCTGCAGAACTTGAAAAGGTTGTAAAAGACCTGGATGCGCACCGTATCGATTTGTTCCACGTGGATTGCAGCGATGATGTGCAAGTGTTCAACGACATTGAGAAAATCCGCAGCATCAGTAAAACTCCGGTTGATCTGCACATCATCTCTGATGATCCTGAAAAGTATTTTCCGCTATTAGAGAAAACGCCTTGCGACTACGTCACATTTCAGTACGAAAATCTTCCGGGCAAACTGAATGTTCCGGCTTCCATAAAAGGAAAACTAGGTCTAGCGATTACAGCGGCTTCGGATATTGATGCATTCGACGCCTATGCAGATCGATTCGATTTCATTCTGATGATGGCAACCATTCCGGGTAAAAGCGGGGGCGAATTCAACAAAGAAATATTCAGAAAAATTCGTGCCTTCCGAAGAAAGTATCCTGAAAAACGCGTGCATGTTGATGGCGGTGTGAACGGCGAAGTTTCTTTCATTCTTCGCAACATGGGCGTGTATGCTTCTGTATCGGGTTCTTATCTTTTCAAGGCAGATACAATCGGACTGGCGTTGCTCAATCTGAAAACGCATGAAAATGAATCTCATTTTCTGGTGAAAGATTTCATGCTCACCAAAGGAGAAATTCCGGTACTCCATCCGGGAGAAAGAAGTTTTGCAAACGTGCTGAAGAATATTGAAGAGTTTCAGATGGGTTTCACAATTCTGGCTGACGATAACGGAAAGCTCGAAGGAATCATCAGTAATGCTGATGTGCGCAAAGGTTTGATGAAAAACATTTCGAATCTGAATGCCATTTCAGAATCAGATATTACCAATAAAACGCCAGTGACCGCGAGTGAAAACGCCAGTGTTATCGATCTTATTCGCCTGATCAAATCAAAAAAATTTCCGATCACTTACCTGCCCGTTGTCAATAATGACAATTGCGTAACCGGCGCGCTCACATTCTTCAACCTGGTGAAAGGAGAAGCGTAAGCTCCAGCGATCAGTTATTCCGTCTTCCCGCCCAAAACGTTAGATCTTACTTTAAATAAATTGTCGAGCACCTGCAGTTCCAATGGCTTATTGATGAACCCTTCCACAACACCTGTTTCGCGCGCCCTTTCTTTGTCTTTCACATCAAGCGAAGATGTTAATATAAAAATACGCATCGCGTTGAGTTTATTATGTGAGAATTGGCTCGTCAGAATACCGAGGAACTCGAAGCCCGTCATTTCCGGCATACGGATATCCAGAAATAAAAAGTCGGGCAACTGTTGATCTGTCAATAGTTTCTCTCCGAGATAATCCAAGCCAATAGTGCTTGAATTAAATTCTATCACTTCAATCTCGGGGTCAATTTTCTGAATGAGGGCGCGGTTAATGATATTAAACGTTTTGTCATCATCAATCAGCAGCACAGAATTTTTTTTCATTTTTAATTTTTATTAGTTAAGGCCGGTATTTGCAATTTAATAGTCGTTCCTTTTCCGGCTTCTGATATTGCACTTATTGTTCCGTTAAGTTTTTCAATAATCTCCTTGCAGATGTAAAGTCCCAAGCCGGTTCCGGGCACATCACTGTTGCCGCGATAGAACATTTCGAATATACGAGGAAGATTTTTTTCTGAGATTCCGATACCGTTATCCACTACTGCAATCACGACATCTTTGCCGGTGGTATCCACAGTTACGCGGACTTCACATTGATCAGTGTCGGGTTTGCGGTATTTAAATCCGTTACCGACAAGATTTTTCAAAATCGTTTCAAGTCGGTATTTATCCGTGGTTATAACTGAAGATCCGGTTACGTCAAGCGCAAAATGCACGCGCGGCTCAACGGAATATTTGAGGTCTTCGAAAATGTGCTGAACAAGCTCACGTAAATCAACTTGAGTCAAGTTCAGATCGAAGCGCGCGTTCCTGGAATAATCAAGTATTTCCTGTATGGTGTCATCCAATCGATCAACAGAAGCGAGCGCGAGCTGAATGTAATTTAAATAAACATCATTCTTCGTCTCATCCAACGCAATCAAATTGAGCAGGCCTTTGATTGAAAGCAATGGTGAGCGTAAGTCGTGAGATACGCTGTAAACAAAATTATCGAGTTCAGAATTGATCTTTTTAAGCTCACTATTCTTTTGCTCAAGACTCTGTTGATAATTGTGTAAGTCTGTTACATCCTGGATCAATGCTACTGTATTCAATAATTCACCTGTTTCTGTAAATACCGGTGTAATTTCAATGTAAGAACGAAACTTCTGCTGATTCTTACTGTATGTTGCGATGGCTTTCGATTGTGTTTGTCTGGAGGATATTGCAGACTTTACCAGCTCAAGTATTGTTTCCTGCGAATCAGACGCAATAATAACTTCACGCGGCAGCTTGCCTGTAATTTCTCCAAGCTGATAATTGTAAAGATTCTCGAATGCGCGATTCACCCATTCTATTTTACCGCTGGCATCCGTAATAATAACACAGTTCTGTGTTTTAGTTGCAATTAGTGACAGCTTATTCAATTCTGATGATGCTTCTTTCAAAGACTGAAACTGCGCACTGATGGTTTGCCTTCGGATGATATTGGCAAGTATTGAGGTCAGCTGCTGACAAAAAACAGAGAATATCGCTTTGATGCGCGCCTCAATATTTCCGTAAAGAGGCGCGCGAGCCGCAGAGTTCATAGCAATAACTGTGAGCGAAAATCCAAGATCCGAATCCACCATATTATAGCAGAGCGCGTCATTTAGCGGACAATAGGGTTCAAGCGACTTTAGTTCTGCTTCTCTCAATATTTCAACAGCATCCGGGTGCTCGGCAGCCAAACTTCTGACTGCTTCAACAACTCCTTTGTTGTTGGCAGAAAATGAATCTCCTCCGCCTTCTGACGAAAATACGTATGAATCTGTGTCGCTTAATTTACAAATCAAAATTAACGCCATTTCCGTTTCAAAGATTCCAACCACAGATTCTGCCGTAAGCGACGCATACTCACTCTCCGATTCACACTTCAAAGCCAAAGTACTGTAAGTGTGCATTCGCTTGTGCATATCAAGCTCGCTATCCAGGCGATCCCGGATATTGATCATGGCTTGCTCTACTGCTGAAAACTTTGTGACTCTCAGCTGAAGGGCGCGATATTCTGCAAGGAGTTTATTGAATTCTTCTGTATCGCTCACAACGCAGCGTAAAGGGGTGGCTAATGCGGATTTCTACTAGCTACTGGTTTCTGTAAATAACGTACAATGCGGAAGTATAATTATGATATTCATTTTTTCCTCCCAATCGCGCAAACTCACCGAAGCCATACATACCCAACCATGGCGGACACTCGCCGTTAACATAGAATGCATGCTGCATGATGTTTACCAATTCCTCTTTCATGATACGGTTAAACAGGAATCGTCCGCGCGCAAGACAGTCGGCATGAAACACCGCAACCGGGTTCTTACTGCCCAGACGAGCTGAGAAACTATTCACCATCCCGTTCATTTCCTTGAATATCAAGTCTTCGTCACGAACCGTGAGCCAAAGCGGTGTTCCCGGAGCAACTTTCGTTGCATAATACATGTCGTTGCCTTCATGCTTGGTTACTACACGCAACAAATGATTGTTGCCGTACTCTTTCGCCAAATGATCAGGAAGCTTTTCTCCCAATGCTCCTACAGGAATTGAGTCGCCGCAAGTGGCGTCTGATTGAAGCCCCAATCTGTTGAGATATTCCTGCCACGCCGGTCGCCCGTTAAACTCATGTATGATATGTCCCGTTGATTTTGTAACCACCAACGGCTCTCCGACAGCCACAAACCCGTGTGTTGCCTGCGTGTCAACAGCCAAAGTGGTATCGGCAAATCCAATTGCATATGCACCGTGTTCCGTAACTTTTCCATCAACAGCCTGAAAGCTGATATGGCCTTTCATGTTGTCTGATGATGTTGCTCCGAAAATAGTAACTTCAGGACCGAAAACTTGTTCAAATGCGCGAATGCATTCGTCATTTGCAATGTCAATACCGGAGCCAAGGAAGTAGATCATGTTCACCGGCTTGCCCGAAGCTTTCATCTCCCCGGCCATCTGCAAACATTTTTCGTAAGAGTTGTGTCCGTAAAAATCTTCGCATGAGCCAAGTACAAACTCGCTGCCTTTCACGGCCATTAATGCCATGTCTTTGTTGCTTTCGCTAACGCCCTCTTTTCCAACGATACCGCAGCACGATGCCGCAACGATGCGCGCAGACGGCGCAAGCAATCGGGCCTGGTCTGTTAACTCCTGAAAGTTGTGCCCGATGGCTGCATGAAAAACCAAAAGATTCACATCTGCAAAATTCTCTCCTAACGCAGCTTCCAAGAGTTCTGCAACCCCGCGTTTAGTGTTTACAATACGGGCACTCGACGAATAAAACTCCAACATATTTTATTTGTTTTTTTAGGTTGAAATACTGTGATTTTTTCTGAGCGCAAGTTACCAAATGAACACACATTTTCTCCTGTGCTACGTCAGTTTCCCTATGATTTATATTATATTTTCCGTTTTGGGTTTTTTCGCTCCGAGTGGGCATCATTTTTTGGGGGGTATTCAGGGGCGCAGAAATTCATATGCCGAAAGTCTGCTTTTGAAGCAGATGAATTTGCCCAATATCGCTCATTCACGAATACGTGATGCACTGACTGCTCGCCGTTGCGCAATAAACAACTTTCACATGCATCGCGCACATGGCGGCTTACCAGGATCTGCAATTTTGGGAGGGAGAGCGATGTTGTCGTTTGTATTAAAAAAATATTGCTTTTGAAATTGAAGGGTACTTATAAATCTTAAGCTACAACTAATGTACAACGAACAACTGGAGAAATTAATTGAGATGGCGCTTCTAGATGGTGAGCTAACTGAAAAAGAGAAGCAACTTCTTTTTAAGAAAGCAGAGTCTTTTGGTATTGACCTTGACGAATTCGAAATGGTGCTTGATGCTAAATTGTTCGAGCGTCAACAAGCCGCTAAATCCTCCGCAGCGTCTGCTCCTGCAGCCCCTAAATCTGATAAATTCGGTGATATCAGAAAGTGTCCTTCTTGCGGCGCAATTGTTCAGTCGTTCTCTGCCAAATGTGTTGACTGCGGACACGAGTTTTCCAACATCGAGGCAAATGCTTCAATCCAAAAATTATTCAAAATGATGAACGACGCGGAAGATCTGCGCCAGGAAGATTCTTCGTCCAACAATCCATTCTCTGCAATGGGCGGGCTTATGTCGAAGCAACTTAATCAGGCTATGGGCCCCGGAAAAGTGGACAAGAAGAAAATGGAAATCATTTCAAATTTTCCGATTCCAACAACGAAAGACGATATAATGGAATTTTTATCCTTGGCTGTGCCCAAATCAAAAACGATTGGAAATTTTCTTACGAAGAATACTCCGGAGAATAAGGCGCACAACGATTTTGTAAACGTTTGGAAAACTAAATGTGAGCAGATTATCATGAAAGCGCGCTTCTCGCTTAAGGACGACAAAAAAACACTTGAAGAAATAAATCAGTACGCAATCGAATTGGATATAAAATAATAAACAATGGCACTAGTGTCCGGTTAAAAGTCAAAGTGATGAGAATAACTCCCTTTTGGAGTCGGAAAAGCTGATGAAGCAAAGGCTCTAAAGGCTAGCCTTGATGCCTTAAATGCTGCGGCATCGGCGACTCTTGTTGGTGACGAGTTGAAAGCATTAAACGATATGGCGGCCCTTAGTTTGCGACTAGAAGCTGGCGAAGACGTTGATTTGGATGCTGCACTTAAAGCAACTGACGCACTTCTTGATATGACAGAAGGCTTGCCGATGGATGCAGAGACAAAAGAAGCAATGGATGCTGCCGAAGCCTCGCTAGATGCACTCCAAGGCTTGGGCGGAGACTAACTATTTACTGTGTTTCGGTTAACGCTTATTTTATATCAAAATCTGAAGATTTAGCAATTCAAATACCTCCGTAATTGCTCTGTATTGCAAGACTATTATTAATCATACCTTTGGCAGGACTGTTGTCGACCGAATATTCTGCGCTTTACCATGATCATTGAATTAAAACCATCCGTTACCGAATCCCGCGCACAGGAAATGGCGCAGGAAATCAAAGCCTTCTGCATTCACTACGAAGGGAAATACACGCTCATCACTTCTTCTTCTGTTAAGGAATTGGATGCAAAATATCACAGCGAAGCAGATCGCGTTACTGTGCTGAACGACGACATGCAGCTTTCTTCCCGCGCATGGAAACAGGAAACACGTTTGATCGATATCAACGGAGTGAAAATCGGCGGCAACACCAATCACACCGCGCTCATTGGCGGACCGTGTTCTGTTGAATCAGAAGAACAGATTGAACAGAGCGCACAGCTGATGAAAGAACTCGGCATCAATATTCTTCGTGCCGGAGCTTTCAAACCGCGCACTTCTCCCTACACATTTCAGGGAATGGGCGTTGATGGTTTGAGGTTGCTTGCAAAAATGCGTGAGAAGTACGGGCTGCAGATTATTTCCGAGGTACGCGACGCTACAAACGTTGAAGATCTGATCGAGTATGCAGATATCATTCAGATCGGCGCTAAATCCATGTACGATCACGGCATTCTGAAACGTTGCGGAAAAACCACGAAACCGATTCTCCTCAAACGCGGATTCGGCACCACGCTTCAGGAGTTTTTGCAATGCGCGGAGTTTATTCTCGCCGGCGGAAATCCGAATGTAATTCTCTGCGAACGCGGCCTGCGTACATTCGAAACTAAAACACGTTTCACGCTTGATCTTTGCGGAGCTGCATGGATGAAACAATACAGCAACCTTCCGATCATTCTGGATCCGAGTCATGCAATCGGTTACGCATACGGAGTTCCTGATCTGGCTCGTGCTTGCACAGCAATGGGCGTTGACGGATTGTTGATTGAAGTTCATCCGAATCCGAAAGTGGCGAAGTCTGATGCTTCACAGCAACTGAATCATGATGAATTCCGTGCGCTCACGAAATCACTCAAAGGAGTTGCAGAAGCGATTGGGAGAAAGATTATCTGATCTTTTTTCACCACATAGAAACATAGGTCACTTAAGTTTCACATAGGGTCGCGAAGCGAACTCGTCAAGACGAAATAGCATGAGCATATTTGCCGGTAATCTTTCCTTCCTACTCCGCAAGCACGAACTTGAAAAAGCTTCGCTTGGTGCGGAATTGGGAATTACCAATCTGGCGCATCCACTACCTGATGAAATTGCTTTGATCGCAAATCGTTTTTCGCTGACAACGGATCTGCTGTTGAAAACGGATCTCGAAACACGAGAGAACGCACGCAGCAAAGATATCCGCATGGTGATTTTCGATATTGATGGCGTGATGACGGATGGCGGAATGTATTACACGGAATCGGGCGATGAATTCAAAAAGTTCAACGCGAAAGACGGAATGGTGATCCGCCGTTTGCGTCAACGCGGAATTCATACCGGAATTATTTCCCACGGATTCAACACCAAACTTATTCAGAGCCGCGCAGATCGATTGCACATTTCACACGTTGAGGTTTCGCAGGTTCCGAAGAAAGAAACGTTGTCGCGCTGGTGTAAAGAGCTGAACATTTCCTTCGAGCAGGTTTGTTTCATTGGCGATGATCTGAACGACGAAGATATCATCCGGGTTGCCGGATTCTCTGCGTGTCCTGCCGATGCTGTTGACGCGGTGAAAGAAATGGTACATATTATCTTGCAGCGCAAAGGCGGCGACGCGTGCATTCGTGAGCTGGTGGATTTGTATCTGTAATTCAAAGTCACTGCGAGGAACGAAGCAGTCTCCATGTCGTAATTAGCCCTATAAACCATTCTCGTTTATTCCCGCTGTAATAAAGTTTTACACCTTCACCCACTTCTCTCCCACCAGAGCTCTTTCGCTGCCATCAGGCACTAACACCACTACACTTTCAATATAAATCCTTCCGGTTGGCGGCGGCTCATTAACCCATTCTCTGCATTTCAGCGGCAAAATATTTCCAGTGACTTTAACTTCATTGTAAATACCATTGCGCGTAATCGAAATTTTCCGGTGCGCGCGACATAATTTTCACGTCGCGCTGCTGCCGGAGGGGGACCGCTGTTTTATTTTCAAAGGAGGATGATTTTCTCACGATGCGTTTGTCCATTATAAATGGCTACTGCGAAGTAGATGCCGGGGGAAAGCTGCAGCCGCGATAAATCACAAACAAATGCGGCTTCCCCCACAAGTTGTTGTTCGTTGATCAATTGAATCGCGCGCCCATCCACATCGATGAGTTCAACCAGCAGTTGCGATGGCTCCTGCATATTAACATTAATGTGAAGAGAAGATGTGCATGGATTCGGAAAGAGAGTGAACGCAGAAGAAGAACTTTCGTACACGTTCAGCGCCAGGTTGAATTCATCTGCGCCGATGTCGCACAAGCCTGCGCGATTACCACAATCAAAATCGTCGCTGATATCGGGTGTCAATGTACCCGCGTCGATTGCTGCGGAGGTGCTCGATAAATGAAGATCCGGATTGGTGGCGTTCGTATTCACGAAATAAACGGATGTTGCCGTGAAATCGTTCGTCACAAACGTAGGAACGGGAGCGAGGTTGGAGTTGTTGTAATACGGTTCATCGGCAAGATTATTCTGAATTAGAATATTGGTGCAGGAATCGCCGGTGACTTCAATGGAAAATACCTGCGCCGTCCAGGCTGTTCCACCGGGAGAATATATTGTGTTGTTGATGATCTTGCAGTTGGGAGCCATCACCACGCCAACGCCGCAACGACTGTTCGCATGACCGCGGATAATGTTGTTACGGATTACAGCATTGCGATAGGAAACGTTAGGTGCGTTGCCCCAGTTACCTGCGAAAATTCCCTCATCGCAATTGATCACGGAATTTCTTTCGATGATGCTTCCGCTTCCTCCGTTAAACAGGAGAATCGCAGGACCGGCATCTGTAGTCGTGTTTGGACCATGCTTGATATTCCTGATGGTATTATCGCGAATCATCCAGTTGTTGGCAAAATGCAGATCAATTCCATTCGTGTACCAGCTGCTGCCTGGCAGACTTGTAGTGTATTCGATCAGGCAACATTCAATGATTCCATTGTCGCCGCTTTGAGAGGAATTTCCGGAATAACTCATTTTCACCAGCTGCTCTCGGCAATCAACTATGTGCAGGTTGTGGAGCAGAATGTTGTTAAGATCCGTATTCATTCCCAACGAAATGAGATACCAGAAATTTATATCAATGCCGTGCGTATCGATGTTGCGTATCGTGAGATCCGCTATTGTAACATCCGGACGCAGAATACTGATGCCGTGGTAGCCTGTTCCGGCAAGCATTCCGCCACCCTGGATGATTACACTGTCGCGATTGCCGCTGAGCGATCGGATAGTAATGTCTGGCTTTGTTATGTTTATCTGGCCGCCCGCAACGCTGTACGTTCCGTTCGCGAGATAAATCGTCAGCGCGCCGGTTGCGTTGTTAATGGCCGACTGAATGGCGGATGTTCCTTGCTGGGGCGTAATGGTCACGCTCTGTGTTGTAGCAGCAGGAAGCGCGGTGCATACGCATTGTGCGCTGAGTGTGTTGCAAAGTAGTAATACGAGCGCAACGATGATGTAGAAAATAATTAACGCAAATCGGGGATGAGTCATTGTTCGAGGTTTAAGGACCGCAGTGTTCGGTCGGATAACATTATTAGAGTTTAGAAATAATATTCGACCGTCGGAGTCCGCGGCCAGCCCAATAATCATGATGCAAATCTGGTGAGATATACACCCTGTTTCAAAGCAGAAGCGATTCATTACAGGATTTCTAAATGTATTAAAATATACTGTATTGCGCTGTTTTACATGTTTTTACGAGTATTTCAATTTAGTTGTTGACCTAGGTATCATCAGGATCATTAGTAACATTAGTTAACTTCGCTCTGTGAACGTTACACGTTTAGTTCAATCACTTTCACCACAACAGCAACGTTATTTCCGATTGTATTCCTGTCTGCACGTTCCTGAAGGATGCCAGACAAAATACATTCAGGCTTTCGATGCGGTACTCGATGGTAAACGAATCCGGAAGGCCGATGAGCCGGAATTGTTCCAGATTGTACTTGCAGTAATGCGCATGTATTCATCTTCGGGGCCCGTGCGGGACGTGCGCAACATGATCCTTGATGTCGAGTTTCTTATTACAAAAGGGATGTACGATGAAGCGCGTTCTATCCTGACCCGTGCAGAACAAGGCGCGGCGGAGCTGGAATTATTCGGACCGCAGGCAGAAATTCTCAACCTGCGCGCTGAACTCATACAGTTATCCGGATTCAGCAAGAAGCTAAGTGTGGGTCAACTATTATTGGACGAACTGGCATTGATTGAGCGATTGGAAAATAGCGCGCGTTATCGTCAATATTCCCTGACCTTGTTTGAGAAAATCCGTGCTAAGGGAAATCTGGGTGTGTCGGAGCAACTGAATTACCTGCGCCACGTTTTAAAGGATCCGTTCATGAAATCCGATGAACGGGCAACGACAATCCGCGCAAAAATTATCCGCCTTCAAATGCACGCAACGTTTCATTTGTTACAGGGAAATAATTCTGAGGCGCTTTCGTACCAGAAGAAACTGCTGCAACTGATGTCGCGAGAGCCGGCACAGGTAAAGTGGAAACCGTTTAATTACATCATCCTGCTGAACAATTTTGCAATCACCGCATTGCGGTGCAAAAAATACAGTGACGCCAAGAATGCAATTGAAGCTATGCGTCGCATTCCGCAGCAGTTTACAATCCGTCCGTCAGCTGAACTGAAAGCGCAAATGTTTTCCATTTCGTCGGTTCTTGAACTTGATCTGCTGAGCAAGCGGGGTGATATTCGTCTTGGGGCGAAAAGAGGCGAACGCATCATCGAAGAAATGAAAAGACACGAAAAGTACATCACTCATTCTGTTCAGATGACACTTCGATATAATTGTGGCGATTTGCTGTTTGCGGCGGGTGATGTAATGCGTGCGTATACGCATTTCAGTATTCTGACTCAACTGCCGTTCACCGGCGTGCGTGAGGACCTGAAATCGGCAGCCCGGTTGTTGCAGGCTTTGTGCTTATACGAAGCTCGTGATACTGATCATTTGTCGTATGCGGTCATCAACCTCAAACGCCAGGCGAAAAGGCAGTCTCCGGTTTACAGTTCTGAAATTCACTTGCTGAACACTTTGTCCAAGGTCATTGATGCTGACAAATCAAAACAGAAAGTTCTCTGGCAAAAACTCAGCGTAAAATTGGAAGAACTGCAATCAAATCCGCTGGATGCCGCATTGTACCAAAACTTCGACATTCCATCTTGGGTGGAAAAGCAGATTAAAATTGGTAAGTAGAACAAAGCGCGACATCAAAGGAAGCAAACTTGCGTTTACTATCTTCGCTGTATGAGACACATTATTGGTTTAGTTGCTTTCTTGCTTGCTGCTTCTCTTAACGCGCAGCAACCCGCTTTCATTACAGATTCGCTTTCCACCTACATGAAACGTGAAATGGCGGCGTGGAATATTCCCGGCGCTGCTGTTGCTGTTGTGAAAGACGGAAAAGTTGTTGTTTCACAAGGATATGGTGTGAAAGAACAAGGGAAATCGGAAGCAGTAAACGATGAAACACTTTTTCAGATTGCTTCCTGCTCGAAAGCGTTTACTACCACAGCGCTTGCGGTTTTACACGTGGAGAAAAAACTTTCTCTTGACGATTCCGTTGTGAAGTTTATTCCCGGTTTTCGCTTGTACGACAACTACACGTCAAACGCATGCACCGTTCGCGATCTTGTGTGTCACAGAATCGGGTTGCAGACTTTTCAAGGCGATTTTGCGAATTGGGGCTCCAATTTCACGCGCGCTGAAATCGTTGGACAATTGGCGAAACAAAAACCTGTTTACGGATTCCGTGCTGCTTATGGCTATTGCAATGCGGCGTATCTCACCGCAGGTGAAATTATTCCTGCGGTAACCGGCATTTCGTGGGATCAATATGTACACGATAAATTCTTTGTGCCGTTGAAAATGAATCGCACGTCAACAACATATGAAGCGTTGATGGCAGATAACAACAAGGCAACGGGTCACTCTTACTTTCTCGGGAAAAACGTTTCGATTCCGTATGACAACATCAACAATCTAGGACCTGCGGGTTCGATCAACTCCTGTGTTAAGGATCTTGCCAATTGGGTCATGTGTCAGCTCGACAGCGGACGCTTTGATGGCAAACAAGTAATTCCGTTCGCTGCCTTGCAAGAGACTCGTAAACCGCATATGCCGCTTCCTGCGCGCACGAAAGGTTCGCACCTGGCAAGTTATTGCCTCGGATGGCAAACGATGGATTACAACGGCGTACAGCCCTTCTGGCACAATGGCGGAACGAGCGGATTCGTAACCACGGTTTGTTTTGTTCCGGAACTGAACCTGGGCATCGTGGTGCTTACAAACACCGATCAGAACAATCTGTACAATGCGTTGCGCTTGCAGATCATCGATGCGTATCTGAAATTGCCCTATAAAAATTACAGTCAGCTGAGCCTTGTTCCGTTCCTGAAAGGTCGCGCTGCTGAAGACAAAGAAATTGCGGAATGGCAGAAAACTGTTGCAGCAAAACCGAAATTGCCTTTACCCGCTTCTGCATTTGCGGGAACATATGTAAATCCGGTTTACGGCAAAATGGTTGTGGGTGTGCAGAAAGAAAAAATCACTTGTCTGTTTGAGCATCATCCGAAGATTTACGGCTCATTGGAATATATGGGCGATTCCACTTTCCTGTGTACGTACAGCACGCCTTTATGGGGAATTAAGAAGGCTCCGTTTAAAATCAAGGATGGAAAAGTAACCACGATTACTATTTCGGTAGCGGACTTTGTAGATTACATGCCGTACGAGTTTATCAGGCAGTAAGCACCAGGGAAAGAATTTCGTGGCTCTGCATTTTCTGCATGGCAGGAATATGCGCTTCGTAGTAACGCAGCAATACGTTCAGAATGATCTTGCGCTTTTCTCCGTTGAGATTCAGACTTCCCATATTCTCGAATGTTGCACATGAAACAAGCTCAAACAATCTGGATTCCGGTTCGTCGAGATAGTTGAAATGTCCGGGAACGCCGTCAATGTAAATTCCGTTTACAAGATCGAATACGCTTCTTTCTCCGGCTTCATTTTCGAGCGGATAGAATCCGAGATACTTTGTCAGATTCATCATAAAGAGCAGATGAAAATCTGCAGTGCCATCCGTCGTCAGATCCAGAAGTTGTACGGACTTGGAAATGTAGTCGTAAAGCTGCTCGTTACGTTCTTCTTCGCGAACGGTTCTGTGCAATAATTCTGCAGTGAACAATGCAAGACTTGTTTTCACAATGTCGTTGTGCAAATGCTGATACGGAACACCCAAAGCAAGATCTTTGATGCTGTGCAACGTGCTTTTTTCTTTCACCTCAATGCGCAAATCCAGTTGCGTTAACGGTTGCAGTAACGGCGATTTTATTTTTCCGCTTTTACTGCGCGACACCGTAACGATGAAAGATTGCAATCCGAAATCGCGGGTGTAAATTTTCGCAATCACTCTGTTATCCGAATACGGAACAGTGTGTATTACGATACCTTGCGTTTGGTGAAGCATTTGTATTCAGGACGGGCGAAAGCCGTCAATGCATGAAGAGAATTTTCGTGACACGTGTTTCCGTTCCGTCTTCATTGGTAATGAACACCAGGTAAACACCGGAAGCAGCACGTTCACCCTGGAAATTATTACCATTCCAGATCGCTTGTCCGCCAAGTGCTGTTGTCTGATAAACAAGATTCCCTGAAATATCAGTAATCTTCACATCAGCATCACGCACCAAACCTTGAATTGCAATTGGCCCTGAATAGCCCGGCTGAACGGGATTCGGGTAGGCGTAAACATCGCCCATTTCATCCGTACCTTCATTTGCTTCTCCCCGATACGATACTATTCCCTTGCCTGTGGAGAAGAAAACTTCTCCGGTTGAAGGATCAATTGTAACCCCGGTTACATTATCACTCAGTAACGGAGAGTTCTCCGTGGTGAAATGCTGAATTTCCTTTGTGCCGTCTGCCGACATAAGAAACACACCGCCGCTTTCTGTTGCAATCCACTTGCGGTTTGCTCCGTCAACGGCAATTGAAGTTACAGTCTGACTTTCCATCAGGATTTGTGTGTATTGCCCCTGTTGGATTAATATTTGCTGCGCGTTGCATCCTGCTGTTGAGAAAATATTTTCCGCACAATAGAAAACGCCGATTCCCTTGTCTGTTCCGATCCAGATTTCACCGTCATGATCTTCCGCCATGCACAGTACATCTGTTCCCGGGATTGAGCCGTTTGTAGAGGTGAATCCAAGTTTTTTCTTCTTATCGTCTGATGTTGTATTGATCGTTCCAGCATCATCAAATACAATAATTCCTCCGTTACGCGGAATGATCATCCATTTCTGTCCGCTTTGCGTTATCATCAGATCTCCAACCGTAGTTCCGGTTACAATCATTCCCTGAAAGTCAAACTCCGCCCATGTGTTGTCGGCCTTTTTCACTTTCAGACATTTCATGGTGTGAGAATTAACCATCCAAAGGTTTCCGTCTTTATCGTATTCAATACCACCTATTCCGCACCATGGATATTCCACTTTCGACTGCAGAATGGAATTGTATTGCGTATACCGATTCACAATGTTGTTATCCTTAACTTCAATTAATCCGCGCCCCCACGATCCAAGCCATACGTGCGTTTTGTCTTCCGGGTCTATTTCGCAGAAGTTGATATCGTAGAGTGTGTCAAGTGCAGGCAACGTGTTTTTTTGCAACACCGTCCAGAAGTTGCTCTCGTAAAATGAAATACCGGAGGTGTTGTAAATATTATTCCATGCGTCATCTTTTCCTCCGGGAACAACAATTAATTTTCCGTCGCTGAAATCCATTGCTGCTGCATCAATACTTACAGGACCGTTGGGGCGATATTGAAAACCAAACCAAGGCTCGGTCATATTAACCAAACCCTTTTGATCATCAGCATACCAAATGTCCTTGTTCGCAACAGGAAAAACGTCATTCGGATATAACAGGACGCCCGGTCCTAATGTGTACCATGGTCCCGGCGATACAAGATTAGTATCATAAGGAACGATTCCGCCCCAATCAACAATCCAAAGTCGCTCCGAAGTTGAGGCAAGTTTTTTTACAGTATGGTTATCTCCGAATCCGGGAATGTATGACCATGCTGCGAGATCAAAATCGTAATACAATGTTGTGTCGTTAAAAAATCCCTGGCCCATGTAATACCGCGAGAGATTAGCTACCAATTTATTGTTGAAGAGAGTAATTGTATTGTAAATCCCGCTGGGAATTCCGGGCATTTGCGACCACGCCGCATAGTTGGAAAGAAAGGGATCGCTGAGGTTTGCGAAGGAAATTCCGGATGCTGTTGAAACGTAGATTACAAATCCGTCGGAAACAATCTGATAGGTACGGAGGTAAGCACCGTTTGCTCCGATGAGATACGTGTCCTTGATTTCATTTCGATCAGTATCCACAACAACAACACCGAATCCTGTTGCGAGATAAGCGTAATTGCCAATGAAATAAATATCATTGATGGATTTATCAGCAACGATCTGCGATCGCTTGATATCAGGAAGGTTGATGATTTTATTTCCTTTAATCAGATCTATATTCCCGTTCTGATATCCGACAACAAGCACGTCATTCGCAGCATTATATTCCAGCGCTCCAATTGAAAGGTCACTAAGTCCTTCTATTTTGGTGATCACTTCCATCGACATGTCCGCTTTGGTAACACGGAATAAACTGTTATCCGTAGCAGACCAAACATGAGTTGCACTTCCGGTAACGGTTTTGCACTGGAAATACGGAAGGTGAACAGACCAACTCCCAATAGGCATAGCAACAGCAGAAACGCAAGTTGCCAATATCAGTATCGCAGTCAGAAGGGTATTACGAAGTAGCATGGTGAACAAATTTAACGAATCGTGCCGGTAATAAACAGAGAAAGCTGCTGTTTATTGTGTGAGACCGGAGATTATTTCCAAGGGTGCGGACTCTCCAAGGGTGTAGACCCTTGCATGGTGTCGATGATTTTAGCGAGAGATTTTTCGCAACGCGAAAGTCGAATCCCGTCAAAAAAGTAAGCCACCTGTATTGTCATACAAGTGGCTATTATCCCTGTGGTCCCGGCGGGATTCGAACCCACAACCAACAGAACCGGAATCTGTCATTCTATCCAGTTGAACTACGGAACCTTCGCAGCAAAGATACGAATCAGGATGTCATCAATTCATTTTACTCAACGCCTGCTCCAAATCGCAAATCAACAACTGAGGATCTTCCAAACCGACATACATGCGCGCCATATTCCATGGCAACTGCGAACTCAAACTGGCTGATGCGCGCAATGCACACACCGGTAAAATCAGCGATTCGTGTCCGCCCCAACTGGTAGCCAATAGAAAACAGCGCAGTGCGTTGCAGAAATTTTCGACTTCAGCAATATCTTTCGCTTTGATCTGAATGGTGAGCAATCCCCCGCCCTGCTTCATTTGCTGAACAGCGAGATTGTATTGTGAATTCGATTTCAGTGTTGGATAATACACCTTTTCGATCTTGGGATTTTGCTCCAGCCATTCTGCGATTTGCTGCGCTGAAGCTGATGATCTGTTCACGCGCAACTCCAACGTTCGCATTCCGCGTATGATCAGCCACGCATCGTGCGCACTTACAACTGCTCCAAGCGTCATGTATTCTTCCGCCATCATTTTGGAAATGCGCGCTGACGACGAAGCAACAACTCCTGCTATTACATCGGAATGTCCGTTCAGATATTTCGTTGCCGAATGCACAACGATGTCAACGCCCATTGCAGCCGGCTTCTGATTCAGTGGCGAATTATAACTGTTATCCAGAATTGTTATAATTCCCGCGTTCCTCGCGTAATTAGTAATCGCGGTTATATTCTGCATTTCAAAAGTCATGGAATTCGGACTTTCCAGATAAATCAGTCGCGTATTTTTCTGAACCGCTTTGAAGATGTCGTTCTCATCTGAAGCATCAACAAATGTTGATTGAACTCCGTATTTGGAGAGATATCCCGAGATCAAAGTGTTGGTCCAACTGTACGGTTTCTGCACGCAAACTACATGGTCGCCGGCTTTCACAACCGACATTACTGCAGCAGCAACAGCTGCTGATCCGCTGGAAAAAACAAGCGCGTCTTCCGTTCCTTCGAGTGCCGCAATCTTCTTTCGCAGGATGGCAACTGTTGGATTATAACCGCGCGTATAAAATGGGACCTGCAACTCTGTTTCCAATTGCGTTCGCATGGTCGCAACATTCGGGAATGCGAAGTTGGAAGTAAGCATCATCGGAGGATTCACAGCGTTGTAATAATTCTCGCGATCTTCTCCGAGGTGATTGAGAATCCAGGAAATATTGTCTTCGTTTTTCATGGGCATAAAGAAGGGGCGGCTGTTGTGTTATTTCTGTTTTCCATGACAAAGAAAGTAACTTCAACTGTGCCGCCCCCGGGTTAAAGCAGGAAATACTGAATTCTATTTTTTGCGAAGCAGGTAGATTTGACTCGACCAAGCTTCTTTTCCTGCGCGGGAGTTTGAAATCCATCCTCGGCGGAATGCTCCAAAATAATTTACGGATCCTGTGAGATATTTCTCGCTGAGCATGGAAACGTAGTAGCTGTCGAATTTCATCGGGAGAATTTCCTTCACCTCAAATCCTCGAGGTCCGAACAGTGAGCGAATATCGTCCGGACGGAAATGCCACAAGTGACGAGGTGCGTCGTAAGCCGCCCAATGTTTTCCGTAATGCTGCGCATCATGTGAATTGCGATTTGGTACTGCTACGATCAGAAGTCCGTCTTGCTTCAGGATTGATTTGAGTTCTTCGATACGACCGTGCAGATCCGGAACATGCTCAAGTACGTGCCACATGGAAATCACATCCATGGACGCCGGAGCAATATTCTTCAGCGCTTCTTCCGGCTGAACGTCGAGCTGGTAGTTTGACTTCGCCGCAGCGCGTGCACGCTCGCCCGGTTCAACTCCGCGAACGTTCCAACCGTCAAGTTTCATCGTGTTCAGGAATTCTCCTGTTCCGCATCCAATGTCCAAGAGGGCTCCCTTTTTCTGGCGCGCGTTAATCATTTTGCATTTCTCACGGAGCGTGCGATTGCGCACAGCCTGATACAAACGGCTCACAATTCCCTTTTTCGTGTTCGAGTGGGAAATGTATTCGTCCGACTCATAAAACGCGCCCAGATCGGAATTCTGAGGTCGTGGCGAAGTGTAAACGAATCCACAACCGGAACACTGCTGCAGTTCGAAATTCTTCTTGCTGACCGTGTAGTCTGTGCAGCTCAGAAATTGCGTTTTATGATCAGAATTACACACAGGGCAGTTTTGAATTGAAATCAATTGATTTTTCACAATTATTGTTTTAATGAATATGCAAGTATATTGATTTACCGGGTATTAAACAAATATTAAACATATAATTTTATATGTTTTTTGTCACAATATTCAAATGTTCCACGTGAAACATATTTTGATTAATAATCACACGTTTTTTTTCATTTTAATATGATGTAATTATCTGTATTTCCGTTTCTTGAATTATTTCTTATACGTTAATATTTAGAAAATGGTCTTGTAGAGCCAATATTTTGGGGCATGAAAAAAGCCGGCGCTGTGCCGGCTCGATCAATTAATCAGTGTAAGGTTGGGTGATTATCTTCCCAAATAAATCATTAGGACGGAAATGTCAGCGGGAGAAATTCCGCTGATTCGGGACGCCTGCCCGAGACTTCGAGGGCGCTGACGGGAGAGCTTTTCTTTTGCCTCGATGGATAGTGACGCGAGCTTTCTGTAGTCCAGATCTTCGTCCAAAAGAACGTAATCCAGGCGCTGCATCTTATCCGCAAGTTCGCTTTCGCGATGAATATATCCTTCGTATTTCACCTGGATTTCGGCTTGCTCGATGCCCTCCTTCCGGAAGCTATTCAGGAAATCTGAAGTCGCTGAACTGATGTCGCGCAGATCCCAAATGGAAACACCGGGACGCGATAAAACTGAGGTCAGCTTTACCTTTTGATTCAAAGGACTTGATTCTCGTGAAACAAGGAAACTGTTCGCTTCTTCAGGACTGATTGCTTGCTCACGCAGAAACTTGATGATCTTGTCGGAGGCCGCCTTCTTCTCGTTTACACGATCCATGCGCTCTTGAGAAGCCAATCCTAATTCATAACCACGAGGCGTAAGACGCAAATCCGCATTATCCTGGCGCAACAGAATGCGATATTCCGCCCTGCTGGTGAACATGCGATACGGCTCTTCCGTTCCCTTGGTGATCAAATCATCAATCAAAACGCCGATATAAGCATCGGATCTCGAAAGAATAAAAGGCGTCTTTTCCTTTACAGACAAGTGCGCATTAATTCCTGCGATCAACCCTTGACAAGCCGCTTCCTCGTAACCCGTTGTACCGTTAATCTGCCCGGCGAAATACAAGTACCGAACCAGGTGCGTTTGCAAAGTGGAATCCAACTGAATCGGCGGGAAGTAATCGTACTCAATAGCGTATCCCGGACGGAACATCTTCACGTTCTCAAAACCCGGAATCAGACGAAGGGCTTTCATCTGTACATCTTCGGGTAACGAAGTTGAGAAGCCGTTTACATAAACCTCTACGGTATTCCAACCTTCCGGTTCCACGAAAATCTGGTGTCTGTTGCGCTCTGCAAAACGAGTGATCTTATCCTCTATAGACGGGCAATATCTTGGCCCCAAGCCTTGAATTCGTCCAGCATACATGGGCGACTTTTCAAAACCGGTTCGAAGAATATCATGCACCGCGTCATTCGTATAAGTAATGAAACACGAACGCTGCTCCTTTAATGAACTTGTGGTATCAGAATAAGAGAACTTCTCCGGATTCTCGTCGCCCGGCTGTTCTTCCATTTTGCTATAATCCAAAGATCGCCCATCAACTCGGGGCGGTGTTCCGGTCTTCATCCTTCCTGCCTCGAAACCGAGTTCAATCAGCTGCTCGGTAATTCCGGTAGCCGCCTTCTCTCCTGTTCTTCCTCCTCCAAAATTCTTCTCCCCGATATGAATCTTTCCATTCAGGAAAGTACCGTTAGTAAGCACCACAGCTTTCGCCCGGATCGAAACACCCATACTCGTTACTACTCCACGGGCACAACCGTCCTCAACAATCAGCCCCGAAACCATGTCTTGCCAGAAGTCCAGATTAGGTGTTTGCTCCAGCATCAGGCGCCATTCCTCTGCAAAGCGCCAACGGTCCGACTGCGCACGTGGACTCCACATCGCCGGACCTTTAGAGCGATTCAGCATTCTGAACTGTATGGCTGTTTTGTCAGTTACAATTCCCGAATAACCACCCAACGCGTCTACCTCTCGAACAATCTGTCCTTTAGCCACGCCGCCCATGGCAGGATTGCAGCTCATCTGCGCAATCGTTTGCATGTTCATCGTGACTAAAAGTGTTTTAGAGCCAAGATTTGCAGCCGCAGCCGCAGCTTCGCAGCCGGCATGACCGGCACCCACAACTATAACATCATACTCTTCGAAAATCGCCATAGTGTGCAAAGGTAATGAATGGTCATAACGACCATACAACATTAACACACGTCGAATCCGTTCCACGTGGAACAAGAAAAAACCCCGAGCAATTTGCCCGGGGTTCGTAAACGTATATTTGCCACAATTACTTAGTTGCCGGAGCAGGAGCAGCAGGGGCAGAATAGATGAGAATATTGTGAGTACCTGCGCCGTCACGGTAATCCACTTTAAGCTCCGTGCCAGTGTTTGACAGAACCTTAAACTGCTTCACAGCGCCTGCATCGGTCGTCAACTTAATGTTAGTTCCGGACGCATCAACAGTCCAAGCGCCACCTTCAGCAACGCCTTCGTAGATCAAACGATAACGACCATTCTCCATGAGGTTAAGCAGGTCGTTCTTCTGCGCGTCAGTTGGAGTTTGTGGAAGGTCGTAACTTTCTGTGCCTTTCAGCTTCCATTCCTTAACGAGAGCTTTGCCCTTTGCGTTCAGAACAGGAGTTGTTTGTGCCGAACCGTTAGTAGCCGGAGTAATTGCTGTTTTGCCTTGCTGAGCAAACATTGCTAATCCACCAACGCAGAGTAGGAGGGTCAAGAGTTTTTTCATAGTGTTAGTTTGTACGTAAATCTAGTGCATTTTTTTCTTCGAGTCTCATGCGCTTTGTCTGAGATGTAGTCTTGTCTTTGAAACCGCAGAGGTGCAACAAACCGTGTGCCATTACACGAGAAAGTTCGTCTTTGAAGCTTTCGTCGAACTCCTTTGCATTTTCACGAACACGGTCAATACTAATGTAAATCTCTCCGGAAACAGCTCCCGCTGATGCGTCGTCAGGAAAAGTGATGATATCCGTGAGTGTATTATGGTTCAGAAACTTTCTGTTCATAGTCAACAAACCCTCATCGGATTTGAAAACATAAACAAGATTATCAATGGAGAACCCGTGAGATTTTGCAATCCGTTTCAGCCAAGATCTGACTTTAGTTTTATCGCGCAGGCTGAATTTTATTCCGTCAGAGTAGAAGTCAATCTGACTTGACACTTTTGGCATATATCAGTTTGGAATGATATTGAAATCCAAAAGTACGGTACGGCCTTCATCGGAGAATTCAACTTTATCGGCAAGATGCTTCATGAGGAACACGCCGCGACCGCTCGGTTTTTCTATGTTCTCAGGATTGGTTGGATCGGGCAGGGCAGAAGGGTCGAAGCCGGTTCCTTGATCGTGGATGACGAATGAAATGTGTTTGTCAGTAGCTTTGAACTCTACATCAACTTGCTTTGATGGATCGGCTTTGTTGCCATGATGAATGGCGTTGTTCACGGCCTCTGTTACCGCAACCAAAATATTACCGTAGTGATCTTCTGAAACCCGGTATGAAGAGCAGATATCATTTATCAGCTTTTCTACGATTACAACGTTTCCGGAAGAAGAGGGAATTGATATTTTCTGCTCCCGTATCATTTCTTCTGTTAGGGTCATGTTACTCTACACCGCTGAAATAAAGGTTCACTTTATTCTTGTAGTATGGAACCAGGGCCGGGGGAACCGTCCGCAACAGTTCAGCTTCCTGTTGCTTTTGTCTGTTATACTCAGAAAATCCGTCAGGGTTACTTAATTCAAAATTTTTTGCTTCGTTCGCCTGACGCTGTTCATCCTGTTCGCGTTGTTGTTCGGCTTTTTCGAACTCCAACATTTTGTCGAGAATATCCTGTTGGCGCTTCAGCGTTTCTGCATTGATGTTCTTATTGACGAGATCGGTTTCCGTTTCTTCCATCTTCTCTGGAACATCGCCGCCCGGTGTTCCTCCGCCGTTCTGTTCTGAATCTTTCATTGCTTCCTGCATCATGCGACGCAAGCGTTCCTGTTCTGCAGCCATCTTTGCCAACTCTTCCGATCCAACACCGCCTTGTCCGTTCTGACCTTTCTGCATGGCATTCTGCATACGCTGATTCAGCTGTTGCTGTTGCTGACGGATTCCGCTCATACCGGGTTTATTCTTTCCGGACTTGCCCGGCTTACCGCTTCCGGGTTTGTTACAGTTTCCTCCTTTGCAGTCTTTCGGCTCGCCCTTGCTCTTCATCTGCGCATTCATTTGCTGCATCATCTGCTCGAGCGATTCGTCAAGCATCAATGCCAATGTGTTGATGGACGTCATTGCGCGTTGCTGACCATTCTGCGCTTGCCCCGGTTCACGATCTGCAAGACCGCGAATGGCGCGATCCATATTGAAATTGATGTTGGTGATTTCCTTATTCACCAATGGAGAAATTTTCGGGTTGCGTTTCGTTAAAGCGAGAAGTGAGTCTTCAATCATACGCGCATCATCACGAAGACGATTCTGTTCGCGCGCCAGAGTAACGTACTGCGGATCTGTTGTACCGATCTTGCGCGCTTTCACCATTAATGCTTCCTGGTCAAATGAAAGTTGAATAAGATTATCAAGAAGCGTGCGGATAGTTTGCATGTCTTCGCCCTCACTTTCGCTCTCCATCTTCGACTGCGCGTCTTCCATTTTCTTCTTGAGATCCTGCATCTGATCGGAAGCGTTCTTCTGCGACTTTGAGCCGCCTTTCATATCGCCGTTCTTCATCTGATCAGAGGCGTCGCGCTGTTCTTTCTGAATCTGCATTTCTTCCAAATCAGTATTCGGAAGTTCATGCGGCTCTTCCAGCTTCTGATTGAGCGAATCGAGCTTGTCCATCTGATTGCGCAGTTCGTTGAATTGTTTGTTCAAACTATCCTGCTGCTTACGGATGTCTTCTTTCTGCTCTTTGCTCAAGCTTTTCTGCTCCGACATTTTCGACAAAGAGTCTTGCTGTTTCTGCAACGTGTCAATTTGCTGAATTGCTTCTTCCAGCTTATTCTGAAACTGCATTTCGCGGAAAAGATTCAGCGTGCGATCAAGATCCTTCTCGGTATTCTTGTTGTCCTGCTTCATTTCCTCCAGCGTCTTCTGCGTTTTGTCTTTCTGTGGATTCTTGAGCAACTCTTCCAGCTTATCCAGCATCTTCTTCATCTCATCTGTAGAGAGCTGATTGAAGAGTTGATTCATTTCCTCCTGATTCTCTTCCGCATTCGGATCATTCGGCATAAACTCCTGCTGCTGCTGCACATTCATTGCGTTACGCTGCTTGAGCATGTCTATTCGCTGTTGCAGGGCCTGCTGACGCATTTTCAAGGCTTCAAGCTTCTTCCGCTCTTCCCAGGAAAGACTCTTCTTCTCAAGCACCTTTTTGTGCAAATCGTCGATATCCTTCTGAAGTTGTTTAGACTCTTCGATTGCCGCTTCCAGATCTTCTTCAATCTTGGCGTTGGCAGAATCGTTCATGTTGGCAAGATCTTTCAGCGAAGGAGCCTTGTAAATCATTCGCTGTGAGCGAGTTGACTTCGCGCCATGCACGGCATCGTTGTCCCGCACTTCGAAATAATATTCGATTTCATCGCCGGCTTGTACGCCGAAAGTGGATAAATCCCAGTAATAGTAAAACTGATCGCGAACGAGTGAAGGACGCAAAGGAATATTTACGAATTCAGCGCGCGGTTCGGCAGGAGTGCCGGAAGAATCTTTTGCGTTGAGCAAACGATAAACGAACTGCATGCGCGAGAATCCATAGTCGTCGCGAACTTCTCCGGTGAAATACATGCGCAGATTCGAAACAGAATCTTTTTTCTCTTCAACACTGATTGCAGGATACAAATCCGGAATTACAGTGATAGAATAGCCGATGGAATCTTTGCTCTTCAGGAATTGATTCGCAGTGTGCAGCGAGTATTTCTGACTTTCGAGCAGACGTTTTGAGAATGAAAAACGATCTTCTCCATCCTGACGCAACTTGAAGCTTGAATCAGCGAACGCCATTACGAAAGAAGACGTAGAGCGTGTGGCAAAATTCCAGTTGATTACTGTTCCTGCAGGAACAACAAGATCGCCGGTATTGCGAACCGTTTCGTTTTTCTTCCCTGTGTAAGCAGGGTATTTCAGCTCTGCATCGAAGTTGAGAACAATCGGATTCGGAATGACTTTCAGAAGATATTCTTTCGATGTAAATCCGTCAGCGAAAAAGCGGAATGATTTTTCCTTCTGAACATTGCGGAAAACATAACTGAAGTTGATGGTGTTTTCCTTGTTCATGCGGTACTCGTTTCCATCCACAAGAAGTTTCACTTCAGCAGGAATTTCAGCACCGGAAAGTTTTACGTTCAATGTAAAATCTTCGTTCTCTACAGCTTCGAGATTACCATTGATTTCAAATGAAAACGGCGCTTGTTCTTCGAAGTAATCGGAATGATTTACCAAACGATTCGTGCTTTCCGTAAGCAGACTCGCATTGGTAAAAATGATGATCGCAATAGCGAGCAAAGGAAGAAGTGCCCACTTTACATACTTGCGGTTCTGACTGAAATCAACAGCAGAAGTAAACGGAACCGGTTTGAGTTCACTGATCTTCTGATTGATGCTTGCCTCAATGAGTTCTTTACTTGCACCGGTGCCGGAACCGTCTTTCTGCAGTTGCAGCACGTTGAGCAATTTATCTTCAACATTGGTAAAATGTTTTCCGATGATCAATGCAGCTTGTTCATGCGAAATGACTTTGCCGATTCTATTGATACGAAACAGTGGAAGCGCAATGAATCTGCCGATGATGTAACCTGCCGCAGCGATGAAAGACCAGAAAAGAATGGTGCGAGGAAGCGTATCGAAGTGCGCGTAATATTCCAACAGGGAAATGGCGAGATAACCGCTAACCACAATTGCAATTGTGTACAGCGATCCGCGCAACAGCTGGTTCTTGTAGTACTTGCGAATGAACTCGTCGAGTTTCGCAATCAGAATTCCATATGCGCTGTTATTTTCCATGTACCTACCACAAACTTACTGCAATATAACCCATTTCCCTAGGGAATGATACGTTTTTCATTGGGAATAGTTTGTTAAAAGATGCATTCGTCGGCAAGATTCCACAATGAATTTCAATTGTTGCACAATCTTTTTCATCCTGTTACGTTGCAATACTAAACGCCGTCATGTTCCGATTACTTCCTGTATTAACAGCGCTTTGTATAATCATCGCAACTGCATCCTGCACATCGCAATGCAAACGCATGAGTAAAACCAATGCGAAACTCATTGCGGGAAATCACTATTTCGGCAAGGGAAAAGAATCGAAGAAGTACAAAAAGATGAATCGCCGCTGAGCTTATGCGCGTTTCTTCAACCTGCCAAAGACGCCCAGAGGCAAAACGCCATCGTGTTTGGCTTTGAGATATAGCTCTCCGGTTTCAAGAGATTGCTTCTGTTCGCGGAAAAGATTCTCGAGAATCATTGCGGAGAAGCCCAGCGAGTATGCATTAAGTATCAGGAAGTGCTCATTAGGATCCAGCAGTTGCACAACAGAATGCACCATCTCGTTGATATTGTCTTCGAGTTTCCATTTCTCTCCGTTCGGCCCGTGTCCGTATGCCGGAGGATCGAGAATAATTCCGTTGTAAAAATTACCGCGACGCTGTTCTTTTTTTACAAACTTGAGCGCATCATCCACCATCCAACGAATATTGTCGAGATTCGACAATTGCATGTTTTCATTCGCCCAGGTTACAACCTGTTTGATGGAATCAACATGCGTGGCTTCAGCTCCAGCAGCGCGTGCTGCTAATGTAGCGCCCCCTGTGTATGCAAACAGATTCAGAAACTTCGGCTTGGACGTTTTCATTTCGCGGATGGAACTGTAAATGAAATCCCAGTTCACGGCTTGCTCCGGAAACACTCCAACGTGTTTGAAAGAGGTCAATCCTAATCTTAAAGTAATTGCCTTTCCATCCGGAAGACCGTAAGAAATAGTCCATCGCCCCAAAGCGTCGCGCTTCAACTTCTCCCAATCACCAGCAGAACTGCTTTTCGGAACAAACCTTACGTGTGCCAGTTTCTCCCATTCTTTCATTGGTAAAACGGGCGACCACACCGCCTGCGGTTCAGGGCGAATGGTAATTTGTTTTCCGAATCTTTCGAGTTTTTCAAAGTTTCCGGAATCCAGAAGTTCGTAATCTTTCCAATTGGCGGGCGAGAGCAGCTGCATGGGGCAAAGATAGTCAGCAGTTGTCACTTGACAGTAAGCGGTCTTACAACTGTATAACTATCTTTGCAGCGATATGTCAGAAAACAGAAGAGTGCGAGTGCGATTTGCGCCAAGTCCTACAGGACCGCTTCACATGGGCGGAGTGAGAACGGCGTTGTACAACTATTTATTTGCAAAAAAACACGGAGGGGATTTCATTCTCCGTATTGAAGATACCGACCGGGATCGTTTTGTTCCGGGAGCGGAAGAATACATCATTGAAGCATTGAAGTGGTGCGGCATTGAGCCGAATGAAGGTGTCGGTTTCGGAGATGGTCCGTGCGCGCCATACAAACAAAGCGAGCGCAAGGATGCGGGAGTATATTCGCAATATGCGAAGCAGTTGATTGATTCGGGAAATGCTTACTATGCATTCGACACAAAAGAAGAGTTGGACGAGCAGCGTGCGCGGTACGAGAAAATGAGCAAAACATTTTCCTACAACGCCGTTACACGTCAGGAGTTGAAAAACTCGCTTGCGCTTTCAGAAGATGAAGTAAAACGTCGCATTGATGCAGGTGAAACTTACGTTGTGCGTGCGAAGATGCCGCGCAATGAAGAAGTCCGATTTCATGATCTCATCCGCGGATGGGTTGTTGTGAATTCATCACAGTTGGACGATAAAGTTCTTTTCAAAAGTGATGGAATGCCAACATATCACTTGGCGAACATTGTGGATGATTACACAATGAAAATCACACATGTGATTCGCGGTGAAGAGTGGTTGCCATCAGCGCCATTGCATGTATTGCTGTATCGTTTTCTCGGATGGGAAGAAGTGATGCCGCAGTTTTCTCATTTGCCTTTGCTGTTGCGTCCGGATGGAAACGGAAAGCTAAGCAAGCGCGATGGAGATCGTTTGGGATTCCCTGTTTTTCCATTGACAGGCGAGCTGCTTGATGTTAAAACAGGCAAGCCGGAAAAGTTTACCGGATACAGAGAAAGCGGATATTTTCCTGAAGCATTTATCAATATGCTGGCACTTCTGGGCTGGCACAGCAGCGGAAATCAAGAGTTGTTCAGCAAAGAAGAGTTGATCAATGAATTTTCATTGGAGCGTGTGAGTAAATCCGGCGCGAAGTTCGATGCTGAGAAAACGAAATGGTTCAATCAGCAATATCTGCGCATGAAGAGTGGTGCGGAGTTGGCGGAGTTACTGAAAAAAGTTTCGGATTTTGCAGTTAGCGCTGATGACAATTACCTCGCAGAAGTTTGCAGACTGATGAAGGAAAAAGTGAATTTCGTTCATGAAATTTACGAGCAGGGAACATACTTCTTCGAAGATCCGACAGTGTATGATGATGGCGTTGTGAAAAAGCGATGGAATGAAGAATCGAAGAAGTTTATTGCGGCTGCGAAAGATGCATTTGCATCAACGAGCGATTGGAGTGCTGCAGAGTTGGAAAAAACATTCAAGAGCACGGCAGAAGCAACGGGAACAAATCCGGGAAGTGTGATGCAATTGTTCCGCGTATGTGTGAGCGGTGCAGGAGGCGGGCCTGTGTTGTTTGAGATGGTTGCTTTGCTTGGAAAAGAAACGATCATCAGAAGATTAGAGGCGGCATTGAATAACATTAAATAAATAAAAATCATGGGTGTACTTCATGTAAACGGAATCCGGCTCAGAGCTAATCACGGTTGTTTGCCGGAAGAAGAAAAAATCGGCGGAGATTACATTGTGGATATCACAATCACATCCGATTTCTATCAGGCAGAACATTCTGATGAATTAGCGGACACGGTTGACTATTGCGTTGTTTTTGACGTAGTAAAACGCGAAATGGCGATCAGAAGTAAACTGATTGAACATGTTGCCAAACGTATTCTGGATGGATTGAAGAAGGAATATCACGGTGTGAGCCGTTTTGATATAAAGGTTACGAAGATCAATCCGCCGATTAACGGACCGGTAGACAGCGTTTCTTTTGTGATTTCCGGATAGATACGCAGGTTCAGGGAAATTATTAATTTTGTGTCCCTTGTAAAAACAATGTCCTGTGCCCGCCGCGGCGGGTAGGCTCAGCACTCAAAAGCTGAATTATAATTTTGAGAATTCAAGGTCCTGTGGCCGAGTGGCTAGGCTCAGCTCTGCAAAAGCTGCTACAGCGGTTCGAATCCGCTCGGGACCTCGATAAAAACGAAGCCCGCACTGCATAGTGCGGGTTTTTCATTTGATGAAGTACGAGTCAAAGCTTGCTTTGATGAAGACTGAAGCAAATGCAAAACCGATGCGACAGCAGCGGCTGAAGTTTTGTGACTCAGCCTGTCCCAATGCGTGATCATGTAAATAATCCACACTGCAGCGGAGCATTTGAATTCTGACTCAGCCTGTCCCGAAGCGTGATCATGTAAATAATCCGCTCTGCAGCGGAGCATTTGAATTCTGACTCAGCCTGTCCCGAAGCGTGATCATGTAAATAATCCGCTCTTCTGTGCATTGATTACCTTTGCCCCATGCCGGTACACACTCCATACGAACAACTACTGAAACGCTTGCGCAAATCCGTTTGGGAAGCGCAGGAAAAATTCGAATTGATCGTGCCCGGCGATAAAGTGATGGTTTGCCTTTCCGGAGGGAAAGACAGCTACACCATGCTCGACATGATGCTGCACATGCAACGTGTTATGGATAACAGCATTGAAATTATTGCTGTGAATCTGGATCAGAAGCAACCCGGATTTCCCGAGCACGTTCTTCCTGAATACCTGAAATCGAAAAACGTTCCGTTCCGTATTCTGGAGCGCGATACGTATTCGGTTGTCACAGAAAAAACACCTGAAGGAAAAACCATGTGCAGTTTGTGTTCGCGACTGCGCCGAGGAATTCTTTACGATGCTGCCAGCGATATGGGCTGCACGAAAATTGCACTCGGACATCACCGTGAAGATATTCTGGAAACATTCTTTCTGAATCTTTTCTTCGCCGGTAAATTAGAAGCAATGCCAGCGAAATTCAGAACAGATGATGGCCGACATGTTGTAATCCGTCCGCTTGCATTCTGCAAAGAAGAAGATATTATTGCTTACTCCGAAGAGCAGAACTTCCCGATTATTCCTTGCAATCTTTGCGGATCACAGGAAAACATGCAGCGGAAAGTGGTGAAGAAGATGATGGCGGAATGGGAAGAGAAATATCCGAACCGCAAGGAAATCATGATGACGGCTCTTTCAAATGTGCACTCCTCTCATCTGTTTGATACGCGCAACTTCGATTTTTCCGCTCTTGCGGAAATGATTCAGATGTCGGAATCACTTTAATGATCCGTTCACGTCAAAGAGCGTGACCTCCGGATTGTTTCTGTACGATTCAGGAATATTCTCAAGATCAATACAGCCGATTTTATATCCGCGTATCACAAGTCTGTGTATGAATTCTGCATCCGGCGTTTGATTGTAAGCAGTATGTCCGGTGTAAAACATGAATGCGGCACGCGAGTTATCGGGATAGTTGAACACAATCCATTTTCCTTCTTTACATACCGAGGAAATATGCTCTGCCCGCAATTTATCCTCCCGCATCTGATCGCGATACCATGCAAATTCTGAAAGCGAACTGTGGTTGGTAATCATGTGCGGAGGATCAAGTGTAAATATGGCAACTGTACAAACAGCCAGAGCCGTTAAAGCTTTTTGCTTTACAAATGATTCAAACAGACGCGACAACATCATTGCAATTCCCATCAGCAAAAACGGCACAATCGGCAGCACGAACAAAGGCATTTTTGTTTTGGCAAGAGT
>Ga0172367_10001204_pt1 | contig 38570 bp, 37 predicted proteins | sample Lak10m_FD_114542 | JGI IMG/M metagenome (GOLD analysis project Ga0172367, IMG submission 114542) | Freshwater microbial communities from Kabuno Bay, South-Kivu, Congo - kab_022012_10m | ecosystem: Environmental > Aquatic > Freshwater > Lake | place: Democratic Republic of the Congo: South-Kivu... | reverse complement strand
TCTCGGGCGAGAGCAGGCACAACATCTCGGACTGGGGATTCACTTGGCCACGCATGGAGTCTCAGACTGGCACAGGTGCGCGCCGTTCAATCCACCAGAGACTTTTTCAATGAACTGCTAGGGGAAACGCCTACGAAACCACCCTCACCAGGTTGTGTCGCCGGGGCCTTCCGTCAGTCGGGCGAAGAAAACTCCTGTTGCCTTTCCGCCCCGCGCTCGTGTAGAAGCCCGCGCTACTCATGGGCAAAGCGCTCATCATCGCGGAAAAGCCATCCGTCGCCGGCGACATCGCCAAGGCGCTCGGCGGCTTCCAAAAAGACAAGTCCGGCGAGTTCTACGAGAGCGACACCCACGTCATCTCGTCGGCCGTCGGCCACCTGCTGGAGCTCGGCGTCCCCGAGGAACACGATGTGAAGAAAGGCAAGTGGACCTTCGCCCACCTGCCGCATCTCCCGCCCCGCTTCGCGCTCAACCCCATCGAAAAGTCCGAGGCCCGCCTCAAGACCCTTCAGCGCCTCATCAAGCGCAAGGACGTGGACGCGCTCATCAACGCCTGCGACGCCGGGCGCGAAGGGGAACTCATCTTCCGCCGCATCACGGAATACACCAAGGCCAAGCAGCCCATCCAACGGCTCTGGCTCCAGTCCATGACGCCGGCGTCCATCCGCGAGGGCTTCGCGCGCCTCCGCTCGGACGCCGAGCTGCAGCCCCTGGCCGCTGCCGCGGAGAGCCGCGCCGAAGCCGACTGGCTCATCGGCATCAACGGCACGCGGGCGATGACCGCGTTCAACAACAAGACCGGCGGCTTCAACCTGACCACCGTCGGCCGCGTGCAGACCCCGACGCTGGCCATCGTGGTTGAGCGCGAGGACAAGATCCGCAAGTTCGTCGCCCGCGACTACTGGGAGGTCGTCGGCACGTTCGAAGCCCAGGCCGGACCGTATCAGGGCCGCTGGTTTGACGAGAAATTCAAGAAGCCCGACGCGAAAGATGCCGACGCAGAGCTGAAGGCTGAACGGCTTTGGACCAAGGCGCAGGCCGACGCGCTGCGCGCCAAGTGCCTTGGCAAGCCGGGCATCGTCACCGAGGAAAGCAAGCCCACCACGCAGATCGCGCCCGCGCTCTACGACCTCACCACCCTGCAGCGCGAGGCCAACGGCCGCTTCGGCTTCAGCGCCAAGAACACGCTCGGCCTCGCCCAGGCGCTCTACGAAAAGCACAAGGTCCTCACCTACCCGAGAACGGATTCGCGCGCGCTGCCGGAAGATTACCTCGGCACGGTGAAGAAGACTCTCGACTCGCTGCGTGACCTGGCCGGCTACAGCGTCCCGGCCGAGAAGATTCTGACGAACGACTGGGTGCGCCCGAACAAGCGCATCTTCAACAACGCGAAAATCTCCGACCACTTCGCCATCATCCCCACCGGCGTGCTGCCCAAGGGCTTGTCGGAGCCGGAGCAGAAACTCTACGACCTGGTCACGCGCCGCTTCCTCGCCGTGTTTTTCCCAGCGGCGGAGTTTCTGGAGACGACCCGCATCACGCGCGTCGAGGGCGAGCCGTTCAAGAGCGCCGGCAAGGTGCTCGTGAAGGCCGGCTGGCTCGAAGTTTACGGCAAGGAAGCCGCCGGCGACGACGACGCGCCCAGCCTCGTGCCCGTGCAGCAGGGCGAGCAGGTCAAGACCTCCGATGTCGAGGTCAAGGGCAGCCAGACCAAGCCCCCGCCGCGCTACACGGAAGCCACGCTCCTCTCCGCCATGGAAGGCGCGGGCAAGCTTGTCGAGGACGACGAACTCCGCGAGGCCATGAGCGAGCGCGGCCTCGGCACGCCGGCCACGCGCGCCGCCATCATCGAAGGCCTGATCTACGAGCAATACATCCATCGCAACCAGCGCGAGCTGGTGCCCAGCGCGAAAGCCTTCACGCTCATCGCCCTCCTCAACGGGCTCAGCATCCAGGAGCTGACCCGGCCCGAGCTGACCGGCGACTGGGAGTTCAAGCTCCGGCAGATCCAGCGCGGCCAGCTCGAACGCGAGCGGTTCATGGCCGAGATCCGCGCGCTGACCGAGCGCATCGTCACGCAGACCAAGGCCTACGAGCACGACACCATTCCCGGCGACTTCGGCAAGCTCAAGGCCCCCTGCCCCAAGTGCGGCGGCGAGGTCCACGAGAACTACAAGAAGTTCCAGTGCCAGAAGTGCGACTGGAACATGTGGAAGGTCATCCTCGGCCGGGCCTTCGAGCTCGAAGAAGTCGAGACCCTGCTCCGCGAGAAGCAGGTCGGCCCGCTGCAGGGCTTCCGCAGCAAGCAGGGCTTCCCCTTCGCCGCCGTGATGAAGCTCTCCCCCGAGGGCGAGGCGAAGTTCGACTTCGGCGACGACCAGAAGGACGACGAGAACGCCGCGCCCGTGGACTTCACCGGCAAGGAGCCGCTCGGCAAGTGCCCCAAGTGTGCCGGCCGCGTTTTCGAGAACGGCATGAACTACACTTGCGAGCACGCCACCGGCAAGGACCGCAAGTGCGACTTCAAGACCGGTGCCATCATCCTCCAGCAGCCCATCGAGAAGGCGCAGATTGTGAAGCTCCTCGCCGAGGGCAAGACGGACCTGCTCAAGGGCTTTGTGTCGAAGAAGACCAACCGCAAGTTCGAGGCGTTCCTGAAATTCGACGGCGCAAAGGTCAGCTTCGAGTTCGCCCCGCGCGAGAAGAAGTTCCCCGCCAAGGGCGCGAAGAAAGACGACGCCCCCGCCGTGAAGCTCGACTTCACTGGGCAGGAGCCGCTGGGCAAATGCCCCAAGTGCAAGGGCAACGTCTTCGAGGGACCGGAGTCCTACCTCTGCGAGCGCAGCCAGCTCGACACGAAGAAATGCACCTTCAAGACCGGCAAGGTCGTGCTCCAACAGCCCGTGGACCGCGCGCAGGTGAAGAAGCTCCTCGCCACCGGCAAGACCGACCCGCTCGACAAGTTCATCTCCAAGGCCGGCAAGCCCTTCACCGCCCAGCTCAAGCTCGCGGACAAGGGCAAGGTGGAGTTTGAGTTTCCGGAGCGGTAGGCACCGAACCGAGTTCCAAATGAGGGTTGCTCCAAACTTCGCAACGAATTCTACGTGCTAACCCACGACGTAGTGCGCACGGTTCCGGTGTGAAGAAAATTCTAGAAGTTCTTTCGAGGCATGAGGGACTCATTCAGGCTGTAGCCAGCATTGTGGCCGTGGCTCTGGCCATTGTGGCGATTCGCCAGACCTCTCATAATCTGCAAATTACCTGAGATGCTCTGTATCTCTCCACAACACCCACACTTGATGTAGATGTTCAGCAAGGGAAACTTGTCCTCAGAAATCCAGGAATCGAAAGCCTCTACGAGATTCAGATGAATCTCGTGCTTTACAAAATCGCGAAGAATCCTGCCCGCATCCAGACTCGAACAGTCCCCGCTGGAAACTTTTTCTCCTCACCAGAACTCAAGCCCGGGGCATCGGTAGAATTGCCGGAGTCGAAGTTCGATGGCAAGTGGCTGGAAGATTCACTTGCCCACTGGGATGGTCTACCGGTGAGAGCTTTAGTCATAACATTCAGGCGCGCGATCGATGGAAAAAAGCACCTCCACTTTGAGCCCTTGATAGGAACCACTGGATTGACTCCGCTGTATTCTCACAAGACATCAGGTATTTCTGGCCCGTGGTCAGAAGTCTTCGATTTCATTCCAGAAATTGAAAAAAAGGAGCGGCTTATGTTCGGAACGTCTAAGGCGGTCAGAAGTAGTGAGTAGGAGTGCGCCGCGTTGCCACATAGCGTGGCCCTCAGGTTGCACGCCCTCACTTGCCCGGCATTTGCCGCTGGCCAGTCCGCCTTGTTTCCGGTAGCCAGAGGCCGCCCATGACCAGCCGACGCGACTTCTACGAGCAGCGCGCCCCGCACCGCGTCCAGGAGGCGCAACGCGCCTACCACACGCTGCTCAACCGCCACTTCGCCTTCCTTGTTCCGCCCGGCCAGCGCGTGCTCGAAATCGGCTGCGGCCTCGGCGACACCCTCGCCGCCGTTCGTCCCGCCCGCGGCGTCGGGGTGGACTTCAGCCCCGCGATGGTCGAGCTCGCCAAGCAACGCCATCCGCAGCTCGAATTCCGCGTCGCCGACGCGCTCGACTTCACCAGCGGCGAACCCTTCGACTACATCATCCTCTCGGATCTGGTGAACGACCTGCCGGATGTGCAGGCCGTCCTGGAGAAACTCCGCGCCGTCGCGCACCCGAAGACCCGCCTCGTGCTGAATGTCTTCAGCAACCTCTGGAAACCGATTCTCGCCCTCGCGGAGTCCATTGGCTGGAAGGCCCCCACGCTTCAGCAGAACTGGCTCTCGGCTGGCGACATGCGGAACCTCCTCCACCTCGCCGGCTGGGAACTCGTCAAGCAAGACACCCGCATCCTCTGGCCGCTGGACACGCCCCTCATCGCCCCGCTCCTCAACCGCTGGGTGGGTCCCCTGCTCCGCCACCTCTCGCTCGCCATCTTCATGGTCGCGCGACCGCGCCCCGCCGTGCCGGCCGATCGCCATTACACCTGCTCCGTTGTCATCCCCGCCCGGAACGAAGCCGGCAACATCGAGGCCGCCGTCCTCCGCACGCCGGAACTGGGCAAGGGCACCGAAATCATCTTCATCGAAGGCCACTCCAAGGACAACACCTGGGACGAAATCCAACGCGTCGCCGCCAAGTATCCCCAGCGCACCATCAAAGTCCTCAAGCAGCAGAGCAAAGGCAAAGGCGGCGCCTGCCGTGAAGCCTTCGCCGCCGCCACCGGGGATCTCCTCATGATCCTCGATGCCGACCTCACCATGCCGCCGGAGGAATTGCCCAAGTTCTACGAAGTCGCCCGCAGCGGCGCGGCGGACTTCGTCAACGGCGTGCGCCTCGTTTACCCGATGGAGCAGGAAGCCATGCGCTTCCTGAACATGATCGGCAACCACTTCTTCAGCCACGCGTTCTCGTGGATTCTCGGCCAGCGCATCAAGGACACCCTCTGCGGCACCAAGGTCCTCTTCCGCCAGGACTACGAACTCATCGCCGCGAACCGCAGTTACTTCGGCGACTTCGACCCCTTCGGCGACTTCGACCTGCTCTTCGGCGCGGCGAAGCTGAACCTCCGCATCCTGGACCTGCCCATCCGCTACAAGGCCCGCACCTACGGCGACACGAACATCGAGCGCTGGAAACACGGCCTGCTCCTCCTCCGCATGACGGCGTTCGCGGCGAGAAGGATGAAGTTTATCCGTTAACCCGACTCTCCCCTTGACGCGCTGGGCGGGTGACGGCATTAAGCGCGCGCCATGTCCGCGCCCAATGAGATTTCGTCCAGTGCCGCGCGTAGCCGCGCGTTGCAGTCGCTCAACAGCCTCATCTTCCTGAGCCGCTGGTTGCAGGCCCCGCTCTACCTGGGCCTGATCGTGGCGCAGGCGGTGTATGTGTATCAGTTCATGGGGGAGCTGTGGCACTTGGTGCTGAAGACCACTTCCATCCAGGAGACGGATATCATGCTGATGGTGCTGGGGCTGATCGACGTGGTGATGATCGCGAACCTGCTGGTGATGGTCATCGTGGGCGGCTACGAGACCTTCGTCTCGCGGCTGCATCTCGAGAACCACCCGGACCAGCCCGAGTGGCTCTCGCATGTGAACGCGGGCGTGTTGAAGGTGAAGCTGGCGATGGCGCTGATCGGCATCTCCTCGATCCATCTGCTCAAGTCCTTCATCAACGCGGAGCGGCTGACGGACAAGGTGATGATGTGGCAGGTGATCATCCACATGACGTTCGTGATTTCCGCGCTGCTGCTGGCGTATATCGACCGGCTGGTCACGCCGCCCAAGGGGGAGCATTAGGCGCGGACGCGCCCCGGGCGAAAGGCTTGCCCCCGCCGGGCGGCCGGCGCAAATCCGTGTTCATCCGCGTTCATCCGTGGTTCAATCCGGCCGTGAGCATCGCCCTCGAACAGCACCAGATTGAGATCGAGGCCAACCTCAGGGCGTGGCAGGGCAAGCCGCTGTTGCGCGAGATCTACGCGGGGTTTTACCAGCGCATCCTCGCGCAGATCGACACGTCGCTGCCGGGGGCCATCGTCGAGATCGGTTCCGGCGTGGGAAATCTCAAGTCCCACCTGCCGCAGTCCATCGCCACCGACCTCTTTCCCAATCCGTGGCTGGACGTGGTGTGTGACGGCTATGAGCTGCCGTTCGCGGACGGGAGCCTGTCGCACCTGATCCTCTTCGATGTCTTTCACCACCTGCGCGCGCCGGGGGCGTTCCTGCGCGAGGCACGGCGCGCCCTGCACCCGCGCGGGCGCGTCATCGTCTTCGATCCCTACATCAGCCTGGCGAGCTGGCCCGTCTATGGCCTGCTCCATCACGAGCCGGTGGCGATCAATGCGCCCATCAACTTCGCGACCGAGCTGCCGCGCCCGCGCGATTACTACGCGGCGCAAGGGAACGCGACGCGGCTGTTCTTCCGGGACGAACGGCCAGGCTGGCCGGAGGGCTGGGAGATTTTCCACCGCGAGGCGTTCAGCGCGTTTCACTACGTGCTGTGCGGCGGGTTCAGCAAGCCGGCGATGTATCCGGCGGGCCTGCTCGGGGCGCTACGCAAGGTGGACGCGGTGCTGTCCGCGTGCCCACGCCTCTTCGCCGCGCGGTGTCTCGTTGGCCTGCGGCCAAGAGGCTGAGGGCAAAGCCGCCGGCACAAGCCAGCAAGCATCGCACTCACTCGCCAGCCAGCGCCAAGACTCGCTGGCGAAGACTGGGCGGAATCCAGAAGCCCGCATCTCGTTCCAAACGATCCTGCACCGGCTTAACTGCACCGATCAACCCCTGCCGCCGAGCCGCCAGGACGATGCCGAGAATGCCCACGACCTTGAGTCCAAGCTGGCCCGCCACTGCACGGCCAAGGGTCTCGTCCATCAGCAACGCGTCAGCACGATTGACGAGGCAAAGGGAAATTGCCGCCGTCTCCCCTGTGTCGAGGTTCGCCTGAATGACAACCGCCGGTGGGGGAGGCGCAGTCATTTGTTCGATCCACGCGGGTAGTTGCAGTCCAGCGAAACGGACATCCACTCCCGCCAACCGCACAAATTCAGTCGCGATCTCGTGTGGAATGAGCACGCGGCCAAACAGCGGCGGCAACAGATGCTCGTGCTGGACACGGCACAGGTTGAGGATGACGGACGTGTCCGCGACGACAATCACTTGGGCGGCAGTTCGCGCAGGACGGTGAGGTCTTGCTCCAAATCCGCCTCGTCGTAGTGCAGCGGGATGCGGCGGTCACGCAGCAGGGCTTGGAAATCGAATAGGCTCTTCCTTGCCAAATCCGCCGCCTGCACCAACGTGACCCGCCTCGCGGCGTAGAAGGACACGGCCAAATCCTCCAGGATTTGGTGTTCGCTCAAGCCTTGGAGCGGCTTGAGGTGGTCGGGCAGCGTGATGACCATGGGCGGAGTTTAGCCGTGCGGCTGCGGGGTGACAATCCGGCAGTTAGTTTGTTTCCATCCGCCGCGACCGCCCCGTGCTGTGCTTACTTTGGCTTGGTCTTATGCCTAAGACGTTCAATTTCCTCCCGCTCATGAATGGCCTGCTCAACTTGTGTGCGTAGTGGGCCGCAAAAGGCCAAGCCGGCTTCGCCGAAACCAGCGGCACCTTCAACGGCGGCAGAGCGGACGATTTCGTCGGGATCGTTATGTGCCAGTTCGATAAGCAATGGAATGGAGGATTCTGGTTGCTGACGAAAAGCACTGAGAGCATGACAGGCGGAGAGTCTCACCCCCGTATCGCCACTCTGCAATGCAGCTACGGCTTGAGGGCGTGCGTTGGCAGCCAGCTCACCGAAGGTCCCAAGAGCGGAGAAGGCGCTGGCCTGAATTTTGTGGTCAGGTTCTTTGGCAAGACGCAGCAACTCGCGGAGAAGTGGTTCAATTTCGGCACCGTGCGGTTTGCGGAAAATGCCAACCGTTTTCGCTCCAGTCAGCGCCCAATGCATCAACGGCGTGCCGGATCGCGCCCACAGCACTAAGACCGAGATGACCTTTTCCTTGTCCGGCTCCATCCCCGGATAGCTGAAAGCCGCAGCCCGCGCGACCTTGGGATTCGCGTCATTCACGGCTGCCAACACCGTTGGGACGGCGGCGCTCGCATTGGTGCCGACGCGGCCAATATTCCTGAAGCACGCCTCGCGCACTAGTTCGTGCGTATTCGTCAGTCCGCCAAGGAGCAAGGGAACACCTGCCTTCCCGATGCTCGCCAGACAATCAGCCGCATCCCAGACCTTGTTGGTGTCTTGCAAGAGAGCAGCGAGCGTCGGCAGAACCGGCCGGGCGTCGGTGCCGAGCGCCTCAAACGCATAGCCGGCGCGGGCCATCCGCAACGCGGGCGAAGGGGGCTTCGGCAAGTTCAAATTCACTTTGCCTGCCGTCCAAACCAACCACGTTGGCTGTGGCGGAGGGTCGTCGAGCAAACTTAGGGTGAACGGAAGTGCCTTTGTGCCGAGTTGTCGGATTGCCCTCTGCGCTCGTTTCCGGCGCTCGTTGAGCGCAGCCTGCGCCTTGAAAAACTCCTGGGTCGGGAGGGCGGTAATCCTGTCACCATCGTCCGGTGCGAGTTCCACCAGCCACTCACTCACCGTCTTTCCATCCCACGACGGCTCGCCCTTCGGCCACGATGACCACAAGGAAAGGCCGACGAACACGAGGCAGAGCAGCGTGACTTGGAGTTTCTGTTTCACGCATCAGGCACCGTTACTTCATCTCCACCCTCAGCTCGCGCACCACGAAGCCCAGCTTGTCCGCCGCTTCCTCAATGAGCTTGGCCGTGGGCTTGCCGGCACCGTGGCCGGCTTTCGTCTCGATGCGGATGAGCACGGGCGCGCCCAGCGTGCTCTGGCATTCCTGCAAGCGCGCCGCGAACTTGAAGCTGTGCGCCGGCACCACGCGGTCGTCGTGGTCGGCGGTGGTGACGAGCGTCGCGGGGTAGCGCACGCCGGGGCGGAGGTTGTGCAGTGGCGAGTAGGCGAAGAGCGCTTTGAATTCGTCGGCCTTTTCGCTGCTGCCGTAGTCGCTGGTCCACGCCCAGCCGATGGTGAACTTGTGGAAGCGCAGCATGTCCATCACACCCACGGCGGGCAGGCAGCAGCCGAAGAGGTCGGGCCGCTGGGTCATGCACGCGCCCACGAGCAGACCGCCGTTGCTACCGCCGGCGATGGCCAGCCGCGCGGGGGACGTGTATTTCTTCGCGACGAGCCACTCCGCCGCGCCGATGAAGTCGTCGAAGACGTTCTGCTTTTTCAGCTTCGTGCCGGCCTTGTGCCACTCCTCGCCGTATTCGCCGCCGCCGCGCAGATTCGCCACGGCATAGACGCCGCCGAGTTCGAGCCACGTCGCCATGCTCACGCTGAAGCCCGGCGTCTGCGAGATGTTGAAGCCGCCGTAGCCGTAGAGATACGTCGGGTTCGAGCCGTCGAGCTTCATGCCCTTCTTGTGCGTGAGGAACATCGGCACGCGCGTGCCGTCCTTGCTGGTGTAGAAGACCTGTTTGGTCTCGTAGCGCGCAGAGTCGAAGTCCACCTGCGGCGCGCGGAAGACGCTGCTCGCGCCCGTCGCCACGTCGTAGCGGTAAATCGTCCCCGGCGTCGTGAAGCTGGTGAACGAGTAGAAAGTCTCCGTGTCCGTGCGCTTGCCGCCGAAGCCGCCCACGCTGCCGAGTCCGGGCAAGGCCACTTCCCCGAGCGCTTTGCCATCGCGGGCAAAGCGCTTCACCTGCCCGCGTGCGTCCTTGAGATAGGTGCAGATAAACTGGTTGCCGACGAGGTTCACGCCCTTGAGCGTCTCGGCGGCCTGCGGAATGACTTCCTTCCACTGCGCGCGGTCGGGGTTGGCGGTGTCAATCGCGATGACGCGGCCGCGCGGGGCCTTCAGGTCGGTGTAAAACCAGAACACGCCGCCGTCGTTGTCCACGAAGCTGTAGTCCGCATCGAAGTCGTCGAGCAGCTTCACTACCGGCGCGTCGGGCCGGGTGAGGTCGCGGTAGTAAACGCGGTTCCGCGGGTCGGTGCCCTGCCAGATGGAGATGATGAGGAAACGCCCGTCGTCCGTGACGCTGCCGCCAAAGCCCCAGTCCGGCTGGTCGCGGCGTTCGTAGATGAGCACGTCGTCGCTCTGCGGCGTGCCGATTTTGTGGAAGTAGAGCTTTTGAAACTTGTTCACGCCCTTGAGCGCATCGCCCTCCTTCGGCGCGTCGTAGCGCGAGTAGAAGAAACCTTTGCCGTCCTTGGTCCAGCTCGCGCCGCTGAACTTCACCCACTTGAGATGGTCGCTCAAATCCGCGCCCGTCCGCACGTCGCGCACCTTCCACTCGTTCCAGTCCGAGCCGCTGGTCGAGAGGCCGTAGGCCATCAGGTTGCCGTCCTCGCTGATGCGGTAGCCGGAGAGGGCGACCGTGCCGTCGGAGGAAAGCTTGTTCGGGTCGAGCAGCACACGGGGCGTGGCGTCGAGCGAATCGGCCACGTAGAGCACGGACTGGTTCTGAAGGCCGTCGTTCTTCGAGAAGAAGTAACGGCCGCCCTGCTTGAACGGGATGCCGTAGCGCTCGAAGTTCCAGAGCTTCGTGAGCCGCTCGCGGAGCTTGGCGCGCTCGGGGATTTGGTCGAGGTAATGGAACGTCACCTTGTTCTGCGCGGTGACCCAGGCTTTGGTCTCAGCCGCGTTGTCATCCTCCGGCCAGCGATACGGGTCGGCGACTTTCACCCCATGGTAATCGTCCACGACGTCTTGTTTGGCAGTGGCGGGATACGCGAGGCGGGTGGACATGGTGAGTTTGGGCGCGGGCACAGGGGTGGCGCAACTGAGCAGCAGGGCGGCCACGCAGGTTAGGCCGGCCAGAGAGGCGGACTGAGCTTTCATGCGGGCGGACAGTGCCGCAAAGCCGGGATGAAGGGAAGTCCTCCGGGGCGGCACACGGCCCAATCGGGCTAGTTCATCGGCATGCCCCGCCGCACGAAGGTCGGCACGTCGAGGTCCACACCATTGCGCAGCGTCGGCTCGCTGTGCTCGAAGGGGCCCTTGGTGACGGTTTCCAACTGAAGCTCGGGGTGCACGACTTTGGCCTTCTTGCGGGAGCGCCAGGAGCGGGTGCTCGCAAGGGTCGCAACCGGCGAGGCTTCCGGCTCGGGAGCGGCGAATCCGACCACCCCGCGCCCAGCCTCCGGCTTCGTGGCCGCCGCGCGCATGACCGGCTTGCCGGCGATGGCCGCGCCGAGCAGCTCAACGTCCGAATTGCCGCGTGGCGAAGGGGCAATGCCAGGGTCCGGCGCCGGCTCCGGCTCAACATCCTTCGGCAGGTCTGCGGCGTGCGACCGACGGCGCGCAGCGACAAGCGTCACGGTCATCCGATCTCCCAGCGCATCCTCGATGGCCGCGCCCATGATGAGGTGGGCATTGTCGGCATGCCGGTTGATCTGTTCCATCACACGGTTGACCTCGGCCATGGTTAGTGCAGGCCCGCCCATGAGGCTGACCAGCAGCGCATCCGACTCGCCAAGCGCGGTCCCCCCGTCGAGCAGCGGGTTCGCCATGAGTTTCTCGACAACCTCCTTCGCACGATGCGGGCCGGCGGCCTCGGCGCTGGCGAACGAACTTTCGGAATGACGGTCCCGCACCACCGCGCAGAGGTCGGCGAAATCAAGGTTGATGAAGCCCGGCCGCGTGACGAGCTGCCAGATCCCGCGCACGCCCTGCGCCAGCAGCTCGTTCGTCGTGGAGAAGGTCTCAATCACACTGGTGTTCTCGTCAATCAGCTTGAAGACCTTCTGGTTCGGCAGGCAGATCACGCCGTCGGCGGCAGCCTTGAATTCCTCCAGGCCCAGCCGCGCCTGCCGCATCCGCTTCGGCCCTTCGCAATCAAACGGCAGCGTGACGAATGCCAGCGACAGCGCGCCGCATTCCTTGGCGACACGCGCAAGCACCGGCCCCGCTCCTGTGCCCGTGCCGCCACCCAGGCCAGCGCAGATGAAAACCATGTCCACGCCCGTGCACAGCTCGCGCAGGCGTGCCTCGTCTTCCTCCGCCGCCGCCCGGCCGCGCTCAGGGTCACCGCCGGCACCGAGGCCGCCATTGAGCTTCAATCCGAGGTTGAACTTGTGCGGCAGCGGGCACTGCGACAGCGCCTGCGAATCGGTGTTGAGCACGATCAACTGCGTGCCGCTGAAGCCCGCCCGGGCAATGTGCGAGACCACGTTGCCGCCGCAGCCGCCTACGCCAAACACCTTGATGGTGAGCTGTTTCTTGACCGGGCCGGGAGCGGGGTTGGATTCAATCGTGGTCATGGTGATGGGCGAGTTAATTTCCCGAGCTGGAAGTCAAAGAATCCCGAAGGAACCGGCCAGGTGTTTGAGCTTGCCTACAATTCCGCCCGGACGCTGGGCCTTTTGCCGGATCGCACCGTATTTCACGAGTCCGACGGCGGTGGCAAGTTCGGGATCGTCCGTCGCGGAGCGCAGGCCACCAACGGCGCTGGTCCGCCCCACACAGGCGGGCATGGCGAAGATGTCCGAGGCCAGTCCGTCGATGCCCCGGATCCGAGCGCCGCCGCCGCAGAGACAGACGCCCGCCCGAAGCTGGTCGTGGAAGCCCTTTTCACCGATGTCCTCGTCAATCAGTTCGAAAGTCTCTTCCAGCCGCGCAACCATGATGCGCCGCAGATGCTCCAAATTCACGCGGCGGTCGGGGAAGCCGTTCTCGTTGGTGAGCGTAAGCGTCTGCCCTGCCGCCCCCTCGATGGTCGCGGCACCGTGCTCCTTCTTGAGCATCGCGGCGCGCGCGGGGGCCATGCGCAGCCCGTAGCTGAGGTCGTTCGTCACGTGATCGCCGCCCACGGCCAGGATGCCGGTGTGCTTGATGACGCCGTCGGCATAGACCACGTATTCGGTCGTGCCCGCGCCGAAATCCACGACCAGCACCCCCATCTGCTTCTGTTCATTGTCGAGCAAGGCGAGGGAGGACGCGAGGCCGCTGAAAACCAGCTCTTCCACTTCCAGGTTCAATCCCTTGACCACGCGCACCGGGTTCTGCAGGCGCGTCGTGACGCCGTGGACGACGTGCATGTCCAGTTCCAGCTTGCCGCCAAGCATCCCGACGGGATCCGCGATGCCAGCCTGGCCGTTGAGCGTGAAATGCTGGCGAATCGCATGCAGCACCGTGTTCTCGGAGGGCCGGTTGAAAACCTTGGCGTTGGCCAGCACTTCGCCCACGTCCGGGGGGGAAATCTCGTGATCGTCGGAAGCAGCGGTAAAAACGCCGTGTGTGTTGAGGCTGGTCAGGTGGCCACCGGTCACGCTCAGATACACGCTGGCGATTTCCACGTCGGCTGACTTTTCGGCCTCGACGATGGCGTTTCTGACATCCTCGGCCGCGAGGTCGGCGTCGACCACCTCGCCTTTGCGCACGCCCCGGGACGGGCATTGGCCGATGCCGATCACATTGACGCCGCCAGATTCGGTGACTTCGCCCACAACGGCAGCAACTTTCGCGGTGCCGATCTCCAGACCGACGATGACAGTGGCTTTGTCGGGAAAGAAGAGGTTAAGCATTTTTCCTCCGGTAGGGCGCGGGTTTGGCCGGTTTGGCGGGCGGAGCCGGCACGGTGCTGGCCTCGACCCACCGGGCCGGCAGGTTCTGCGAGATGGAAACGTCGAGCGTGGAGATAACTTTGCCCTGCTGGGTGGCAACGTCCTGCACGGCCCGCCAGCGGCGGAGCTGGGCATCGAAATCCCGGTTCGACGCAAAGGTGATTTCGCCACCCGTCGCAGTCGTGACGGTCAGCACCTCGATGCCTGAGACGTCGACGCGCCGGATGTCCGACCGGCCGAACATGGAGGAACGCTCGAAGTGCTGGAGCAGCCGCAAAGCAGCCCGGACTTGCGCAGACTCAACTTGCCGGCCGGGCTTGAGATCGACCGGATTCACCCCCACGAGGGCCGGGAGCCAATCGATTTGCAGGGCGGTGGGATCGGCGACCATGGCCCGATTCGGCGGCACCATCACGAACCCTCCGGCATCCAGCAGGTGCGGCAGATGAGCGAATCGTCCGTTCTCCTGTCGGGTAACAACTGTCTGGGCCACTGGCACGCGTTCCATCACTCGGATGCGAAGGGTGTCCGGCAGCACGCGCTCGACGGCGGCGGACTGGATGTAATCACGCAATTCGAGATCCCGCTTGATGCGGGCAAGGTCAAGACTCATCAGGTTCTGTCCAACCCGGACGCCAGCGATGTTGCGGAGCGACTCAACGGTGAGAATGCCATCCGTCTGCAAATCAATGACCTTGGTCGCGAACGCGGGGTTTTCCATGACAAACTCCCGCACCGCCCAGTCCACCCCACGCCAGCCCAGGAACAGAATTACCGCGGCGACGAACAGAACGGTCAGCCCCTGCATGACGAAGCGCGCCCGCGCAGCCTGCAGCTGGTCGGTGCGAAGCTTCACGCGGAGCACGTTCTGATTCTCGCGGTGCAGGCGGCGGTTGCCTTTGAACAGCCGGGTGATGTTTTGGAGCATGACTGGGGAAGGTTTGAAAGGCCTACACGCCGCGCCGCAGCGCGAGGTCCACCATCAGCTGGCAGAGTTCGTTGTAGCTGAGGCCGGCAGCAGCTGCAGCCTTCGGAAGCAGACTGGTGGCGGTCATGCCGGGCAACGTATTGACTTCCAGCACCACAGGATCGCCATTGGCGCGCACCATCACATCCACACGCGCATAATCTCGGCCACCAATCGCGCTGAACGCCGCGTAGGCCGCGTCCTGGATGCGCGCCGTGGTCGCCGCATCGAAATCCGCCGGACAGAAATACTCCGTGGCCCCGGCGGTGTATTTGTTCGCGTAGTCATAGCTTCCCTGTTTGGGCCGCACCTCGACTACCGGCAGGGCGCGCCCGGCGAGAATGCCCACGGTCGTCTCGCGGCCGATGATCCGCTCCTCCATGAGGACCTCGGAGTCAAACCTGAGGGATTCAGCGAGCTTTGCGGAAAACTCATTCGGGGCGTCCACGAACTGCAAACCCACGCTGCTGCCCTGCCGCACCGGCTTGAGCACGACGGGCGTTAGCCAGCCAGCCGGCCAAGGGGCATCCGGAGTCTGGAAGGTCATGGACTTTGCCGTGGGCACTCCGTGGGCAATGCACTTTTGCTTGGTCAGCACCTTGTCGAAGGCAAGCCGGCTCGCCTCCGGACCGCACCCGGTATAGGGCACCTTCATCGCCTCCAGCTCACGCTGAACCGTCCCGTCCTCGCCGTAAGTGCCGTGCAACGCGAGGAAAACCACCTGCGTGCCGGCGGGCAGGGTCCACTGCCCTGCGCCCGGGGGGTCCAGTTCGTGGACGATGTGGCCGTTGGCGCGCAACGCCGCAACCACCGCAGCGCCGGTGCGCAGCGACACTTCGCGCTCGGCGCTCGGGCCGCCCAACATGACCGTGATGTTCAGTTTGTCAGACATGGCAAGTCCTCCCCCACGATTTCGACTTCAGTTTCCAGTTCGACGCCACGCCGCTCACGGGCCGTGCGGCGGATGAGTTCAATGAGCGCCAGCACATCCCGGGCGGTGGCGGTGCCGTCATTGATGATGAAGTTGCCGTGGATGTCCGACACCACCGCACCACCGACGCGCGTGCCCTTGAGTCCCAGCTCATCAATGAGTTTGCCTGCCGGGCTGACCTTGGTGTTCTTGAAGACGCAGCCGGCGCTTGGTTCCTTGGGCTGGGAGGTCCAACGCTTTTGCTGACACTCGGCAAGTTTCACCTCGATCTGCTCGCGGGGCGCGGGCCGGCCCTTCAGCACTGCGCCAAGGGCGACGGCAGACTTGAGCAACGGGCAACTGCGGTAGGTCGTCTCCACCTCGCGGGCGGAACACTCATGGACCTCACCGGCGTAGTCCATGAAGCGGAGCGACTCAACCGCATCAAAGGTCCAACCGTTCATCGCACCCGCGTTCATGCGAAGGGCGCCCCCAAGGTTCCCGGGGATACCCTCGAAAAATTCGAGCCCCCCGATTTCGTGGCGCTTCGCCGTAAGCGCGATGTCCTTCAGCTTCGCGCCCGCGCCGCAGCGCAGTTGTTCGCCTTCCGCTTCAATCCGCGAAAAGGCGGGGGCACCGAGGTGGATCACAACGCCGCGGATGCCGCCGTCACGGATGAGCAGGTTGGAGCCTCGCCCAAGGAGGAAGAACGGCACGTCCCGGTCGCGGCAAAAGCGCAGAACTTTTGCCAGCTCGAGCTCATTCGCCGGCTCAACATAAAAGTCCGCCGGGCCACCCACGCGCAGGGTGGTGCGCTTGGCGAGCGGCTCGTCCCTTCGCAGCGCCGACGCGGGGTCCAGTAACGCGCCGAGTTCCGCAGCAAGTGCCGCAGAGGCAGGCTTCGTGATGTTCTCGGCGCAGATCATGAGGGTGCCGATTCCAACTGGTCACGAACCGCAGCAACAGTCCCGGTTCCGCGCTTTGAAACGGACTTGGCAAAACGGGCAGGCGGTTGCCACTCGGCGGCCGCGTCATCCGTCTGGGCCAAGGCTGGCAAACCACACGCGCGCAGAATGCGCTCCGCGATGTCAGCCGCCGCCGCTGGCTGGTGCCACTGGGCAAGGGCAGCCTGCATCTGCCACCGGGCACCAGCATCAGTGAGCAGGCTGCTGACGAGCGCAATCAGTCCGGCTGGCGAAATGGTGCGCTGCGGGACCAACCGCGCTGCACCGGTGTCAGCGAAGGCACGCGCGTTGTGCAGTTGATGGTCATCAGCCGAGGTCGGCAACGGCACGAGGATGGCCGGCACGCGCATCGCGGCCAATTCAGCCAGAGAAGAGGCGCCCGCCCGGCTGATGGTCAGGGTGGCCGCACCCAGCGCCAGTTCCATTTCCGTGAGAAAGGGCTGCACCACGGCCCGGGCTTTGCACCGTGCGTAAACTGCCCGCGCCCTTTCCACGTCGTTTGGGCCGGTCAGGTGCAGAAACTGCAAGTCTGAGTGACGCGCGACCAACTCGGGCACAGCGGCGAGGACGAGGTCGTTCAAGCCGGTTGCCCCCTGGCTGCCACCGGTTATGACGATCGTGGGTCGCTGCGCATCAAGGCCCAGCGCCATGCGACAACTCGAGGGATCCGCCGGCGCGAATTGCTCGCGCACCGGCGTGCCCGTGACAGCATGGCGCTGAATCCAAAGCCGGTGCGCCGCCTGCGGGAACCCAACAAACGCCTCATCCACCACATGGGCCAACCAACGGTTGGCACGACCGGGGATGGTGTTCGAGTCGTGAAGAAAAGTCCTGGCCCCAAGTTTTTTCCCTGCCAGCACGGGCGGCGCACTGGTGAACCCGCCCATCGCCAGCACGGCCCGGGGTGAACGCGAAGCAAAAAGTTGTTTGGCGGCCTGATACGAAGCAAAGGACGCGCGGGCGAAAGCGATCGGGTTGCCTTGCAGGGCGACTGCAGGAAGCGTGGCGACCTGGACATCACGCGCGGCCCGAACCGCCTGCTGGTCCACTTCCTTGGGCGAAACCAGCACCAGCACGTCACAGGCGCGGCGGACCAGTTCCTGTGCGACCGCCATACCCGGAAAGAGGTGGCCGCCCGTGCCACCGCAGGCGATGGCGACGAGAGGTTTGTCCGCAGCGGATTGCATCAGGTCGGGCGCGGGAGAGCGGTGAAAGGGTTGTCGTCGAGCGGAGCGGCGACCGTGATGGGTTTGTCGTGCGCACGGCGCGCCACCGAGAGGACGAGGCCGGCAGAAGCCAGGAGCACCACCAGATTCGAGCCGCCATAGCTGATGAAGGGCAGCGGCAGGCCCTTGTTCGGCAGGACCATGGTGACGACCCCGACGTTGATGAAAACCTGCACGCCGATGAGGAAGGTGATGCCGATGACGAGGAGCTGGCCGAACAGGTCGCTCGCACGCCACGCAATGTTGAAGCCGCACCAGCAGAGCAGGCCGTAAAGCGCGAGCAGACCGAGCGTGGCCGCGAGGCCGAATTCCTCGCCGATGACCGAAAAGATGAAGTCCGTGTGATGTTCGGGCACGAAGCCCGTTTTCTGCCGGCCATCGCCAAGCCCCACGCCCGCCACGCCACCCGCACCGAGCGCATACTTCGCCTGCAACTGCTGATAAGCGACGGACTTCTCATATTTCTCCGGATGCAGCCAGGCGTCGATTCGGGTGCGGCGGTTCTCATTGCTCATCATGAGCACGCAAATCACGGCGAAGGCCGCGACGCCCAGCGGGACGAGATACATCGGCCGTGCGCCAGCAATCAGCAGCAGCAGCCACACGACCAATCCGAGCAAGAGGGTGGTGCCGAAATCCTTGCCCGCGAGCACCAGCACGAGCGCGCACCCGGCGAGCGCGCCCGGAATCACGAGACCGCGCCAGAACTCCTGCATGCGCTCGCGGTAGAGGCTGGCGTAGTGGGCGAGCATTGCCACGACGATGACCTTGGCGAGTTCCGAGGGTTGAAAGGTGAAGCCGGGGAACTCAATCCACCGCTTCGCGCCGTTGATTTCCCGGCCCTTGATCATCGCGTAGGCCAGCAGCACGCAGGCAATGACCAGGCCGGGCCAGACGAGCTTGCGCAGCCAACGATAATCCATCGCGGCGCACACGAAGCAGGCCGCCACACCCAACGCAGCGAAACGGGATTGCTTGATCAGGTAGGCCTCGCCCTGCTGCGTCATGCTCGCGCTGTAAAGCATCACCAAGCCCAGCGCGAGCAGGGCGGCGACGCAGAAGGCGAACAGCGTGGCGGTGCGACGAAGGCTCATGGGCTTGAGTTAATCAGCAAACGAGAATGCATGCGCAGCCATACCCACCCAACCGTTTACCAGGGCGGCTTACGCACCCACCTATACCGAGCCCGGCCGAGGCGACGAAGCTGGCCGAGACTGCGTGTCCCAGTTTGCTTCCTTCTTCGCCAGTCAGCCGGCGCATCGGTGATTGGGGTGATAGGTTAAGTGGCGGTGCCCGCTTAGAGCTTGGGGGCGGGAGCCGGAGCTGGCTCGCCGAGCGGCGGAAGCGTCGGCGGCAGGGCCGGAACGACATCGGCCTTCGGAGCGGGAGCCACGCTGGGCGACGGCGCACTGGACGCCTTCGCGCCACCGGCCGGCACCTTGAGCTTCTGACCCACTTTGATTTGATCCGTCTTGAGCTGGTTCGCCTCGCGAAGCTTCGCGACTGAAGTGCCAAACTTTTTGGCAATGCTGCCCAGCACGTCCCCTGACTTAACGGTGTAAACGCCGTCGGCATCCGATGATGCGGCTGCACCGCTGGCTGCGCCGCCGCTCTTGGCGGCCTTGGGGGCAGCCGGGGGAATGTTCACCTTCTGGCCGAGCTTCAGCTTGGTGGAATCCACGCCGGGGTTGGCGGCCTCAATGGCCTTCATGCTCACGCCGTATTTTTTGGACATTGAGTAAAAGGAATCGTTCTTGGCAACGACGTGCACCTTCGCCTCACCGGCAGGCACGGCGGGAGCAGCAGGCGCAGGTTCAGGCACGACGGGCGGCGGCGTCACGACCGGATGGACGATGGGCGCGACTGGCGGCGGGGTCGGCGTGCTGGGCAACGGGGCCAGCCCGGGTGCTCCCGGAGCGGGCGAGCCAATTCCGGCTGCCGGCGAGCTGCCGATGGGCGGCAAGGATCCTGGCGCAGCTACCCCGCCAGGCGGAGTGCCGGGCACAGGCGCGACCGGTGAACCTAGATCAGCCGGAGGCGTGATGGGCGGGAGGGCGGGTTCCGGTGCGGGCTTCTTGGCCTCAACTTTGGGTTCAGGCTTGCACCCGGCCATAAGGATGCCGCCGAGGACCACGGCGTGGATGCCGAGGAAGATGGCGACGATAACGGGCAGGTTGTTCTTCCGCTTGGCTTTCTGCTCGAGCAGGGAGCCTTGGGGGTTCATCGGATTGGGAGTGCTCATGTGGTGTGTGCTTTGGTGGCTGCGTTGTCTGATCCCCGGAGCTGGCCATTCCCCGGCGAAATTTTTTGCTTATGTCTCGTTAAATTTTTTACGCTCGATCCGCCGTCGCGCTGTTCACTGCTGCCGGTTGCTCCAGCCGCCCCCACTCATAGGGGCATGATCCGCGACACCGCCATTAGTTGTGCGCTGCAACTGCTCAACCGCTTGTCGAAACACTTCACCCCGGTGGCGATAGTCACGGAACAAATCGAAGCTCGAACAGGCCGGAGACAGCAAAACAACGTCCCCGGGGGCCGCATTTTTCACGGCTTCGTTGACCGCTTCTAACAATGAATCCGCGAGCGTGCAAGGGGTAAAGAGGCTCCACGCGGCGCGCAGTTTTTCCCGTGCCTCGCCGACCAGAATCGCATGCTTGACGCGCTGCGCCAACAGGGGTCCGAGGTCATGGTAGTCGAGGCCCTTGTCGCGCCCGCCCGCGATGAGCAGGACGTTCGTTTCCCCGGGTTGCGCGGCCGGCATGGTCTGCAGTGCCTTGGCGACGGCATCCAGGTTGGTGGCTTTCGAGTCGTTGACAAACTTGATGCCGTTGATTTCCGCGATGAGTTCACAACGGTGCGCTCCCGGTTTGAAGCTCGCTATGGCCGCGACCATTTCGTCCAACGGCAGCCGCAATACACGCCCGACGGCAAGCGCGGCCATCACGTTCTCGGCGTTGTGCGGACCGCGCAAGTGGGTCTTCTCCATGTCTATCAGGGGGCCCACCCAATCTTCCATGCGGCTGATGATGAGCGAGCGGTCGAGATGGATGTCCGCGCGCCGGTTCTGTGCGCTGAAGGTGATGAGCTTGGCCGGCACCTTCACGCCGAGCGAGCGGAGCATTGCAAGCGCCTCGGTCTGCACGATGGCCCAGTCGAACGGTTGCTGGTTCTCGAAGAGGCGCGCCTTGGCCCGCGCGTAGTCGGCCATGGTGTGATGCCGGTCGAGGTGGTCGGGCGTAAGGTTAAGCAACACCGCGACCGCCGGACGGAAGAAGCGAATCGTCTCCAGCTGAAACGAGCTGACTTCGAGCGTGAGGTAGTCGAGCTGCTTTGAATCTTCGACAACGGAGCACAGCGGCTTGCCGATGTTGCCGGCGGCGAGCGTGCGCTTGTGGCAATGCGTGAGGACGTGCTCGATGAGCTCGGTCGTCGTGGTTTTTCCGTTCGTGCCGGTGACGGAGACGTTGAGGCAGACGGCCTGCTGCCAGCCGAGTTCCAACTCCCCGATGACGGGAACCTCACGCTGGCGGAGGTCCTTGACGAGCGCTGAATCCAGCGGCACGCCCGGGCTGACCACCGCGAGGTCAAAATGCCCGGCCGGCGGGAGACGCAGGTCCAACTCCACCCGCACGCCAAGGCCGCGCAACTCCTCCGCCTCGCGTCGCAGTGCGGGCGTGTCGGAATTGTCCATCGCCGTGACGTGCGCCCCGCGCGAAACCAGCAGTCGGGCCGCCGCCGCGCCGCTGAGGCCGAGGCCGATCACCAACACTGCTTTGTCTTGAAGCCTGAACATTTAACGCAACTTCAGCGTGGCCAGCGCAAGCACCGCGCAGACGATGCAAAGGATGTAAAAGCGCGTGACAACCTGGGATTCATACCAGCCGAGCTTCTGAAAATGATGATGCACAGGCGCCATCAGGAACACGCGCCGCTCGTTGCCCTTGCCGTAGAGCCGCCGCGTGTATTTGAACCAGCCACGCTGAATCATCACCGAGCCGATCTCCGCCACAAAGACCCCGCCCGCAATCACCAGCACAAACGGCTGGTGGATCAGCACCGCCATGATCCCGAGCACGCCACCGAGCGCAAGCGAACCGGTATCGCCCATGAAAACCTGCGCCGGATGACAGTTGAACCAGAGAAATCCCAGACTTGCCCCCAGCATCGCGGCGCAGAAAACGGTGAGTTCCCCCGCCCCGGGCACGTGGGGCACAAACAGATACTTGGCGATGATCGCGTTGCCAGCGATGTAGGTGAAGATCAGGAACACCGTTGTCACGATCAGCGTGCAGCCGATGGCCAATCCGTCGAGTCCGTCGGTGATGTTCACCGCATTGCTGCTGCCGACGATGGCACAAACCGTGATGGCGACCCCGATCCAGGCCGCATCGGTCAGCACCGCGTGCTTGAAGAAGGGCACCTGTATTTCAGCGATCAGCGCCCTGGTCTCCGGCATCAGCCAAAGCATCCAGGCGATGAAGCCCGCCAGCCCGAACTGCACGATGAGCTTCACGTTTTCCGCAGCACCCGCGCTCTTCTGCTCGGTCAGCTTCTTGTAGTCGTCGTAAAACCCGAGGGCGGCGAGCACCAGCAGCGACACCAGTGTCAGAACGATGAACTCATTCCACTGCGCCCAGATCAACGCGGTCAGATCCACGACCAGCACGATGAGGATGCCGCCCATGCCGGGCACGCCCTTCTTGGTGAAAACCTGGTTGGTGGTGGTGCCTGCCTCCTGCGCTTTGTCCAGATACTCCTGACCGAACTTGAGTTCCTTCAACCACGCGATGACCAGCGGCCCGAGCCACAGGCTCAAAAGGAGTGCCGAGATCGCCGCCCCGGCGCTGCGCACGGTGATGTAACGAAACACCCGCAGCGCCGAGAGGGCATCGGCCCACGCGGTGCCTGCCACCTGCTCCTGCAGCCATTGGGCGAGGTAATAGATCATCTGCTAATCGCGCCGGTATCGCAGCGTTAAGAAACCTTGCCGGGAGCACAGTTCCTCCCAGTGGCACAGACGCACCAGGAAGCCCGGCCGGCGTGCATTGTTGGCCAGCTCCCGTGCCAGCTTCCTGGCCGCGCGCTGCTGGTCCCGGTGGTTTTTCACGTTCATGGTCCTCAGTTGAGTTGGGCTCCGGGTGGATTCGACCCGGCAGCGGCTGTCATTCCGCCGCGGATGACCTCGCCCACCCGTTCCAGCCGGGTTGATCGGGAAGCCTTCAACAGCACCAGATCCCCCGACCGCAGCTCGCGGAGAACGGCTGCCCCCGCGCTGGCCACCTCGGGAATTTCCGTGACCGCACTCAAGCCGGCGGCCCTGGCCGCGCCCGCGACGTGTCCGGCCATCTTGCCCACGGCAAACAGGCGGTTGACGCCCAACTCAGCCGTGCGCCGGCCCACTTCAACATGGGCTGCGACACTGTGCCCCCCCAGTTCCGCCATGTCACCCAGCACCGCCACGCGGCGGCCCGCGCACGGCAGGTCGTGCAATGTCTGCAAAGCCGCAAGCATCGAATCCGCGTTCGCATTGTAGGCGTCGTCGAGCACCCGCACGCCGTTCACCTCCCAAAGTTGCAGGCGCATCTTTGGCGGGGTGCATCCCGCCAAAGACCGCCTGACTTGATCACTGCTCAGACCGACCTCGGCTCCTACAGCCCCTGCCAGCAGTGCATTCAAAACCTGATGCCGTCCCAGCAGCCCGATGCGATACGCGCCGCTGAAGGCCGCGTGCGGGCTGCTCACCTGAAAGGCGACGCCCCGTTCATCGAGCCGGACTTCGGCCGCGCGCCAGTCGTTGCGCGGCCCAAACCCGACGCGCACCACCCGCGCCCGCGTCCGCGCCGCAACGGCGTCCACCTCGGCGCAGTCCCCGTTCACGAAAAGCACCCCGTCCGCGGGCAACAGCTCGGCCAGCCAGCCTTCCTCCTGCGCCACGCCGTTCACATCGCCGAAGAATTCCAGGTGCTCACGGCCGATGCTCGTGATGACGCCGTAGCGCGGCTGGATGAGCTTCACGAGGGGCGCGAGTTCACCCGGATGGTTCGTGCCAACCTCCAACACTGCGCCCCGGTGCTGTCGCTCCAACCGCAGCAGGGTGTGCGGCACGCCGATATCATTGTTGAAGCTCGCCTCGCTCCACAGCGCCGGGCCTCGTTCACGGAGCACGGCCGCTATGAGTTCCTTCGTGGTCGTCTTGCCATTCGACCCGCCCACGGCGATGACCGGCATGTCGAAATCCTGCCGGTAGCGCGCGGCGAGTTGGGCATAAGCCACGCGAGTGTTGGCGACGACGACCAGTGCTGGTGGCTTCCCGCCACCGTCCGTGGTGCCGTTGGCAATGGGCGGCAACCGGAAGTCGCCGGCACGAGCGCGCTCGACCACGACGGCCGCAACGCCCTTAGCCGCGACCTCGGTGATGAATGCGTGTCCATCAAACTTCTCGCCGGCGATGGCGATGAACAAGTCACCCAGCTGCGCCTGCCGCGAGTCCGTGCACACGCGCCGCAGCGGCAGGTCCGCACTGCCACGGAGGATTTCTCCGGCCGTGGCCTCGGCAACAAACTTGAGCGTGCGTGGGTCCATTATTCGGCAAGTGAGCGATAAGCCCCGGAACCGGCCAGCCAAGGGACCGTCACCGGGCGGCGAAACAGCTGCCGCAGAGCGGCGTTGGCGCTCAGCGCGGCTGGCCCCGGGTCGGCATCGGGAAAAACGGGGGGAGGAGCAACGGGCGGCTCCGCGCGCAGCGCGTTGACCTGACGGCAAAGATCCACGTTGCGGAGCGGACGGGCTGACTGCTGGGGGGTGCCGGTGGTGCTCATGGTGTTGTGGCTTCAGTTCATCGAGAAAGTCGCGTTCACCACCGCCATGATGCTCTTGTCCAAGGAACTCATGTCGTTCTCCCCCTCCCAGCTGGAATGTCCGCGGGTCGAGTAAAGAGGCGTAATCTGGAAGACTCCCATCCTTGCCGCCCGGAGTTCCTTCACCGTGCGCCCGCCTTGGGAGGCAATCTGCTCCGCCCGGGCCCGCGCGTCCTTGGTGGCCTCAGCGAGCATTTCGATCTTTGCCTCGCCCGCCTTGGTGTAGATGTAACGCGGGGCGCTGGTGGTGAACTGCACGCCTTGTTCGACCAGCTTCGCAGTCTGCTGGTCCAGCGCGGCGATGCGCTCCACGTCGGGCGAAGTCACCGTCACGTTCTGGCTTAGATTGTAGCCAACGATCCGCACGCCTTCGTCGCTGCTCACGCGCTGGCGCAGCTCCTGAATTCCAATCGGGCCAACCTGATAGTTCGTCACCGCCTGCACTTTCAGGAAGGCCTCGACCTTGACCAGGTCGGCCTTGAGTGCTTGCTGAGCAGCCAGCAATGTTTTGGCTTCGGTGGAAAAACTTCCGGTCCATACGATCAGGTCCGACTTCACGAGCCGCCGGGCTGAACCGGTGACGGAGATCGCCTGCGACTCGGCGATGCGCTGCCAGGTGCGCGCCACCACGAGCGAGGCAAAGACCAGACCGGCGGCCAAGGCCAAGCCGGCCACCACTCCCAGCAGATGTGGGCGAGTTTCCATTTAGCGGCCGGCTCCGTCACCGCGCGGTTCCCAGAGCAGCACGGCGAACTTGGATTTTTTCTTTGGCGTCACGGGATTGGGTGGCTGCTCGACTCCCTTGGCAAGACCTCCGGCGCGAGTTTCCTCGCCACCGAACACTTCCTGCACCACCGGCGGCAGGTTGCGCTGCAAATGCGCCACCCGGGCCTGCACATCCTCCGTGCGCAGGCGGCGCGGCTTCCAGGCCATTTCTTCTTTTGCGTTGCGGGCCATGTTTAAGCGGCTTTGGCCAACGGGTGTTCGGTCCAGGCAAGTTCTTCCAGCGCTTCCTCCGCATGCACGCGGTCATCAAACGGGACGACTGTGTCCTCGAATTCCTGGTAGGTCTCATGCCCCTTGCCGGCGATGAGCACGGTGTCACCGGGCTGCGCGAGGCGGAGCAACTGGCGAATGGCCTGCGCGCGGTCGAGTTGCACGCTGAACTGATCGGGACGAACCGTGCGAAAGCCAGACTCGATCTGCGCGGCAATGGACGCGGGCGATTCCCGGCGCGGGTTGTCACTGGTGATGACAGTGTAGTCCGCGAGCAGCGCGGCGGCCCTGCCCATCTTCGCGCGCTTGTCGGTGTCGCGTGCCCCACCGCAGCCGAAGGCGAGCAGCACGCGGCCAGGGGTGATCTCCCGCACGGTGCGGAGGACGTGCTGGAGCGCGTCGTCGGTGTGCGCGTAGTCCACGAACACACTGAAGGGCTGCCCGCCGGAGATGCGTTCGAGCCGGCCCGGCACGGGAGGCATGGTGCGAAGCGCCGCCTGAATCCTTGCGATGGGCAAGCGCAGCGCGATGCCAGCGCTTATAGCAGCCAGCGCGTTGTAAATGTTGTGTCGCCCGATGAGCGGCATCGTCACGGGGAACCGGCCCGCCGGGGTCTCAGCGGTGAAGCGGGTCTCGCCGTGGCCGAGTATGAAGTCCGTCGCCCGCAGCTTCGCCGCCTCATCGAGGCCGTAAGTGAACTGGACTTCCGCGCTGGTCTCGCGCGCGAGCCGGGAGCCGAAGGAGTCATCAATGTTCAGCACCGCCGCGCCGGGCTTGGTGCCGGACTGAATCGAGGTGAAGAGCTGCTTCTTCGCCTCGTAGTAGCTCTCCAGGTCGCCGTGGAAGTCGAGATGGTCCTGCGTGAGGTTTGTGAAAATGCCGAGGTCAAAGTCAACGCCGTGCACGCGTTTCTGCGCGAGCGCGTGCGAGCTGACCTCCATCACGCAGGCCTCGCAGCCCGCCCGAATCATCTGCGCCATGAACGCCTGAATCTCGGATGACTCCGGCGTGGTGCGCTGGGCGGGCAGCACGCGGTCCCCAATCTCGTAGCGGATGGTGCCCAGCAAGCCGGCGTGAATTCCGGCGGCCTCAAGGATGTGCTTCACCATGAAGCTCACCGTGGTCTTGCCGTTCGTGCCGGTGACGCCGATGACCTTGAGTTTGCGGCTTGGGTGCCCGTGAAAATTCGCCGCGGCAATGGCCAAGGCGGCACGCGCATCAGCGACCTTCACCTTCGTCGCGCGCCCGGAGGAGAAGCCGTTGCGCTCGCAGATGACGGCGGCGGCCCCCCGGTCAATCGCCGTGCTGATGAAGTCATGACCGTCGTGGTTTTCGCCCGGCACGGCCACGAAGACCATGCCCGGCGAAAGGCGGCGGGAGTCAGCGGTAACTCCCGCCACCGTTCGCTCCAGTGGGCCTTCCGAACGCAGCATCGGCAGACCCTCGACAAGTTGTTTCAAGAGCATGGTGTCAGGCGGTGGGTGGTTTCGCCTCGCCACGTCGGGTGGCCAGCTCGCTCGACAACAGGGTGAAGGCTTGCGCGGCGCGCAGCGTGCTCTGACGCAGGTCCGCGTGCAGCGGTCGGGAGACAGACACCGGCACCCAGCTCTGGGCCAGCACCAGCGATCCGGCGGGCGCGCGACGGAGGGCGCTCGCGCGGCGGCTTCCCAAGGTGGGTGCTGTCGCTGTCAGGGTGTCTGTTTCAGTGGCGTTCAAGTCAATTGGTCCGGTTGTTGGCCAGCGGCGCCTGCGCCAGGCCGGTCACGGGTTCGCCCACGGCCGTCTCCGGCCGGATGTTCAAGTGGTTCGCCGCGCGCAGGGCGATGTTCTTGAATGCCGGTGCGGCCACGATGCCGCCGTAGTAGCCCTTGGCTTTCTCCGGTTCATCCACGGCCACGTAGATGAGCAGCTCCGGGTTGTCCGCCGGGAAGAAGCCGATGAAGGAGGAGAAATACTTGGCGTGGCTGTATTCGCCGTTGACCAGCTTCTGTGCCGTGCCGGTCTTGCCGGCGGCGGTGTAGTAGCCGAGGCGCGCGCCGGCGGCGGTGCCATCGGTGGACACGACGCGCTTGAGGGTCTCGACTACTTGCTTCGAAATTTCGGGCTTGAAGACTTGTCGCACGACCTGCGGCTGGTTCTTCAACACGACCTTGCCATCGGCGTCTTCGAGGCGGTCCAAGAGCAGCGGCCGCATGAGCTTGCCGCCGTTGGCGATGGCAGCCATCGCCATCGCCATCTGGAGCGGTGTCGCGGCCGCTGAGTGGCCGATGGACACGCGTGAGCCGGTGATGCCATCCCACCTTTTCAACGGGATGAGCTGACCGCGCGCCTCGCCCGGCAGCAGCACTCCGGTGCGTTCGCCAAAGCCGAACGCGGTCAGATAGCGGAACAACCCAGCGTCTCCGAGCCGCAAACCGATTTTCGCGGACCCGATGTTGGAGGACTTCATCATGACTTCCTCGACTGACAAAACGCCCAGCGGGTCATGGTCGTGAAGCGGCCGGCCCCGGTAGAACCAGGTGCCGCGCTCGCAATCGATCCGCTCCCCCAACGTCGCCAGGCCCTCGTTCAAAGCGGCCCCGATGGAGATGATTTTGGCGGTCGAGCCTGGCTCGTAGCTGTCCACAATCATGCGGTTTTTGAGCGCGGCGACGGGGGTCTTGCCCGGCTGATTGGGGTCGTAGGTGGGCCGCGAACCCATCGCGAGGATTTCGCCGGTGCGCGGGCGCAGGACGATGGCGGTGGCGCTGACGGGGTTGAACTTCGCCATGATCTCGCCCAGCTCCGTTTCGAGGATGTGCTGCATGGCGGCATCGAGCGTGAGCACCGCGTTGAGACCGTCCTGGGCTTCCACCTCCTGCTGGCGGTTCATCACGAGCTCGGCGCGGTTGCCGCCGACTTCGGTTTCGAGCCATCCACGCGTGCCGCTGAGCTTGTCGTTGAGGGTGCGTTCCAGGCCGTCAAGACCGACGGTCTGGGTGATCACGGCCCCGGTGGTCGCGTTGGTGCGGGTGACCGGGCCCATGAAGCCGAGCACATGGGCAGCGAGGGATTGGTTCGGGTAAATGCGGATCTGGTCATCCACCGGGTCGCAGTTGATGGCCTTCGCGCGCAGCTCGCGGTAAAAGGCCTTTTCCTTGCGCGGGAGCTTCTTCTCATCCACGCCGAAGGCGAGTTTGGCCATCGCGGCGGTGATCTGCGTCCACTGCTCCAGCGGGACCTTGTGCGCAAGCACGACGTGGCGGTTCGTCGTGACGACAAGCTGGTTGGTGATGACTACGTAGCTGTTGGAGAGGACGAGCGGCGAGTTGGTGGCGACGGCGTAGTAGTTGGTCGTGACCGCACCATTGTGCAACGCGATGAAGCGGTTTGTGTGCAGCACGCCGCGGGGCGCTGCAACGTAACCGTCCACGACGACGATGTGACGATTCGTGAGCAGCACGCCGTCGAGCGAGGCGACCGGATTCGTGCGCATGTTGATCTGCGGCAGCAGGCGCTTGTGCAGCTCGGCCTCCGGAACCTGGAAGACCGGCGCGAGCGCGCGGGCGATCACCGCCTGATGGTCCCCAATGAGGACCGGATCAGCAAAGACCGTCTTTACCGGGCGGCTGGTGGCGAGGAGGGTGCCGCGCGCGTCCCGGATGTCGCCACGCCGGGGCTCCAGCATCCGGGTCTGGCGGACCTGAGCCACCGCCTTGGCCTTCAACGCCTCATGCTGGAGGACCTGAAGGTCCACGAGCCGGTAACCGAGACCGCAGAAGGCGACAAACAACAGGAATACCATCAGCACCAGCCGTCGGTTTTGGAACGGCTGGAGCGTGACTTCCTGGTCTGTCACCCGGGCGGACATCAGGCGGCAAAGCTCATTTCGAAGTCGGACTCGTCGTCTTCGTGGCGAATGACTGTGAGGTTCATAATGATTGGTGGAGCGGTCAGCGTTTACGGGCGGGGGGCGGCAGTGGCTTCGTGGCGTAGGCGAGGTAGGTCTTCTCGGCCGGGAACGCCATCGCCGTGAGGACGGGGGCCGGGGCCTGACGCGGGGCGGTGCGCACCACCTGCCCCTCGACCAGCGTGAGAATCTGGTCGGGCGTGGGCACGCCCAGGCCCAGCTTAAGTTCCTTCACGCGCGCATCGAGATAGGGCAGAGATTGCAGCATCGCCATCTGCTGGCGGCGCATCTCGTTTTCACGCTTGAGCTGGGCGAGCCGTTTTTCGAGCTGCTCCGTCTTGACTCCGAGGGAGTAAATCTGCCGCTTCTGCCATACGTAGCAGACCGCCAGCGAGCCGATGACCAGGCAGAGGAAAAAGGCCTTCACCGCCGGGCCGAACCGGACCCCGCCGCCTGCGCTGTTTTTTCGATTTTTTGCCATATTCCGCCGCCCTAAATCTTCTCAAACACCCGCAGTTGGGCGCTGCGCGCCCGCGGGTTCGCCGCAACTTCCGCGTCGCCGGCGCAGATCGCCTTCCGCGTCACCAACCGGAGCACCGGCGCCCGCGGCTGCCGCAGCTCCGGCACGTCCACTTCGCCGGGCACCACGTAGTCCCTCGCGAGCTCGCGCCCGAATTCCTTCACCACGCGGTCTTCGAGCGAGTGGAACGTGATCACCGCGAGCCGCCCGCCGGGCTTGAGCAACCGCACCGCACCTGCCAGCCCGCGCCGCAGCGAGCCGATCTCGTCATTCACCGCGATGCGCAACGCCTGGAACACGCGCGTGGCCGGATGCGCCTTGCGCCCGTGCCGCGGAGAGATTCGTTCCATGAGCTCCGCCAACTGCCGCGTGGTCTCAAACCGCCGCACCTGCCGGTCGCGCTCAATGGCCCGCGCCATCCGCCGCGCATCCGGCTCATCACCGTAGTCCCGGAAAATCTTCGCCAATTCGTCGGCGCTCGCGGAGTTGACCAGCTCCGCCGCCGTCAGCGCCTGCCGCGCATCCATCCGCATGTCCAGCGGGCCGTCCTGCTGGAAGCTGAACCCGCGTTCCGCCCGGTCCAGCTGTGGGGAGCTCACGCCGAGATCCAGCAGCACCCCGTCACACCCACCCGCCGGGATCCAGCCCGGCAGTTCCGCAAAGTTCCCGCGCCGCAGCTCGAACCGGCCCGCGAACTCCGCCGCCAGCCGCGCGCGCGCCGCCTCAAGGGCGTCGCCATCGCGATCGCAGCCAAAGAGCCATCCAGTCGGTGCGCTGGCCCGCAGCACCGCTGCCGCGTGCCCACCCGAACCCAGTGTCCCGTCGGCGAACGTCCCGCCCGCCCCCGGCCGGAGCGCGGCCAACACTTCCTCCACCATCACCGGGTTGTGGATGAAGCTGGTCACGTTTCATGCGCCGATCACGCCGCCGCCAGTTGCCGCCGGGCCGCAAGGGGGCCGCGCGGCACCCGCCGCCGAACTGCCGCCGCCTGCTCGCCGAATGCTTTCACCAGACGGGCGGGCACCTTGAGCTTGCGCGTAACCGGTTGCCGGACCGAGTCCCGGACCAGCCGCAGCCGCGTAGCCCAGCTCTTCGCCGCAGAGGGCGGCACGAAAGCCGATTCGACACGGGTCGCAAACGGAGCCTGCTCCCGGACCAGCAACGCCTCGTCGGTTTTCGGCTGACGCCGCTTGGGGACGGGGCGCGCAAAGGGGTTCTTGGGCAGCGTTGGATCGGGAGCGACCGTGCTGCGGATCTTGGGCCCACCCGAACGTGCTGCCGGACGGGCCTCGTCAGCGAACGAGTCGCCGCCCCGTCGTCGCCCCCGCACCGCCGAGGCCATGCGGCTCATTGCCCCAGGCCGGGTGTTGAAATTCGGAACCACCTCGCCGAGCGGCACTTTCGTGATGAGCTTGTCCTTTAAGCCCACGAGGCTTTTGCCGGTGTTGAGCAGTTTGAGGAGGCCCATGGTTAAATCAGTTTGATGGCATCCGGGCGCACCACCTCATCGCTCACGTTTGTGTCGCGGTAGTGCTCGGGATTCCAGATTTGAAACCGGTCGAACAGGCCGACCAGAATGGCCTTCTTGCCAAGCTGGGCCTTGTTCGCCAGCTTCTCCGGGAGGCAAATGCGCCCCACCGAGTCCAATGTCAGATCGTCACAATCCGCGCCCAGCAGGCGCCGGAGTGCCTCGGCCTTCGGGTCACTGAAGGACATGCCTTCCAGCTTTTCCTCCAGCTTCCGCGCCGTAGCGGGCGGCAAAACCAGCAAACAGGGATGCCGCTGGCCTTCAGCTTTCCAGACATGCACCGAAAGGACCGTGCCCTCGGCTGGACGCCATTTGGCGGGGATTTGCACCCGCCGCTTGTCATCCAAGCCGAAGTCGTATTCACCCTTGAAGGTGACACGCCCAGTTTCGGTTATTGCAGACATTTGCCATGCCAATGGGCCACCCAAACAATATTAACCCACAGCAACCCACTGCGCCCCACTTTGTATTCTTTTCGCCCCACACGGGTCAACAAGGAACCCACTTTTATTTTTCAACTTCATTACCATTTGATAATCAATCGGTTACGCTACCCCTGCGAAAGGCGATAATCCCGGGCGCAAACTTTTGTGAACGAATTATTGGCGTTTTCCACCGACGCCGAGAGGGAACTTTAACGAACACCTTGTGTCGTTTTGTCTTACCAACCCTTGAGATCACGCATTTCGGCCTGACTTTCTCCTGAATCCTTTACCACTCTTGCCCCACTGGTCCCGTGCGCACGGCTGATTTCGACTTTACACTCCCCTCGGAGCTCATCGCCCAAACCCCAACTGCGGCTCGGGATGACTCGCGCCTGATGGTGATGCATCGGGCAGACCATCGCCTGGCACACCGGTCCTTCCGCGAGGTGCCGGACCTGCTCCGAGCTGGTGATGTGCTTGTGTTGAACAATTCCCGCGTGCTTAGGGCGCGGTTACGCGGCCTCAAACCGACGACCGGCGGGGAGGTGGAACTCCTGCTTGTCGAAGAAACCGCCCGAAATGAGTGGTGGACGCTGCTGCGACCCGGCAAACGCGTCCGCCCCGGCACGGAGATTCACCTGCGCACCAACACCGGCGCACCATCGGCCATCCGGGCTGTAATTCTGGCAAAAAACCCCGAAGGTCACTGCCAAGTCCGGTTCACGGGCACCCCGCAGATCCTGGACGAGCTAGACTCGCTCGGTGAAATTCCGTTGCCGCCCTACATTGAGCGCGCAGCCGGAGCCGCCGATGACGCTCGTTATCAGACCGTGTATGCGCAGGCTGACGGCTCCGTTGCCGCCCCGACGGCAGGCCTTCACTTCACGCCCGAACTGCTCGACCAAGTCCGCGCACGCGGCGTGCAAGTTCACTTTGTCACCCTGCACGTCGGGCTCGGCACCTTCGCCCCGGTCAAGGCGGAGAACATTGCGGATCACCCGATGCATGAAGAACGCTTCGAATTGCCCGCAGCCACCGCCGACGCCATCAACGCTGCGAAACGCGAGGGCCAGCGCGTCATCGCCGTCGGCACCACCACGGTGCGTGTGCTCGAGAGCGCCGCGCAGCTTCCCGGCTGCGAGTCGCAGCTCACGGCGTTGCAGGGCCGCACCCGCATCTTCATTTACCCTCCCTACCGGTTCCGCGTCATCGATGGTCTGCTCACCAATTTCCACCTGCCCCAATCCACACTCCTCATGCTCGTGAGCGCCTTCGCCGCGCCCGGTGAACTGCGCGGGCGTGAATTTATCCTCGCCGCCTACGCCGAAGCCGTGCGCGAACGCTACCGCTTCTTCAGCTACGGGGATGCGACGCTCATCATTTGAGTTTCGCGCGCGGCGATTCGCGTTATCTGTTCACCCGCCCATGCGCACCCGCAGCCAGCTCGATTCTCGCAACTCCGGGACCGGAAAGGGCTCACTTCCCTTTGTTCTCGTGAACATGGCGATGTCTGCCGACGGCAAGATCGCCTCGGCCAACCGCGCCGTCGCCACCTTCAGCAGCCGCCGCGACCACGATCACCTCTACGAACTCCGCGCCACGGCCGACGGCGTGATGAGCGGCGCGCGCACCGTGGACCTGAACAACTACACGCTCGGCCCCGGCGCGGAGCGCTTCCGCAAGCTGAGGCTCCAGCGCGGCCTCGCGGAGCACAACCTGCGGGTCATCGTCTCCGGGTCCGGCTCAGTCAACCCACACGCAGAAATCTTCCAGCACCGCTTCTCCCCCATCCTTGTGCTGACCAGCAAACGCGCGCCGGCCGCTGCCTTGACCAAACTCCGTGCCGTGTCCGACGCGGTCAAAGTGATAGGCAATGATGAAGTGGACTTCGCCAACGCGCTGCGCTGGCTCCGCCGCGAGTGGAACGTGAAGCGCCTGCTGTGCGAGGGCGGCGGCGAGCTTAATGAAGCGCTCTTTCGGGGGGGCCTCGTGGATGAGCTGCATCTCACTCTGTGTCCACGCCTCATTGGCGGGCGGAGGGCGCCCACCATCGCGGACGGACCCGGCTTTGCCAATCTGGCCGACGCCTTTCAACTGCTGCTCGCCAGCACCCGGCGCGTCGGTGACGAACTGTTCTGCGTCTTCAGCCGCCGCGCGTGATGCGCTCGCGCACCACGCGCACCAGCTCTTCCTGCCCCGTGTCGAAGAAATGGCTCGCCCCCGCGACCGGCGCGTAATCCACCGCGATGCCCGGTGCGCAGGGCCGCGCCGCCAGTTCCTTCACCACCGCCTCGGGCACGAGTGAATCCGCCGTGCCATGCACAATGAGCCCCGACGTCCGCCACTCCTGCACGAAGCCAAAATCCAGATTGCTCGCCGGCGGCGCGACGGCGATGAAGCCATCGAAGCCGCCCTCCTTCGCCAGCAGTTGCAGCCCAATCCACGAGCCAAACGAAAAGCCCGCGACCCACTTTGCCGGTGCCTGCGGACACTCCGCGCGCAGCCAAGCCCACGCCGCCTGCGCATCGGCCAATTCCCCAGCCCCGCCGGTGAACTCGCCGACACTGCGTCCCACGCCCCGGAAGTTGAACCGCAGCACGCTGAAGCCCGCGTCCTGAAACGCGGTGAACAGGGAATACACGACCAGCGTGTTCATCGTGCCGCCGAACTTCGGATTCGGATGCAGCACAAGCGCGATGGGCGCATCCGGCGACGCCGCGCGATGAAACCGCCCTTCAAGCGAACCAGCGGGACCAGCAATAGTGACTGATGGCATGGGCACAACCTACGGGCAGGCCCAGGTAAAACCACGTTCAATAAAAGCCTTGACGCCTTCGTCCGCTGCATCGTAAGCAACATGACGCTCGCTATGAAGGATTCGGGGAAATACATCGTGCGTTTCCGCACTCCGCACTCCGCACTCCGCACTCCGCACGAAGCAATCCCGTCTGCCCGGTAGGGACGCACTGCCGCGCGTCCTCCCGTTCGGTCAGCCCGCTTCCGCGCCGCCAGCAAGCCCCCGTCTGTCCTGCCACACCGGTCTTTCCCGTCTGGAGCGACCCTGGCCGTCCCGACGCCTCGGTTTCCGTCCGCCGGAGGGCTGCCGCCCGAACGGAAAGTGCAATCCCGGCCCGTCAGGAGGCTACTTTCCGACCGGAAAGGCCTTCCCAGCACGCCGGAACCCCACTTTTCGACCTGCCACCCCCCATCCAGCTCGCCCAAACCCCACTTTCCGACCCGCCAGCCCCCATTCCGCCCGCCCAAACCTGTCTGCTCGACCCGTTTTGCCCCTCATTCCCATCGCAACCCACACAAACCAAGCCATTTAGCCACAATAGAGCGCAAAGCACACAAAACCCCGACTGAACACTGAACACTGATTACTGACCTTTCCCCCTCTCAACTCTCAACCCTCAACTCTCAACCTTCCCATGCCCTCCCGCCGCCTCCCCAACTCCATGCCCGCCGTCATCCGCACCCTCAAAACCGCGCGGGACGCTTGGAAAAACACCCCCGTCCCCGCCGACCGCGCCATCAGCGCCGACCACTGGGCCAAGCTCGATGACGCCGCCCCCGCCAGCTTCCTGAACACCCTCCTCAAGGAAGCCACCGACGTGGACCTCGCCCTCGCCGCCCAAGCCCCCTTGAGCGACCAATTCGGGCAGGCCTACGCGCGGCTCACCCTCTTCGTCAGCCACTTCCATCAGGTCCTCGACATGGGCATCGCCCGCGGAGCCTTCGCCGCCGGCGCGCGCGGCTACTACGGGCGCGACATCGGGGCCACCACCATCCCCGACCTCACCAACCAAATCGCCGTTATGGAAGCCGCCGAGCGGGTCGTCACCGGCGAAGCCGCCCGTGCCACTGCGGAAGGCGCGGCCCACGTGCCCATGGCCCTCCCCAGCGCGGCGGAAGTGGCCACCCTCCGCACCCAATTCCTCACCCTCCGCAACCAGCGCGACCAAGCCGCCGTGAAGACCGACCGCGAGCGCGAAGAACTCAGCGCCTACTACACCGAGGCGCAGGCCCTGGCCGTGGACCTCTGCGACACCGTGGAATTCTTCTTCCGCAAAGACCCCGACGCCGGTAGCCGCCGCACCAAGTGCGAACGCTGGGGCGTGGTCTATCACTTCGAGCCGAGCGAGGAACCTCCGACTCCGACTCCTAACCCGGCTCCAAATCCCACCCCCGCCCCGAATCCGTAGAGTCGGAGGCTTGCCAAGCACGGCGCTTCTTCTAAAGATCTCCGGCATGAAACTTTCCCTTACCATTGACCGCGACGAGCAGGGCGGGTGGGAGATCGCCAGCCCGGCATTGCCGGCAGCGGTTCAGGTAGGCAAGACCAAGGCTGCGGTGCTGGAGCGGCTTCCTGCCGTCGTCTCCGAGTGCCTCGCCACCCTTGAGCGGGGCGGGCGGCGGGCACGCAAGCACCGCTTTGCTTCCGAGGCGCTCATTGGCTCGCTGGCCACCGGACTTAAGACCGGTGACAACGCCACCGTCCGTCGCCTCGCACTCCAACGGCTCCGTGAAAAGAATCGCTGACACTGGCCTGTTGAAGGCCGCCCTTGACCGGGACGATGTCGCTCACACGTGGGCCGCCACCGAGCTACGCGCCCACGCTCCCTTCCACACCTGCGAAGCCGTTCTCGACGAGCTGTCCTTCCTCCTGGGCACCCCGGTTCCCGGCCTGCAACTGCTCGTCAACGGCGACCTCCGGCTGGACTTCGACCTTGCCGCCGAGGCCCACGCTGTTCTCGGCCTCCTGCACAAGTATCGCGATCGTCAGATGGACTTGGCGGACGCCTGCCTGCTGCGGATGACCGAATTGGAGCCGCGCTGCAAGGTCTGGACCGTGGACCGGGCGGACTTCCGGGTCTATCGCCGACACGGGCGGCAAACCATCCCGTGTGAGTTTCCTCCGGAATAACTTATCTGCCATGAGTTCAGGCACCAACCGACCCGACCCCGGCAGCCGCCGCACCAAGTGCGAACGCTGGGGCGTGGTCTATCACTTCGAGCCAGGCGAGCAACCGCCCGCTCCTACTCCTACTCCAAATCCGGCTCCCGCATCGAATCCGTGAACCGCGTTGACGCGTCCACAAAATCGCCGCACCTTCCGCTTATGGGAAAAGTCGTTGTCAAACTCAAACTGACCAACTTGTTCGACCTCGGCGCGCGGCACCGCAAGCTCTCCAAGGCCAAGCCACGCACGGTGGAAATCGAGGCACTTGTGGATACGGGCGCAACGCGCCTCTACCTCAAGCCCAGCGTCATCAAGTCCCTTGGTTTGGAGAAGGTGGACGACATCATCTCCCAGACCACGAACGGCCCGAAGCAGCGCGCCGTCTATGAGCCGGTGCGGCTCGACCTGCAAGGCCGCTACGGGAACTTCGATGTCGTGGACATCGGCGAGAACGTGCCGAACCTCCTGGGTCAGATTCCCCTCGAATACCTCGACTTCGTGGTGGACTCCAAGAACCGCAAGCTCATTCCCAACCCTGAGCACGGCGACAAACAGATGACCGAGGAATACTGAACCATGCGCCGCGAAATCCAATGCGCCGCCGATGCCCAATGGCCCGCCGGCGTCCCCGGCAACGCCGGCATCCGCGGCGAGTTTCAAATCCCACCTGACAAGGCGGTGGCGTGATAACTGAAGTGCTTTGTCCGTCTTGAAACCGCGCTCCGAAACGACTCCCGCCGGCAGCCGCCGCACCAAAGTGCGAACGCTGGGGCGTGGTCTATCACTTCGAGCCGGGCGAGCAGCCGGCTTGGCCGTCCTCAGCCCTCGCCCAGCGCCTGCGCTAAATCCTTGAATCGCCGCCCCATCCTCCTATGAGACCGATGCCTACCTTACATCCGACTCTTTCACCCCGCTCCCCTCAGGCTGCTGGCGCTTCCTTTGGTGCAGGATTAGCCGGACCCTGCTGGTTAGGCCGCTTGCTAATGGCTTTAGCCCTTCTCGTTTTCGCACCCGCGCATCGTGGTATGGCACAAAGCGGTGGCGGCACTCCTCTCGCAGCTCTGCAGGCCTATCTGAAGGCCGGCAACACCGGGGGGGGTGACCAGTTCGGCTATTCGGTGGCGGTGTCCGGGGACACGGCGGTGGTGGGTGCCCCCTATGAGGACAGCAGCACGACGGGGGTGAACAGCACGCCCAACAACAGTGCCACGGATTCCGGCGCGGCGTATGTGTTTGTGCGCAGCGGTGGCGTGTGGAGTCAGCAGGCGTATCTCAAGGCCAGCAACCCCGGGTTTGGTGACGAGTTCGGCTGGTCGGTGGCGGTGTCCGGGGACACGGTGGTGGTGGGGGCCCCCTATGAGGCCAGCAGCACGACGGGGGTGAATAGCACGCCCAACAACAGTGCTGGTGAGTCCGGCGCGGCGTATGTGTTTGTGCGCAGCGGCACGAATTGGAGTCAGCAGGCGTATCTCAAGGCCAGCAACACCGGGGCGGGAGACAGATTCGGCACTTCGGTGGCGGTGTCCGGGGACACGGCGGTGGTGGGGGCTTACGGGGAGGACAGCAGCACGACGGGGGTGAACAGCACGCCCAACGAACTGGCCTCTGGTTCCGGCGCGGCGTATGTGTTTGTGCGCAGCGGTGGCGTGTGGAGTCAGCAGGCGTATCTCAAGGCC